>Ga0268263_1000178_pt1 | contig 147930 bp, 102 predicted proteins | sample Biomet5_FD_190358 | JGI IMG/M metagenome (GOLD analysis project Ga0268263, IMG submission 190358) | Microbial communities from bioreactor (seeded with sewage sludge) at LBNL, California, USA - Biofuel metagenome 5 (SPAdes) (version 4) | ecosystem: Engineered > Bioreactor > Anaerobic >... | reverse complement strand
TTCCGTTCGACTTGCATGTGTTAGGCACGCCGCCAGCGTTCATCCTGAGCCAGGATCAAACTCTCTAATTAATGTTTGAACCGGTCGGATCAACTCTTGGCTAATCTTTCCGTTCTATTACTTGGTTATACTTCTTCAAAAAATTCTCTTTAAGAACTTCGGGTATTGTGTTAATTCTGCTGTTTAATTATCAAGGTTCTGTGTAAACGATGCCGTAACCGGCAACTTATTAAGGATATCATATTTCAAAAGTTATTGTCAAGGGTTATCTTAAAATAAAATGCTTTCCCGACACCCGGACAAATAAAAATCCACCACGCTTCCGCAGTGGAATTTAATAGTACCATGATAAAACAGGGGTGTCAATACGGTTTCCGGCGTTTTTTGCCGATTTCCCCGGGAAATTTTGCCGGCTGGTAGAAGCCGGACGCCTCACCCACAACATGTTGTGCAAGGCTGCTTTTCACATAATATCTGATCAGTAGACTTTGGAAATATACTTCAGCAGAATATTCTTGTCGTACAGAAAGGTCAGGAAACGGCTCTGATCGATCTGTGCGCTGCAGTCCTGGCCGAATTTCGTACTCCAGAACAAGGTAAGCACCAGGAAAAAGACCCAGATGACAAGCAGTCCCATGCCTGCGCCGCATAAAAGTCCCAGAAATTTGTTGATTCCGTGAAGCACGGGAAGTTCCGCGATCCGATCCAGAGTAAAGATCGTCAGCCGCAGCAAAAGTGTGATCAGCAGAAACGCCGCAATAAATGCGAGGACTTTCAGAATAATGCCCGCCGTATACGCGCTTATATAATCCGAAAAATCCGTAACGCCAAGCTTTTCGTATACTGTGCTGTTGTTGTTCGCCGTCAGTTTATCCTTAAGCGTCTGCGGAACCGGCACTTTTTCGATAAACGACGACTGCTGCAGAACGGTCGTCCCGTCCGGAATATCCGCCGTCAGTTTTTCTTTACATACCGACTCGATCGACGTATAGACCGGCGTATGGTTCTTCAGCCATTCCGCCATGGGGTTTACAAGCATGATCACGAGAACTGCCGTCAGAATCGCCGACAAAAGGGCGAAAATAAAGCGCACGAATCCCTGTGTGAAGCCGATCACCATAAAGATGAGAAAAACTGCTGCCGCCGCCCAGACAAGATAGTTTGCCGTCATGCCGCACCTCCCTGTAATCCGCTATTTCGTCAGTCTGATCGTCTGTATCGTATTATTTCTGATAACCAGAAACTTATTGATGCCCGGAAGCGGTATTACATTTACAAGTGTCGTATCAAATTCACTGCTGAAGATCTTGTGGCCGCTCGTCGTGTAAACAGTGCACTGCATATCATTCAGCAGAACGATACGGTCCTTTTCCAGAGAAATCGAAGAATACTCATCGTTAATGTCCTTCGACGAAATTTCTTTTCCGCTGAAGCTGTATGATTTCAGCGTATATTTATAGTCTCCGCCCGTATTGCGGAGCACCAGAACAATTTCATTGTCATCCCAGAGCAGACTTTTGATCTGACGGTCGATCGTAACCTCGGCGGATTTCTGCATTTTGTCCGATCCCTTGTAGAGGATCAGGCGGTCGCCGGCTGCCGCCGCCGCGGTCGTGTCGTCCGCAAAAAAAACAGTCGGGATCAGGATGTTGTCGTATTCTTCATCCATCACCTTCATCTTGTCTTCCGTCTGACCGGCCGTACTGAAATTGTAGCAGATGACTCGGGAAGAAATCTTGTCGCCGATTTTCACATAAGAAACAAGCATCCGCTTCCCATCCTTTGAAATGGCCGCTGCGACGGGATACCCTGTATTGTTCAGGGACGCCTTGGACTCCACAAGCTTGTTTCCCTTCAGGTCGTAGCAGACGACCTTCGTCTGCTCGTCATTCCGTATGATCGCCTCGACGATTCCCTGATCGGATACGGAAATGCTCTGAATCGGCAGTTCCGTCGAGATCTGGCCTTTCATTCCGTCCTGTGAAAAAACAAAAATCTTGTTTCCTTCTTTATCCGCTATGGCAAGCGAGCTGTCTGACAAGGATACCGTCGGATTGCTCATTTCATATGCCTGCTGCCATATTTCATTTTCACTGCTGTCCAGTGCTGTCACACCATCATTCGTATAACGGATCAAAATCTTCCCGAACCACAGATACGTACCGTCCGATTCGTCGGACCGCGCGGATTCCGAAAGCACCTTAAAGCTGTCATACGTCTGCCTGTTGACGGCAAACCAGAATGCAAAAAAAACAGCTGCCGCCACTGCAATGAGTATGATAATAAGACGTCTTCTGCCGCGCTTGTGCTGCCTGATGCGCACATCCAGCTCGATCAGTTCGCCGCCTTCGTCATTCCCGGCGCCATCCTCTTCTGCCTGTTTCTTTTGAAAATATTCCTTCGCGTTCAATGATCCTTTTCATCCTCACCGCCGTCTGACTGTTCTTCCTTCCCGTCAGCCGGCTCTGCTGATTCTGTGTCTTCGATCTTTTCCGGATTCTCCGGCTCTTCCGGATCGTCCCCGGCCTTTGCCGCTTCTTCCGCTTCTGCCTGCTTCGCTTCGATTGCTTCGGCTTTGATCCTTTTCAGGCCATAATAGCAGAAAAGCCCACCGCACACAATAAACACGATGCCGCACAGCAGAAAGGCCGCATTGAGGCCTTCCGTACCTTTGATCTGCGCGTATATGAGCTGGACCCCAAGATAAACGATGTAGCCTCCCGCAATAACACGAATCCAGTTCCTTGCTCTCGAATTATCCATGTTCTGTCCTTTCCGTCAGATCTCCTTGCGTCCTTCCAAAGCCCGAAGAAGTGTCATCTCGTCGATATTTTCCAGGTCACCGCCGACCGGAACGCCGCTTGCGATCCTGGTAACCTTGATGCCGGTCGGTTTGATCAGTTTGCTGATATACATGGCCGTCGTCTCACCCTCAAGGCTGGAATTCGTCGCGATGATTACCTCACTGACGTCTCCCTCCAGCCGCGTCATCAGTTCCTTCAGCCGAATGTCGCCCGGTCCGATCCCCAGCATCGGAGAAATCGCCCCGTGAAGCACATGGTAAACACCGCTGAACTTTCCTGTCTTCTCATATGCCGCCAGATCCCGCGTATTCTCAACGACCATGATGACCGTGTGATCCCGGTCCGCGTTCGCGCAGATCGGACAAATCTCCTGATCCGTCAGCGTCTGGCATTCTCTGCAGTACCGCACATTCTGTCTCGCCTCAAGGATCGTGGACGCCAGCTCCTCGACCTGCTCCTGCGGAAGCCCGATAATGTGAAAAGCAAGACGCGAGGCAGACTTCGTTCCGATCCCCGGAAGCCTCGACAAAACGTTTATCAACTTGCTGATCTGTCTGCTGTAATAGTCCAATCACATATCTCCTTAGAAATTCAGTCCGCCCATGCCGCCCGTATACTTCGACATCGCCGCGGCGCTCTCATCATCAACCTTGCGCAAAGCCTCATTAACAGCAGCCACGATCAGATCCTCAAGCATCTCAACGTCCTCCGGATCAACGACCTCTTCCTTCAGCTTGACGCTCTTGATCTCTTTGGAACCGGTAACCGTCACGGTAACGGCCTCGCCGCCGGCTGTTGCTGTAAATTCCTTCGTTTCCATCTCCTTTGCCTGCTCTTCCATCTGCTTCTGCATCTTCTGAGCCTGCTTCATGAGATTCTGCATATTGCCGGGCATGCCGCCTCCCGGAAAACCGCCTCTTTTTGACATATAGTAATCCTCCTCTTTCCAAATTGGATGACCGGTATATTATAAGATACAGAGCGGCCTTTTGACAAGCCCGCACTGAAAATCATTCCTGCGCATCCGGATCATCCTCCACGATGACCGGCATCTTGATGACTTTTTCCAGATTTACGAAAGCATCTTCAAAATTCTCGTTTTCTCCTAAATCAGCGAATTCAATATGGATCTCCTTCCCTGCTTTAGCCGAGATAAAAGACTCAAGCTGTTCCTTCCGCCGTTCCATGGCCTCACGGTTCAGCAGGCTCGAGAAAACCATCAGCAGATTCCCGTTCGGGGAAAGACTGAGCTTCGCGTCCCGCATATACGGATGGTACAGCGGATCCATCTCAGCCGCGTAACTGCGGAAATGTCCGACGACCATGCGGACATCCTCCGGCACTGCCGCCGGCAGAACGGGTTCCGTCTTCCTTTCCGGAGCAGCGGCCGGCCCGGACACAGCTGCTTCCGGTGCCGTCACAAACGCTCCCGACTCCAGCCTGTCCGCAAGCGTTTTCAAGCGCTCTGCCTGCTCTTCCAAAGCCCGTATGCGTTCGGCAAGACTTTCCGTATCCGTCTCCATCTGCGGCCGGCACATCTTGATCAGAGCCACCTCCATCAAAACACGCTTCTGCCCCGCGAAACGGATCTGATTTCCGAGATCCGAGAAAATCCGGATCAGCCGGAAAACCTGCTCCATATCCGTAAGCTTTGCTTCTTTTTGGTATATTTCCAGATTCTCCGCCGTAACCTCGAGAACCTCTTCCGGGTGCTCCGCCCCGAGCGTCATCATCAGATTCCTGAGAAACCACGTGAAATCGACCGTAAACTGCGTCAGTTCCCGTCCTTCCCCGACTGCTTCGTCCAGCACCGAAAGGCAGCTGTCCGTGTCTCCCTTCACGATCCCTTCAAAAAGCCTGCTGAAGACCGTAATATCGACTGCTCCCAGAATTTCCAGCACATGGTCATACGAAAGCGGCTCATCCGGGTAATAAGCGATACACTGGTCCAGCAGACTCAGTGCGTCACGCATCGAACCGTCCGCCGCGCCCGCGATATACCGCACCGCCCTCTCTTCCGCCTCGATCCGCTCGTCCTTCAGTATGTCAAAAATACAGTCCGTGATCGTATCGGCGGTGATCCTGCGGAAATCATATCTCTGGCACCGCGACTGGATCGTCATCGGGATCTTGTTCACTTCCGTCGTTGCCAGAATAAAAATCACGTAGGACGGCGGCTCCTCAAGCGTTTTAAGAAGCGCGTTGTAAGCGCCCGGTGACAGCATATGCACTTCATCGATGATATAGACCTTGTATTTCCCGCTGGTAGGCGCGTAGGCCACTTCCTCACGGATCTCGCGGATATTGTCGACGCCGTTGTTGGAAGCCGCGTCAATCTCGATCACATTCAGTGAACTCCCGTCCGCGATCGCCTGACACGTCTCACATTTCCCGCACGGGCTGCCGTCCTGCGGGTTCTCACAGTTCACCGCCCTGGCCAGGATCTTGGCCACCGTCGTCTTGCCGGTGCCGCGCGTGCCGCAGAAAAGATACGCATGCCCGACGCGTCCCGTCTTCACCTGGTTCCTCAATGCAGTTATAACAGCGTCCTGCCCTCTCACCTCAGCGAAAGACGCAGGACGGTATTTGCGGTACAATGCCATATAGGCCATACAATTTCCTCTTTCTTAAAAACTCGCGCGCTCGAAAAAGCCTGCCCTGTCTTACTTGTTTCCGAAGCAGATACCGGTCAGTTCCGCCTCATGGATAATATCCGATTCCGGATCGACCATCTTCAGCTTCCCTGCAACATCCTCAAGCGGGATCTTGACGATCTCCTGATTATGAAGCGCCGTCATGAAACCGAATTCCTTATTCAGGATCAGTTCGGCCGCCTTCGCGCCAAGCCTCGTCGAAAGCACACGGTCGTACGCGGTAGGCGTACCGCCCCTCTGCATATGCCCCGGGACCGTGACACGCACTTCATATCCTGTCTTCCCGGCGATCTCATCCGCCAGTTCATATGCGATAGACGGCTGCTTCCGGGCAAGGAGCTTATCCCGGTAGTCTTTACTGGGAAGCTGCGCATCTTCCTTGGATATTGCACCCTCTGCGACAGCCAGGATCGTAAAATGCTTTCCTGCTTTCGAACGACGTGTGATCGCCTCGCAGACGATCTCCAGATCATACGGAATTTCCGGGATCAGAACAATATCAGCGCCGCCGGCAATTCCGGCAAAAAGCGTCACCCAGCCGACCTTATGACCCATAACCTCCACAATAAAAACACGGCTGTGCGAAGCTGCCGTCGTATGGATGCAGTCAATCGTATGCGTCGCAATATCCACGGCACTCTGGAATCCAAACGTCCGGTCCGTCCCCCAGAGATCATTGTCGATCGTCTTCGGAAGCGCCACGATGTTAAGGCCCTCTTTCTTCAGAAGATTCGCCGTCTTAAGCGTGCCGTTGCCGCCCAGAATCACAAGGCAGTCCAGATTCAGCTTATGGTACGTATGCTTCATCGCCTCAACCTTATCGAGTCCGTTCGCATCCGGAACCCGCATCAGCTTGAACGGCTGCCTGCTCGTTCCGAGAATCGTTCCTCCTACCGTCAATATACCAGAAAAGTCCTTCGATTCCAGCATCTGATAATCACTGTATATCAGCCCTTTATATCCATCCCGAAAACCATAAATTTCGATCTCGTCCGCCTGCGTGTAAAGTGATTTGACGACACCGCGCATTGCCGCGTTCAGTGCCTGACAGTCGCCTCCGCTTGTAAGCATTCCGATTCTAAGCATACCGCACACTCCCTTCGCATTCTTACTCTGTTTCTCTACCTTTCTTGATTATATATTACTTTTTGCCATGGAACAATAGCGAAATTTATGGTTGAACAAAAGGGAAATTATATGTATACTATAACTCAGAGATTTTTTAAATCTCTTTTGGAGACGTATCGAAGCGGTCATAACGGGGCGCACTCGAAATGCGTTTGTCCCTTACGGGGCACGAGGGTTCGAATCCCTCCGTCTCCGGTTTAAGCAGAACGTGCAGGCAATGATCTGATCAAATCACTGCCTGCACGTCTTTTTAATTTTTTCAACGATCTCAATGATCCGACGATTTTTCATAAACAGTATCCCGCCTTGCACTTGTTGCACGAAATGATTCACGCAATACTTCAATATCAATAATGCTGTCTCTCCGGGTGCCGACGATGAATCTTGAATTTTGCGGCAGATATACAGTGATTTATCCAGCGGTGTGCTGTCAGGAATTCTTTATGTTCTCGTTCAGAATCGCATAGACTTTGTCCGGATCTATGGGCTTGGAAATATGACCATTCATACCTGCCTGAAGGCATTTTTGCACGTCATCCGCAAATGCGTCAGCCGTCATGGCTATGATCGGTATGGCCTTAGCGTCAGGACGGTTCATGGCTCTTATCTGTCTTGTTGCTTCATACCCATCCATAACCGGCATTCGAATGTCCATCAGAATCGCGTCATATTCAGCTGCTGCACTTTCTGAAAACTTCTGAACACCGATTTCTCCGTTTTCAGCCATTTCTACGATGATGCCTTTATCCTGAATGATAGCGACTGCTATTTCACGGTTCAGCGCATTATCCTCACACAGTAAAACCCGTTTTCCTGAAAGGTCGATACTGGAGAGGGGATTGCTTACCTTCTCCAGCGCGCCAGCGTCTTTCGCTTCCTCAAAGTGGAGCCGCACGGTAAATGCAGTTCCTTTCCCTTTTCCACTTTTTACAGTTATCGTGCCGCCCATCAGGTCGACAAGTTTTTTCACTATGGAAAGCCCCAGGCCCGTGCCGACTGTTTCATAGCCCTTTTGTCTTTCCTGTGCAAATGGCTCAAAAATATGAGGCAGGAACTCATCTGACATGCCGATTCCGTCATCGCTGACAACAAGGACAGAATCAGGAGAACTCCCATTACCGGGTACGTTCAAAATATCCAAATGGACATTGCCGCCCTCCGGCGTGTATTTAACAGCATTTGTCAACAGATTGAGGAAGATTTTCTGTACACTGAGCTTGTCCGCCATGATAATTCTGTCAAGCGCATTCGAATCATCCACCGTAAATGCGATGTTCTTCTTCTTTGCCGCGGCCTGTATCGGAACAATGATAGAGTCAATTAATTCTTTTAATCTCACAGGCTCAGGCTGCAGCTGCAGTTTGCCGCTGTTGGCTTTTGAGATGGTCAGCGTATCATCCACCAGGGCCATTAAAAGCGTGCTTGACTGTTCCGCTTTTTCCAGATACTCATTCCTTGTTTCGACAGAAAGATCACTCTTTTTTGCCATCCGGATAAAACCGGCAATGGCATTGAGCGGTGTGCGCATATCGTGGCTGATGTTTGAGAAAAAAGCATTTTTCTCCTCCGCGCTTTTTTCTGCCGCTTCGGCCCTGACACGCTGCTGCTCGGATTCATACTTTGTTTTAAGCACGGCAGTGCGCTCTCTTTGCCTGCGTCTGAGCTGAACCATCGCCCAGAAAAGTCCCACCACCAGCAATATCAGAATCAGGCCGACCACTATCACCATAACAGGTGGAATTCGCGAGATTATTGTCTGAAGATCGTTATCCGGAATCGTATCTTTAATCGTGATACCAGTAAAACTGCCTTTGGTTGCCGCTATGCTTTTATTCATTATGGTACACAGAGTCTGATTATCCGAGCTAACAGCCGCGCAGACGTCATATGTGAGATCCGGTACCGGAATAATGCTGTATGAGGTTGAATTGGTCTGATTGATAAGCCACGTTGCGCCGGGAAAGCCAAGAATCGCTGCATCCGCCTGCTTGTTTTTCACTGCATTGAAACTGTCCTGCGAACTCTTATATCCTGTTATCTCAGAATCCGGGAATGATCTGCCAATATTGATTTTGAGCGTGTCGGCCATCTTATTCGGAACCGCCAGATTCTTGATGTCGGAGGTATCGGTGTCCGACCTTGACAAAAGGATACAGCTTATAGTGGATATACTGTCCGTAAGAGAAAGGCTGCTTTGTGAAGCCGCGATAAGCCCGTTGCTGAAGACACCGAATATGTCGGACTTTCCGCCTGCCACTGCCGCAATTGCATCCTCATAAGTATCATAGACGTCATACTGGAATTTAAGCCCGGACCAGTCTGCTATCAAGGCATAATAATCGGGAATGATCCCCCCGTCAGTACCATCCGAGTTCCGTTCATAATACGGGGTATCATCCGAAACGACTGCGACGCTGACCGTCGGATGTTCCCGTATATAATCCTTTTCAACTGAGGAAAGCGGCAGGACGCCGCCATTGAACTGTGTCTCATATTTGTTCTTCAGATTTACCAGATAATCCGTATTCCCTGACAGTATCTGCGACAGGGCGCTGTCAACATTGTTTTTGAGTTCCACGTCGTTTTTCCGAAACATAAAATAAATCGGTTCGGGAAGAAATTTCAGAATCGTGTGAAATTTTTCCGCATACCCGGCACCGTCTTCGGCCAGATACAGTTCACCGTCTATTTCACCGCCTTCGAGCGCGGCAGACATTGCTGAAATATCGCTGTATTCGACGATTTGGGGAGATACGCAGTGTTCGGCACACCATGCTCGGAAATCGGAGTTCGTCTGATAAAGGCCGATTACACCAATCTTCATGCGGCTGATCTGTTCGACATTTCCATAATCCCATCTGCTGTCATCAGCACGTACAGCAAGAGTGGAATATGCACTGCCGATCATCTCATCCGTAAAAAGATAATTATCCTTAAAATCAGGGCCTTTGGCCATATCGGCAAGTATGTCGTATGTACCGTCATCAAGGTGCTTAAAAAGGTCGACATCGGTAGTAGAATCAACAAACTCCACTTTGAACCCTGCTTTTTGTGCGATGTCTATCATGCACTCAACGTCACTTCCGCGCCACACCCCGCCGTCATCCTGATAAGCGTAACTTGAGTTGTTGAGAACCCCGACTTTAATTACGTCTGCGCTATTTTCAGCTGCCCGTGCGGACAGTGGGAAAAGACAGACAAGCATAGAAAAAATTATCAGGGAGATAATAAAACGCTTTGCATACGGGCTCTCTTTCATGTCAAGGCCTCTCGCTGTAAATAACGGCAAATCGCAAATGTAAAAGGGACGTTGTGTCGGGCTGTTTCTATTCTCGTATCAGCCGTGCAATGATGAAAATGTATAGGCATTGCAATCGTGCATCTTTTATTTATTGTTTATGGAATGTGATAGAAATAACGTTATACTCACAAATATCGCGAGCAATAACCCCGCAATCCCGTACGATGGTGCAGCGTATGTTCATTTCTCGTTTTCCAGGATATTCACCTTCATTTAACTCCAATTATATTACCATGAATCGATTTCATCAACTTAAACTCCATAAAAGATATCATTTGCTTTTGTAAATGCTCATTTTTTCCATCCGCTCCAGAGCCTGTATGTTTTCAGCGGCCAGATGTTCAAAGAGCTTGCCAACAGGGATTGCGGAGTATGCCGCGCAGGTGAACTGAAGAATCCGCTTGCCGTTGTTTGTGCGATGGATATACATCCTGCCGCCGCAGCCTGCGCGTACAGGAGTCCAGAAAGGCATTGCTGTCCGCAAATGATGTCGATTTCAGACTGACATTTATGAAACTGTTTCCCGGTATACGTGAAGAACCGACAGCAACGGCTGTAATGATCGCCGTATATACTGCCGGTTCTGACTTCCTGCTTCTGCAGATACTTTTAGAAATTGGAATTTCGTAAATCATGATTTACGAAATCATCGAGAGACAGATTTGACCAAAAGAAACTCCGCCGCCTATTTCACTTCCAGAAAGCTGTCGGAAATTCTTTGCGTCAGATCACTCTGCTGGCTTGCGGTCAGCTCACGTGATGTACGGATGAGAATTGTCCCCAGCACATGGTGAGAACCGGGATTAAACACTCCGGCCCCGTCAAAATTCGCCAAATAAGCATCTCTCTTCGACGCATCTGCTGCCGACGCATATACTTCAATGCAGCCGCCGCAGTCGGTTCCCTTGTCAACAATATCATTTCCGCTTACCGTACTCTGATCGATCCACGGCGATGAAAAGTATACGGCAGCCGTGTAGCCGCCCTGCTTATTCAAATTTCCGTTGGGATCATTGTCTTCTGTTACTGCCTGGCATCCGGAAATTCCATCCAGTCCGTTCAGCCGTCCACTTTATAAGAAGCATCGTGCATGTCTCCATGGAGCTGCTTTTGCAAAGCTGCGGGACGATCAGCGCAGAGGCTTGATTGTCAGCGCCCGTACGGTCTGTCAATATAATTGCCCTTTTCCAGCAGCTTTTTTCGCTCTTTCCAGTCCGGCAGGATCCCGGCCATTTCATCGTAGAATTGTCTGGAATGGTTCGGAACGAGAAAATGCGTGAATTCATGGACCACGACGTACTCGATGCATTCGGGCGGCGCCTTCACCAGCGCCGTATTGAACGTAAGTACCTTCTTCTGCGGCTGACAGCTTCCCCACCGCGAAACCATGCGGCGCAGCCGGATCTGCGGGTACGATATCCCTCGCTTCTGAAATTCCGGATAGACCGCTTCGCAGACAGAAGTGATAATATCCCTGCACTGAAGCGTAAACCATTTGTTCATCGTTCTTTCTTTCAACGCGAAGTCGGACGGTGACGAAACGGTGAGCACGACCCGGCTGCCGTCACTTACTGCTTCGTTCCTGCTGCCTTTAACGACAGCAAGCTCACGTTCCTTCCCCAGTATTTGTATCGTTTCCCCGTTTTCGTACCGGTGCGGCAGCGGAGCATTTTGCTTTCGCCCGGCGAACGTATTTTGCGCGCCCAGTATAAAATCCGCTTTTAAACGGAGAAAGCGTTCGATATCGGTCAGCGGAACTGCCCGGTTTGCTGACACATACACCGTCTGATCCGTCCGGACGCGCACGTTCAGATTTTTTACCGGTTTCCGCCAGAGCTCATACGTTATAGTCGTTCCGTTTAAATCGATCTGTCTGATCACAGGAGTTTTCATTTTACCGATGGATTCCTTTTCTTTTTTTTAAATTATACTATACCGCTTTTTCATGATAAAGTTTATTGTATTTGCAATAATTGAGGAATATAATAATGTAAATAGCAAGTCTCACAATGTGATGTCAGGTCTTTAAAGGGGATAAACGTATGGAATATACGATGCAGCAGCTTACTATGCTGATCGGGAGCATGACCGGGTATGTCGTCCTCTACATTCAGAAAAACGGTCAAATCGTTCCTTTGTTATATACGCCGGACGTACCGGACTTCTCCGGACTTACCGAACAAGAATATCTTGATCTCTACGGAAAAGACGCGTCTGCCGTCGTCGCGGAACAAGATATGCCGGGGCTTGCGGAAAAACTCGCAAAGGTTTTCGGCGGTGAGGGCGACCAGGAAGCAACGTACCGTACATATCACAAGACAAAAGGCTTTGTCTGGACGTATGTAAAGCTGCATCTTCTCGGGACGTACAACAACGCACCTGTCATGGTCGGGAATTTTTCCAACATTTCAGACCGTATCAAAGCGCCGGGAATTCTTCTCGACCATTCCAGCCAGAAAGTATATGTGATTGAACGTGATTCCTACGAACTGCTGTACGCAAACGGCGTCGCGCAGGCGGATAAGGAAACGGCGCCTGCCATTGGCCAGACGTGCTACCAGTATATCCGCGGCAAAAACACACCGTGCAGCAACTGTGTCGTCCGTCAGATACACGGGGAAGACATACTGGAAACAGTCTGGTACGATTCCTCGCGCGGCAGAACGTACGGCGTAAAAGCCGTGCCGCTGACCTTCTACGAAAAGAAAGCGTATGCATTCTTTATTGACGACCTCACCCATCATGTAGACCTGGAAGCGGCGCTGCAGCAGGAACAGGAGAAGTACCGCGCCGCGACGGAGGGCGCGAATCTTCGTGTATACGAATACGATATCACAAGCAAGACCATTTTTCTGCCCGAGCACGCGAGAAAGCTGTTCGGTGTATCTTCCTCAGTCATTCCAAATATTCCGGATTCCATTCTGCCGGAGTTTCAGGAGGCTGACTGCGACGAAGTCCGTGCTTTCTTTGACCGCGTAAACCGCGGCGACAAGACCGTCAGCGCTTCTTTCCGGATGAAGCCGGTCAACGGATATGCCGCGTACCTTCGCTATACGTTTACGACTGTTTTTGACGACACCGGTGTACCATACAAGGCATATGCCGTCGCAGAGGATATCACGGCCCAGAAACACGCGGAAGCAGATTTCAACGAAACAATACAGGCTCTTTTATCCGCAAATCCAAGTGCACTGTGCTCCTACCGACTCGACCTCTCGCAGAATCTGTGCAGCGAGGGACACGGAGTCTCCCGCTATATCCGTGATCTTCTGCGTTCTGACACAGCCGACAAGCTTTTCCAGAACCTTCTGTCCATTATCCCTGACGAGAAACAACGCAGCGCAGCTGCCGCATTTTTCAACCGAGGTTCGCTTCTGAAATCGTTCGAAAACGGGGTAAAATCCGAGTATCTCGACTATCAGCGGACCAGTGAAAACAACAATGTTCTGTGGGTGCGGACATTTGTCAACATGCTGAAAAATCCGGAGACACAGGATATCACCGCGGTTTTTTATTCCATTGACATTACAAATGAAAAGCGAAAAGATGAAATCTTCAATATCATTACGAATCAGGAATATGACTACGTAGCCTTGCTATATCCGGAAATCAGCAAAATTGAGTTTCTCAGTCTGAATTCCCTGCTGCTCCGCAAATATCATGACGCCTTCGGCAAACCGGGCGTTCTGTTCGATTTTGACGATACACGCCGATTTGCAGTCCAAAACTGGATCGCCAAAGAGGATATCGATTACTATCTCCGGCGCAGCTCCGCCGATGCTGTAAAGGAAGAACTCGACCGGAGCGGCCACTGTGAGCTCAGCATACGCGGCCATTACACCGGCCACCCGGACGAATTCATGTGCCGCAGGATCCAGCATTATTATCTCGATGATCGGAAAGACAGTGTCCTTATTATCCAGACAGATGTGACGGCAGCGTATCTGCAGCAGCAGAAAGAAACTACCATGGCCAAGCGGGAAGCCGAATGGGTCACGGATGTCCTGGACTCGCTTCCCACGGGCGTCTGCGTACTTCGGATGACCGATCCGGACCACCTGTTCGGCGATTTCGTCAACCTCCAGATGTTCCGTATTCTGGGGTACGAAGATCCGACTGCCGCCGGCCGCAGCCGCATGATGGAGGAACCGATCATCGCGTCGTATTTAAAAGACGCGTTTCTCGCCGTCCATCCGTCGGACCGGGAGCGAGTCCGCAAAGTATACCGGGAAAACTTCAATGCGGATTCTTTTAACACCGGCAGTTACCGTCTTCTGAGGCGGGACGGCAGCACCGTATGGGTAAACCAGGACGCTACGATGCGGGAAATCCGAAACGGCTGCCACATTTTGTACACCAGCTACCGTGTCGTTGACCGTGAAATGCAGCTGCAGAATACGCTGGAGCTGCAGCTGAAGCAGGAAAAGGCGCTGCGGCAGCAGGCAACTGTCGCCAATCAGGCGAAAAGCGATTTTTTAAGCCGTATGAGTCACGATATCCGTACGCCTCTGAACGGCATTATCGGCATGACGTATCTGGCCAAGTCGGAAAGCAGGCCTGAAATCGTTGCTGATTATCTGGACAAAATCGATACCTCCTCCAAGTTTCTGCTTGGACTGATCAACGATATCCTCGATATGTCAAAGGCCGAGAGCGGAAAGCTGGAGCTGCACCCGGAGCCTTACAGTGAAAAGACTTTCGACAGCTATCTGAATGCGGTGATCGCACCGCTCTGCCGGGAAAAGAACATTAAATTCGTCATCAATACCGATACTGTACCAGATGTAGACATGATGATGGACCCTCTGCGGATCAACCAGGTTTTTTTCAATCTGCTTTCCAACGCGGTCAAATATACACCGGAGGGCGGAACCGTAATATACCGTCTGAAGGAGAATCGAATCGGAGAAAACCGGATATCCATAACCGCTCAGGTAAGCGATACCGGCATTGGTATGAGTCAGGCCTTCCAGAAGGTGATTTTCGATCCCTTCACACAGGAAAACCGCAGAGATGCCTCCGAAACACGCGGAAGCGGCCTCGGCTTAGCCATCGTCAAGAAAATCATGGACGCCATGGGCGGAACGATCACGGTAGAAAGCGAGGTCAATAAAGGAACAACTTTCACGATCCATGCCGATGTCGACTGTGTCCCCGCAGGAACGCACAGCGGCAGGAAAATGAAAGAAATATCGTCCGGCAGTGCAGCAATTCTTGCCGGCCGTCACATCCTGCTCTGCGAAGACCATCCGCTCAATCAGGAAATTGCCGTGACGCTTCTGCAGGGAAAAAAGATGATCGTTTCTGTCGCGGAGGATGGAAAGCTTGGTCTTGATATGTTTCGTCGGTCTCGGCCGTATTTTTATGATGCGATCCTGATGGACGTCCGCATGCCGGTAATGAACGGCTATGAGGCCACAAAATCGATCCGTTCCCTGAAAAGGCCGGACTCACAGACTGTTCCCATCATCGCCATGACGGCAGATGCTTTTTCGGATGATGTCCGGAAATGCAGGAACGCCGGCATGAACGGCTATATTGCAAAGCCCATCGACCCCGACCTCCTCTTTCAGACCCTAAAAGACATGATCAAAAAAGGCGAATATTAAGCCAGTTCCCGCAGGTTCTTCTTTTTCCATCGCATAAACAATGCGGAAGCAAACACAGCGCCGCAGCTTTCCCCGACGACAAGCGCCGAAGCAAGACCGTAGACGCCGAACAGACCGTTCAGCAGATACATAAGCGGAATATAGAAACCGCATTGTCTGACAATCGCATGGATCAGCGTATCGCGCCCATCTCCCACCGCCTGCATGCAGAATGAAGTACTGTAATTCAGAAACTGCGGGATCGACGCCACGCACCGCAGCCGCAGGAAAACAGCGGCAAACCCGATCGTAACGGTCGACTCCGCGACGTTTCCGACCGACGTGCTCAGAAAAATATGTACGATCGGCGGTGCAAAAATTAGAAACATGACGATGCTCACCGCCGCAATGACAAGTCCGTAAAGCCGCGCGGTATGGATCGTCTTGTTCATTCTCTTCCAGTTCCCTGACGAATAATTATACGCGACAAGCGGCAGCATGCCCTGACAAAGTCCGATATTGACCGCGTTCGGCAGCCGCTCGGCTTTCATTACGATCCCGATCGCCGCCAGCTCCAGATCCCCGTGCGCTGCCATGAGCGAATTCAGAAAAATACAGGCCACGTCGAACATCCCGGTCAGCACAGCCGACGGAATCCCGACGGCAAAAAGATTCTTCTTCGCCTCCGCACTGATTTTCCGCGCGTCGCTGAAGCGAATGCTGAGCGGCGCGTCGCCGGAAACCCGTTTCATGACCATAACGAGATAAATGCAGGCAGCAATATTGGAAAGCAGCGTCGCGAGCGCGGCTCCGAATACTTCCATCCCCTTCGGCAGCACGACAAACATAAAAATCGGGTCTAAAATGATATTCAGGATCCCGCCGCCCGAAAGGCCGATGCTGGCCTGCTTCGAGTATCCTGTATTGCGCAGCAGATGCGCACACGTCATCGAGAGAATGACGGGCACGTTGCCGAAAATCACTACAAGCCAGACGTACTGTCTGGCAAACCCGATCGTCGCGGACGACGCTCCAAGAAGATTCAGGATCGGATCAAGCAGCGTTCCGATCAGCAGTGAATACGCCAGTGCGATGGCAATCGCCCCATAAAAGCTGAAAGCACTTACGTGCTTCGCTTCCTCCTTCCGTCCGATTCCCATTAGACGCGCGATCTGACTGCCGCCGCCCATTCCGAAAAGATTCGCGAAAGAAATCGTCATCATGAATACCGTAAACGCCAGCGTGACCGCGGCTGTCTTGTATGCGTCGCCGGTCATGCCGATGTACAGCGTGTCCACCATATTGTAGATCAGATTGATCAGCTGACTGATAATCGTAGGCACGGCCAGCGTCGCTATGGCCTTTGAGACAGGCATCGTTTCAAACAGCTGCTGCTTTGCCGATGAAGTTTCTTCCATGATCAGGCTTCTTTCTCATTTCTCGTTTTTTTGCAGATATTGATTTATTATATCACAAATCATAACAAAGACGTACTGCGTAATGACGAAACATCATTACACAGTACGCCCTGAAAATCATCTTTCTTTTTATTACCGCACTTTGACCAGATCCCGAAAATCACCGGACTCCTTCGCTTTTATAAATTCATTCTCTTTAAAAATCGTCTCTGCCGCCGCGTCCGGAAAGGACAGCAGTTCCTCTTTCCTGCGGGACAGCACGAAATAAGAAAGCGCAGAAATTGCTTCCGTGTCGGACAGCCGGATATTGCCTGTATCCACGGCACGTTTCAGAACATTTTCTGCCGGTTCTGCCGGTTCCGCCGGTCCGGCGTTCAGCATCCGCTCATACTTCTCCTTCCACAGCCGGGAATAGTATTCACGGTGCCCTCTTTTCAGCAGTTCCCAGGTAATGCCGCAAAGCTCCTGCCCGTCCAGTTTATAATCCTGCTTCAGGAGACCGGCATACAGAATCATGGCGTCCGGCTGGAACGGAAGCTCATCCAAGGTAAGGATCGTGTCCGTATAAATGTTTTCCGCGTTTACGTGGCCGCCCAGATCCGCCTGATAGCTGAAATAAATTCCCGCCAAACGCGCTGCTTCTTTATATTTTTCGTCATTGTATATAAAATGAAAGATGTTTGTATCCAGCGCCATATAATCCGGAAAGCTTAAGAACGATAAGAGGTTTGTCTTCCCGAAAACGTTTAATGTTCTTTCCTTTTCGCTTTCAAATATCACGTCTGTCTTGTCCTGAATCTTTTTATAATAGTCAGCGGCCGCATGAAAAAGATACCCGTCCTTCTCTTTGAGCGTATCCGTCCCGTAATATTCGATTTTGCAGGATACCGGATCGATATAAGCTCTGTGCACATCCGCATACACGTCCAGTTTAAATTCTCTGCCGAGAAGAAAATGCTCGGATTCCAGCCTGATTCTGTCTTTTAGTGATATATACTCCTCCATCTACTTCTCTTCTTCCCCCATCTCTCTGTCCATCTCCGTTACAAGTTCCAGGATCGAGCGAAACGGCACAGTCCGCCCGCCGGGCATCTGCACGATTCCCTGCAGCTCGTGATTTTCTGTTCCGCTGACAGTCAGCTTAAATGTTTTCGTTTCATTTTTTTCCATAATCAAGACTCCAGATATTTTTCGAAATTAAGGATGAACTCCGCTAGTTTGAGTGCGGCGTACGCGTCTTCGGATGCGGGGCCGTTTTCTGCACGAAGAAGTTCCGTAAGATCCGCCGTTGTCTGCGGTCCGCCGATCAGTGTGCGCAGAAGCAGTGACTCCCGGTCGTCTGCCGCAAGTTTCATGTGTCCGCCAAGCTTAATGCCGAAGCGGCCGTCCTGTTCGAACGAAACAGCACCTTGTTTCAGAGTCAGGACCTCATTGTCCATCGTAGCCTCCTTTGTATCAAAGCAGATGAAGCGCGGCGGCGGCACTTTTTGCCTCGCTGCGGTTCTGCACGTCAAGCTTCTGGAAAATATGGCTGACGTGGCTTTTTACGGTTGCGAGCTTGATGCCAAGGATCGCGCCGATTTCCTGGTTTCCGAGATCCTGGCTCAGGAGGCGCAGCACCTGCATTTCTGTCGCGGAGAGCGGTGATACGAGATGTGCTCCCGGTTTTAAGTATTTCGGGTAAAAGACGGCCTGCGTCCTGGCAGCTTCCGTTACTTTACGCAGAAACGCTTCGTTCTTTTTCCAGCCGCATCTGCGAAGCAGCGGCAGAACAGCTGCGCCGTACTGTGCGATCGGCCAGATAAATTTGTATTCCAGACTGGTCTCGAGAGCGGTGCAAAGCTCGTCTTTCCAGATTTCACTTCCCATTCGTTCCCGGCAGAGCGCTGAAAGGATATGGATATGCAGCCCGTCCATAATGCGGCCGCATGTTTCGCAGTACGGTGTGAGGCGTGCGAGAATCAGAAGCGGCTCTTGTGCTTCCCCGACAGAAAGCTGTGCCAGCACCCGGGTTTCGTATTGATAACGCCACATGCACCAGAGACGCGCGTCATTTCTGGGCGCCTCCTTGTCCAGCCAGGCCCGCACAGCATCCTCGCTGCCGAGACAAAGGCGGATACGGACGAGCATTGCATCAATATTGCCGAGAAAGCGGGTCTCTCCGGTTTGTACATACTTTTCGCGGAGACTTTCAATTGATTCAAGCGCCACGGCTGCTTTGCCCTGCGATACCTGTATTCTCGCCAGCAGCCCGATCACAGCAAATTCAATGTCCGGCGTACCGCGTGCCTGGATCTCCCCAAGACGGGTCATCAGGGTGAGCATCCGCTCCGAAACATTTTCGCCTTTTTCAAATTTGCTTTCGCAGACGGCACAGTCTGCCAGACCGATTCCGTCCTTTCCGAGAACTGCTTCGACCGGACGGCGCATCGTGGCATACAGTAAGTCGTCTTTTTTGGACCATTCGCAGAAATCTTTGCCGCCGTTCATGATGCTGGGCAGCGTACTCGTTACGGAAAAAGCAGGAATATGAAGCTGCTTATCCTGCATTACACGAAATACTTTGTCGATTACCTGGATCAGATTTCTGCTGCCGCGCTGCGGCAGTGCAATGTCGAGATATGCCAGCCTTCCGCGCACATCACGGTACTCCGTATCGACTTTCTTAAGGTTCGAGGCGTATTTCTCAAGTTCTCTGTACCATTCCTCAGAGCCTTCATAATCAAGCGTCATGGCGCTCAGCATGCTCATGCCGCAGATCAGCACAGGCGAACGAAGGATCTCCTTCCGCGGAAGCGCAAAATAATAATTCTGCATTTCCCGGTAATGCCCGACACCGGGATGAAGCCCTGCATTTTTGACAAGCAGCGCTGAAACCCGTTCCTGTTCACCGGCGAGCGTATAGAAATCGAGCGCTTTCTCAAGCTCTCCGTGCAGCTCATAATACAGTGCCGCGCGCCGGCATATATTCTTTCTGTCGTTCGGCGTCTTCGTCCGCTCATATTTCCAAAACAGATATTCCCGCATAATGTTCCAGAAACGATACGTGTCCGCCCCGTCGAACTGCAGCATCGACGTATCACGCTGGATCGTTCCGAGCAGCTCGCCGGCCCGGCTTTCGCCGCTGACCATTCTGGCCAGCTCCAGGTGGAAGCTTTCGAAAGGCGCAAGGCTTAAAAGCAGCGCCCGCAGCGATGGCTCAAAACGCTGAAAGACAGCGTCATCATAATAAAAGAAAAGCTTTTGTTTCAGCTCCGCAAGTACTTCCGGACTGTACGGTCTTCCGTCCGAAGCGACGGTACAAAGCAGTTCGAGCGCGACCGGATATCCGTTCAGGTCGTGCTGTATTTCCCCCATCTTCACCATATCCGGCACAATGCCGTGTGATTCCAGCATCCGCCTTGCAGTCATCCGGTCCAGCAGAAGATCTTCCGTTGTAAACACCTGCATCACACCGGCAAGCTGAAAAGCGATCAGCCAGCCCGGCACAGCGCAGCGGCCCAGCAGGATAAAGCGCAGATCGCGATGTGTATGGATCAGCGTATAAAGTGATTGCTGACGCTCCGGATCCGTGAGATACTGCATATCATCCGTCAGGACTGCTTCGCATCCGGGCGGAATGCATTCCGGTGAAAATTCACTGTTTTCGGCGCTGAATGTACAATAATTTCTTCCGCGCAGAAGCTTAGCGGCCACCGTCGTTTTGCCGCAGCCGCAGGGAGCGGAAAAGAAGATCACACGACCGTTTTCCCAGGCATTGTGAAATGCTTCTTCCAGGGATGGTTTGATAAATGTATTCCCTTGACTGCCCACGCCGTGCTCCTCCTTTCGGTTTCAGATACATTGTCAGTTTAACAGATAAAAAGAGCGCCTGTCATCCAACCGAAGTATGAGTTTCCGAAAAAACTGTATAATTCAGAATTTTTTGATGTCATGCTTCATCCTCAAGCTTCCGGCGCATCCGTCTGTATTCGATGAGCGGCGGACGATCTTCCCGCATGACAGGGAAGCGCCATTGTGACAGCATTTGTCGGCTATGCCGCAGACTTTGCCGTTGTGTTTTCTCCATAATGATTCCACAAAAGCCGCGTTTTCTTTTTCCATTCTATTATAGTATCTCCCGCTGTATGTTTCGAGAAAATTAATCAAGATTTCCACATCTTTCCATAATCAAGTCTTTTTCTGATCCGTTTTTTATGATACGATACTAGCTGACAGAATCATTCACCAAATCATTGGCTGTTCCCAAAAAGAAGGATTTCTTATGAAAACAAGCAGAATTAAACAGCTTTTTTCTTTCTTCCTTGCCTTACTATGTCTTTTCTCCGTCATTCCCGCAGTGCCCGCCTCTGCTTCCGGCAGCACAGGCCAGGTGATCCGTGTCGGTTTCTTTGCGTTCGACGGCTACCATATGCAGGACGCGGACGGCCGCAGGAGCGGCTACGGCTATGATTTCCTGCAGGAAATGGCACGCTACGGAAACTGGACGTATGAATATACCGGCTATGACAAGAGCTGGTCACAGATGCAGGATATGCTGGCTTCCGGTGAGATCGACCTGCTGACCTCCGCGCAGAAGACACCGGAGCGTGAGGAACAGTTTGCTTTTTCGAACAGTCCGATCGGGACAAACAGTGCGATCCTGACCGTTAAGAGCGGGGATACACGATACCGCTCCGGCAGCTACGATACGTATAACGGCATGCGGATCGGCCTTCTGGAGGGGAGCAGCCGAAACAGCCGGCTGGACGCGTTCGCCGCAGACAAGGGCTTTGTCTATACGCCGGTTTATTATCAGGCGTCTGCTGATATGGAGGATGACTTGCAGAGCGGAACGAATATTGACGCGCTTTTTTCCAGCAGCCTGCGTATCGTAGAGAATGAATGGATCCTGGATGAATTCGATCCGTCTGATTTCTACGTGATGGTTCGTAAGGATGATACTGCCCTTCTCAATGATGTCAACAGTGCGATCGCCCAGATGGACCACTCCGACGCGAACTGGCGCAGCGAACTCTGGAATAAATATTACAAAGCCGATTCCGGCAGCGAAATCAGTTTCACGGAAGAGGAGCAGGATTACATCGACAAGATGAAGGCAGACGGCACGCCGATCCGTGCCATTGTCGAGCCCGACCGCGCGCCGTATTCTTATTTTGAAAACGGAGAAGCGAAGGGCATCATTCCGGAGCTTTTCCGCAAGATCACTTCGGCGACCGGCCTTGCCTTCGATATCGTTGAAACGAAGAACCGCTCCGATTATTTCGATACGCTTCAGGCTGACAACGGGATCAATGTGCGCATCGATGCTTATGACGATCTGTACGACGCGGAAGAGACCGGATACAAGCTGACTTCGCGTTATCTTACGACTTCCGTTTCCGCCGTCACGCAGAAATCTTTTACCGGAACACCTGCTTCCGCGGCAATCGCAGAGGAAGCGGATCCGACGGATTACCGGGAAGCGATCATGACGAGCGGCATGTCCGTTCAGCAGTACGATACGATGGCGGAATGCCTCGACGCCGTACGGAACGGGAAGGCGGATACCGCCTATGTCCTGACGTATTCGGCACAGCAGTACTTAAGCATCCGTGACATCAACAATAAACTGGAGACGAAGCTGCTCCCGCAGTACAGTGTTTCGTATGCCATCGGTGTAGCGGATTCCGAGGATATACGGCTGCTCAGTATACTGGAGAAGGCAGTCGGCAACTTAAAGAGCAGCGATACGGAAGCGATCATTCTGGCTGAAACGCAGTCACTGCAGAAGCCTCTGTCGTTCCGGGAATATCTGACCGCGCATCCGGCTGTTATGATTCTCATTTTCGGTTCGCTCATTATCCTGACACTGCTTCTTCTGCTGCTTTTGTACCGGCAGAAGAGCATGCGTCTGATCAGGGCCAAGAATGAAGAGCTGCAGAACGCGCTGCTTTGCGCCGACAAGGCAAACGCTGCAAAATCGGAGTTTCTTTCCCGCGTCAGTCATGATATGCGCACCCCGCTCAACGGTGTCGTAAGCTACATCGACTTCGCGGCCAACACGAAGAAAAACGACGAGAAGCAGAAGTATCTCAAGAAAGCCCGGAAATCCGCCGCGATCCTTACAAGCCTGATCAACGATACGCTTCAGGTATCACGGATCGAAAGCGGCAATATGGAACTGAAGTCCGAATGGGTCCGCTTCCGCGAGCTTTTTGACGGTGTCGCAACTGTCATAGAAAGCTCTGCGGCCCGAAAGAACATAACGTTTGCCGCACGCAGCGACTTCTCGAAGTCCGAATATATTTTTACCGACAAGCTCCGTCTTCAGGATCTGATGCTGAATCTGCTGTCAAACGCGGTAAATTATACGCCTCACGGGGGACGCATCGATTTCGAAGTCTGCCGTGTCGATCCGTGTGATGACGGACGGAATATCCGTATCATCGTTTCCGACAACGGAAAGGGCATTTCCAAGAGTTTTCTTCCCCGGATTTTCGAACCATTCGTACAGGAGCATGAACCGACGTCAGGCGTATCTGCAGGCAGCGGGCTTGGTCTCTATATTGTAAAACGTGTCACCGATCTCATGGGCGGTACAATCGATGTGGAGAGCGATATCGGAAAGATCACAACGTTTACCGTCATGCTTCCGCTTCCCGTCGAGGATCGGAAGGAGACGCCGGAAGAGGTGAAACGGACCGCTTATGATTTCAGCGGCCGGAAATTCCTGCTTTGTGAAGATAATTTTGTCAATACAGAAATTGCACGTATTCTGCTCTGCGAAAGGGGCGCCGAAGTCGTCTGCACCGAGAACGGAAAACGCGGAGCCGAGATTTTTGCCGGCTCAAAGCTTGATGAATTCGATGCGATTCTGATGGATATCCATATGCCTCAGATGGACGGATACGAAGCGACGAAGGTGATCCGTGCGATGGACCGGGAAGATGCGGTCACGGTCCCAATCATCGCGATGACGGCGGACGCTTATGAGGAGGATATCCGGCATTGTCTCGACGCAGGAATGAACGGGCATACCGCGAAACCGATCGATCCGGACAAGCTCTTCACCGAATTGGCACGGGTGATACGGTAAAACTGCTTCAGTCCAGATATTCCTGCGCATTCGGTGCGGAATCTGATTCATATACCGGCTGCGCCGGTACAAACTCACGTTCGAAGCGATATTCCGAATGGTCATACACATATTCCGTAACATACGGCAGCGGCGCAGGTGCCAGGCCTTGTGCCTTCGCCTCTTTCGTCACATCCGGAAGATCAAAATCAGCATACACCAGCATTTTATAAGGTTTTCCTGAGGTGCCATTGTACTTTTCGTCGAAATACTTGTTATACCCGTCGTACTGATTGCGAAGATGATCAAGATAGATGCGGATTACCGTATGCTCAGAAGGTTTCAGCGCCGGTACCGGAACGCATGCGGTACGGTAAACATCAAAACTGTTTCCGCAGCTGAAAAACAGCTGTCCCGACCGTGTCGAACGCGTCTTGGAGTAATTGCACACAAAAACATCAATATATGCCGGTGCATACAGCTTTTTCGTGTACAGCCTCAGGAAATCTGCATGAAGGGGATTCTGCTGCTGTGAAAGAACTGCTTTTTCCAGCTCGGAAGACAGCTCCGCTGCAACTTCGCCGCGTACTTTCGCTGTTATTTCCTGAGCCGCAGGACTGTCCGCCGGAATACCCGCCTCACGCAGTGCTTCTTCGACCGATACCTTCAGCAGATAATCCATTCCGCCCTTGGCCAGCTGGTCGATATTCGGAAGTGACGGCGGCAGGCCGATCGAGGCAAGTCCGTAATCGATCGCGCAAGATGCTGCTGTTTTTAATAAAGCACGTGCATCGTCGCCGATCAGCGGGATATAATCGATCAGGGAAACGACCGAACTCTTCGCGTCCGCGTATGCACCTGACACACCGGAGTAAATGGCTTTCAGCAGCCCGAAAAACTCATCCCAGAAACCAGGTTTGGCCTTCACATAATGGATCACAGCTCCCTGCGGAAGCATCGCATCAAGCTTTGCCTGATACTGCTCACGCGTCCAATGATATTTGCTGATATGTTCCGCGTACGGCAGAAGAAAATCGCTGCCTTTGGAAATGCTGAAATTCATTTCTTCCGCTTCGATATGTCGCGCGACCTCAAAATATTCCTCATAATCACTCTGCTGCCACTGAATCGGCTGGTACCCGTAGAACTGCATATACGGCATATCTGACCGAACGGCGATCTGCTGCACTTCATTCTTGGATGCAGATGTAACACGATATGCAATGGTAAGCGTCTCGGACGTATACGTATGAGTCACTGCCGGATCTGTCTCATCCGGAACGTAAAAGAGACCACGCACATAATAATAAATACCGCCCATTTCATCCAGTTCCTGCTTTTCCGGTACAAACTGCTGATATTCGATTCCATGGAACCAAGGTGTCAGATACGTCATACTCCCGGAAGAATTTCCAATTTCCGGCGCTGTGTCCAGATACTGATAAACAAGTCCCTGCGGCTGCGCGATTCCGACGGAACTGAAATTAGAAAACGGAGACGTTGCAACCTGCAGCTCAACGCGGACTGCATTTTTAATCATATCCGATGATGCTGAGGTACTGCCGAGAAAAAGGACACGGTCCGACACGGTATCGAGATCCGCGTTGAAGACATCCGGCGCAATATGCTTCCACGTCTGTTTATAGGAAGTATACGGAACGGGAACCTCCATCAGTATCTGGATCTCCGAATTTTCCGTCAGAGAATTCGAATGCAGCGCGGCTGACAGCCGCTGCGGACCGTACTGAAAGTAGATGCCCCGCCCCGGATCACCGATACACCGGCCATTGCCGTCAAGTGCGATGACGCGGATATACAGATTCCTTGCCTGTGTGCCGGATGCATACGGAAGAAGCGTTCCGCCGCCGGTCGAATCCGCATCCTCACAGATTTTTTTCAGATCCACGGAAAATTCGCCGCCGGCTGTGTCCAGTTCACCGGATGCAAGAATGTTTTTTTCCTGGCCGAAGCATTGAGCCGTTCCCAGGAACGGGATGCCGGAAAGCTGCCAGACCAGTTTTGCACTGGTGACCGCCCGGCTTTCTGCCGAAAACCATACGGGCAGGCCGGAATCATTGCTGATGTAGAGTCCCTGCCGGTCAACATAGCAGATGTTTGGATCAATATCGTGTTCAATCGGTGCCGGCGTCTGTATCTCCTGTGTTTCCTGTTCTTCCTGTGTTTCCTGGTCTTCCTGTGTTTCCGCATCGGAAGGCGGCTCCGGCTGTGTTCCGGCCTCAATTGCAAATACCGCAGTATCGGCCGTTTTATACTCTCTTCCGTTCAGCATTGCCGAGACACGCAGGATACACTGTTCGGACGGCGTATCCGGGAACGTCACCGTATACGCTTTTTCCGTACGTTCATCTGCCAGAACGGTATAATTTTCGCCTCCGTCTGTACTGAGGGAAATTCGATATATCACTTGACGGCCGCCCGTATACTCCCAGACTAATGTGTACTGTTCCCCTGTATAATGTACTCCCGCCGCGTCCTTATTCGTTATATACAGCTCGGGCAGCGTTAAATCCGGGATCCGGATATCCGGACGGAGATACGCGACCTTTTCTATTTCCGCGGCTGCTTCCGTTCGTGATTCACCGGGACGGCTTCCCCGATTCGAAATTTTCAGATCGACACGGACATCCAGTACAGGATGCGCAGGATCGTTATCGTCGCTGTACGTTTCGAAAGCTTCCTGAGGGCTGATATCCTCAGGCTCCGTCACTACAGCATAATCCGTTCCTTCCGGGACGGCCGAGGGCCTCGTAAAAATCCGCTGCAGTATAAAGAGCAATACCGCAGCGGCGCCAAGACCAAGAAGCAATATAAGGATCCGTCTTCGTCTGATACCTGTTTTCACTGTAAGCCTCCTGTCATGACCGTTCGATATACTCCCCTATTTCTTCACAGTTTTTCTCCGCACTGCCCGCAGAAACGAACACCGTGTGCATTTTTCGCGCCGCAGGCGGGACAGATCACAAGCTCCAGCGATGCGCCGCAGTTATTGCAGAATTTCCCGTTTCCTGCCGGCTTGCCGCAGACCGGGCAGATCACCGTTTTACTTTCCAGCCTGCCGTCCCATACCGTCGTGTTTTCTGCTTTTTCGTCAATATTCCGCTGCATCGCCTGTGCCCGGGCTTTCGCCACGGCAACTTCCTGACGCGGCGCACATTCCGTGCAGAGCATTTCATCTTCATTGAAACAGTCGTCACACACCCACTGGTGACAGCCGTGACAGCGGTGAAAATGCTGCTGTGCCTCGTTCTTTGCGTGTTCAAACGCAATTTCATGCTCTTTCTGCCATTCCGGACTCATTCCGTCGAACCGCTCGGATAGTACGTCACCGCCGCGTTCCATGGAATAGCCAATGTTTCCGAGGCGGCCGCCGATCAGACTTCCGAGCACGCCGGCGCCGCGCGTCAGGCTGCGCAGGCCGCGGTTCTTTTTATACGTCTCCGATTCTACGAAGGAGCTTTTGTACCCGTCCTGACAAATGTCGCAGTAAAACGTAAACTGGAAGCCGGCTTCCGTTGAGTTGTCTTCATAATTTCTTGTAAATGACTGCAGCATCGTATCACCTCTTCTGTAGCAGCGGCCTGAGCTTTTTCCCGCAGGCGGTGCATTTTTGATTCTCAAAGAACTGTTTCGATCCGCACCGCGGATTTTCACACACGACCGTCAGGGACTTCCCGCATTTTTCACACGTGCTCTGTACGAATGTTGTTTCTCCGCAGAACGGGCATGTAATATGGAGCGGCCTTCCGCAGCCCGGACAGACAGTCTGCGTTTTTTCCACGGGCTTTAAACACGCGGGACAGAGATACCCGAAGGGACAGTCGCTTCCGCAGACAGAACAGAAGCGGGAATCGCTCCCGATCAGGCTTCCGCAATGGATACAGCAGCGTTTGTAACCTGCCATCAATCGTCCTCCTGTCTCGCACCGCACGACCCGCAGAATTTCGTTCCCGGCGTCAGCTGCGCGCCGCAGGCCCGGCACACATGCGGTCCCAGCTTTGTTCCGCATTCCTGGCAGAACTTCACACCTTCCGGATTGCAGAACCCACACTGCGGACATGTCCGCATTTCTTCCGAACGTTTTTCTTCTTCCTCGGCCTTCTGCATGTTCTGGCGTGCCGCAGCCAGCTCCGATTCAGCCGCCGCAATGTTTTTCCGGATCTGGGACAGTTTCTCCGCATGCTCCCTGAATCGTCCGGGATCCTCGGAAATGGCGGATTTTCCGGCATCCGCATACACTGACATCTCTTCGTTCTTCAGCTCGTCGAGCCGCGACTGAAGATTCAGCAGCTTAACGTTCGGATCATCCTGCGGCATCAGTCCGGAAAGTCCACGCATCAGCCCGCCGAAGCCTCCGAATATATCTTCTGACATATCATTCACCTCCCGGTTTCCATTGTCTGCCGCACAGAAGGTCTTTTCAATCTCCCTGTTCCGGGGGAGCATAAAAAAAAGACCCCCCCCCAAACGTGGGTGGTCTTTCCGTTCATCACTGTCTGCGGCCGCCGAACATGATAAAAAGCTCTGCCCGGCTGTTGATGCCAAGTTTTTTGTAGATTGCCTTGCTGTATGTCGCGACTGTCGAAGGCGTAAGTCCAAGCTCCGCCGCCGCCTGGCGCACCGTCATGCCCCGGAGCAGCAGAAGCGCGGTCTGCTTTTCTCTCGGGGACAGGCCGGTCCCGTCCAGCGTCACAACCTGCCGTTCCACCTCGTCCGCTTCGGACGGGTCCTGCGAAACAGCCGTCATACAGACATTCCGCAGTTCTTTCGACCAGTCCGCGAAAAAAAGATACTGTGAAAATGCCGGGGAAAGCAGCAGAAAGCCGGCAAAAAGTACGGATGCCGTTACAACCGATACCGAACTTCCCGGCATGGCTGCCTCCAGCAGGTCAATGCCAAGGTATAACAATCCGACGACCGTCATGCAGATCAGAATCAGTCTTTTATGCATCCGGAAACTGCAGAATTTATTTGTCACGCAGCCGATCAGATAAATTGTAACGAGCAGACCTGTTTCTTTCAGTTCGGAAAATATATGTGCTGCTTCCGCTTCCCCGGAATACCACATCACATAGCTTAACACTGCGGACAGGAAGAACACATTGCATAATGTCCAGATACTGCGTTTGAACAGGATCTGCACTGCTATGCACAGAAGCACCGGAACGACTGCCACCGCACTCCAGATCAGAGATACGGAAGGATGGCCGAACGCAGGTACATAAAAGCCTGTTATCCTGATGGTAAAGTAAGACAGCAGAACGTATACTGCGAGCCATACGCCGGGGTCAGACGCGAACGGTCTGTTTTCATTCCGGTCCGCGTAATCCTTCTTTTCACACGAAATCATGCACAGGAACAGCGACAGAAGAATCGATGCCGTGAAAATCTTCCCCGCCGCGGCCGGAATATGCCAAAGCCCGAAGCAGAGCTTGAGCAGACTGATCGACAGCAGGATCATTGCGCTCCCGAAAAACCGTTCCGTATTATTGAGCAGAAAGACAAAGGAAAAACTGCTGCAGGAGATGCAGCCTCCGAGACCGGACATCATGACGAGTGCACCGCAGAAGGAAGGGGTGCCTGCGGGCAGAATGATCCACCCCGCCAGTCCGGCAGCCATAATTGAGGCGGTAATTTTCGATGCGGCGGCAAGATTCCTGTCGCTGCCGCATGCCAGAAACAGGACCGCGCCGGCGGCAAACGCCAGAAACGTGTACGTCGTCGCAGAAAGCTTCGTCGTGACAGCCAGCGGTGACAGAAAAAGATTCTGCACATTTACAAAAATCATTGCCAGAGGAAAGGCAAAAAAATACTTCCGGTATTCGCGGCGGATGCCGGAAAACGACATGACCTCTCCCGCTCCGGGCAATTCACGCATCGACGTAAGCAGTGCTGAAAAATACTGGGCTCTTTTCATAATTTTCTCTCGTATTTCAGTCCTGTTGAATGGGATTCGTCATCGTGATCCTGCGGTCTTCCAGTTCTTCGGCAAACTGCTCGTTATGCGTCGCGATCACGATCGTCCTTCCGGCCTTTTTCATTTGCTTCAGGAAATCTGTGATCCATATCTGCGAAATCATATCGAGGCCGCTGATCGGTTCGTCCAGCACGATCACTTCCGGGTTTACAGCCAGAATACTGGCAAGAGCTACTTTCTTCTTTTCACCGGTGCTTAAATGATACGGTGCGCGGCGGCGCAGCTTCTCAATGTCAAGCATCCGGATCATGTCGTCCGTCCGCTTCGCGGCTTCTGATTCGTCAAGTCCCATCTGCAGCGGTCCGAACGCAATTTCATCTTCTACATTATTGTGGAACAGCTGACTGTCCACATTCTGAAACAGATATCCGAGCTTCTGATGAAACGCTCTCGCAAAGGCCGTGTCTGCCATGCTTCTGCGGTCGATCCTCGTTCCGCCGAACAGATACTCGCCTTGTTCCGGAAAGATCAGTCCGTTCATGATCTTCAGAAGCGTCGATTTGCCGCAGCCGTTCGGTCCCATGATCACGGCCGTTTCGCCTTTCCGAATCTCCGCTGAGAAAAAGGAAAGCGCAACGACGTCATCATATGCGCAGCAGATCTTATCCATCCGGATCAGGCATTCATCCGAAATCATCCAGCCAGTCCCTCCATGTATATAAATAATAGTAACACAGACGCCGGAAAAATCATATACAAAACATCCGCCTTCCGAACGCCGTTCCGTTTCCGTGCCGCGTAGCTTCCGTCAAATCCCCGGCATTCCATAGCCTGATACATTTCCGCCGCCATCTCCCTCGATTTCAGAGCTGTTACGCCCATAATGCCGGTCAGCGCGCCGCGGCCGGACCTGCCGCGGCCGATCAGGCGTACCCTCAGTGCAAGCAGCATGCCGAAGCACTGCTCTCCCAGCAGCATAATATATTTCAGGGATGTATCCAGCGTAAAAATCATGATATCCGGGACCCGGAATATTCTGAGACCGGCCGTCATTTCATTCCACGACGTAGTTTCCGCGATGATTCCCAGCATCGTCACACACGTAAAGACCTTGACCGTTATAACGGTAAGCGTATGCGGACTTCCTAGAAGCGCCGCCGGCAGAAGAATCACCAGCGAAAAAAGCGCCGCCGGCACACTTCCCTTGAAAACCCGCACAACAGAGCGGCTTTCCATCATGGCAAGGCGTACAAGCAGAATCACCAGTACCGTGACCGGATACATGATATTGTGCGACAGGGAAATCAGTACGACCGTGAATACAGCGCTGCCGGTTCGAACGGCAGGTGCCGCATACGCCGTAATTTCCCGCTCTCCGCCGCGTTTCATTCTGGATAAAACGGACATCACGGAAATCGTTGTCTTCTGCAAAAAACCGTCCCGCTTCGCGGAAGGAGCATATGTCTCTTCCTTCAGAAGCCAGGGCGGAATCTCTCTTTCCTGCATTTCCATATCATTGCTCCTGACTGGCAAACTTATCCTTATCCTTCATTCTGGAAGAAACAAGGCGGAAAAGAATAACCAAAACGGCGCCGCCGGCAGCGGCCGACAGGATATATCCAAACCATCCCGGCAGACTGCCGAAGGAATAATCCGGGAAAAGCGCGCGGAAGGAAAATCCGTCCGCCATGCCCTGCGGCGTATAGCCTAGCGCATTCCCGCCGGAAAGGACGGATGAGATCTCATCCGGTCCCCATTCGCCCCAGGCCGTTCCCGAAGCCAGAAGCCCGAACGGAACGGCGGCGGCAAGCATCATGAGAAAAATCCACAGCATCTTTCCATCTGCTTTCTTTCCTTCATAAATAAACTGCGGGGAAGTCCTGCGGACATACGCCAGAACGCCGACCGTATACAGAATTTCCACAATACCCGCCACCGTCAGATGACCGGCCGCCATGACCGGAACGGACACAGACAGCGGGTACGGACAGTACAGCGCCTGTCCCGCGGAATCCTTAAAAAGCAGCGGCTGCAGCCCGAATTCAACGGCCGCACAGAAAGCTGCCGCGTTAATGCCGATATACGCGCCGGCACCGGCTGCTGCAAGCTTCCCTCGTTCTGTCTTCGCATGCCTTTCGAAGAGACGGCAGCAGCCGTACCCGAGATACGGCAGCACAAAAGCCATATTGAAGCAGTTGGCGCAAAGCGACAGGATTCCTCCGTCGCCAAAGAGAAAGGCCTGGATCACGAGCGCAACGGTCACCGCGATGCAGGCAGCGTCCGGCCCCAGCAATACCGCGATCATCGTACCGCCGACAGCGTGGCCCGTCGTTCCTCCCGGCAGCGGAACGTTAAACATCATCCCAAGAAAAGAAAACGCCGCCCCGACGCCGAGCAGAGGCATCTTTTCCTTCGTTATTTCTTTCCTGACCTTCCGGACCGCGTGCGCCCATACAGGCACCATGACAGCAGTCATAACAGCACACGTCGAAGGACTTAAGTAATTATCAGGTATATGCATAGAAGTCCCTTTCCTGATGATCCAGGCGAACGTTCTGAATATCGCATCATCATACTTTATTCTAAATACACGTGAAAAAAGTACAAGCCGGAGGGGGGGATATTTTCTTGTTTTTTTTCAAAGAATACCGTCGTGAAGCCGGCTCCCGTCATTGACAGGAGTGAAAAAAGAACCTGTTTTGTTGTATTTATAACATACTTTCCCGTCGGAACATGCTACACTGAACGAAACTGTTGTATCCGGACAGAAAGGAGTGATTTCTTTTGGGTTATTTACTTACCGAACAAAACATGGATCTGTTTCTGAAAAAAATCCGCGGGGATTCCGATATCTTCGCACCGGTCCGTTTTCGAAACGGCGGCTGCTTCTCCGATACCGGCTGTATCCGCTGCGGCCGGATCGAATCCATTGCCGACGCGGTGCTTGACGAAAAATCGCAGTATTCTTTCAAAGAAGCGCTGCTGCCGATTTCCCAGACACTTTTTTATTTTACGGAAGACACGGTCAAAGAAAGCAGCGCACCTGAAAAAGGAGCCGTCATATTTCTGCGCAGCTGTGATCTTCACGCGGTAAAACGGCTGGATGAAATGTACCTTCACAGTGGAAATCCAGATCATTACTACGAACGGATCCGCAGCCGGGCCCGCTTTGTGCTGATGGGCTGCAGCAAAGCGTTTGACAGCTGCTTCTGCGTTGACATGGGTACAAACCGTTCCGACAATTATGATCTCAGTATCGATTATCAGGACGGACTGTACCGGCTGGACTGCAGGGACCGTGACTGGGCGCAGCTTCTTGCCTCGCTCTGTGAGCGCGAACAGGCTGTCACTCCGCAGTATGTCACAGAGACAGCGACGCACGTGCAGATTCCGGAAAATCTGGACGTCCGCGCCGCCAGAAGCACGATCTGGAATGAATATGACAAGCGCTGCATCAACTGCGGACGCTGTAATTTTGTCTGCCCGACCTGCACCTGCTTTACGATGCAGGATCTCTACTACAGCGAGAACGGACGGGTCGGCGAACGGCGGCGGATCCCGGCTTCCTGTATGGTCGACGGCTTCACGGACGTCGCAGGCGGCGCTTCCTACCGCAAAAAGAACGGAGAACGCATGCGTTTCAAGGTCCTTCACAAGGTTCTTGATTTCCGCAGCAGAAGCGGCTATAACATGTGCGTCGGCTGCGGCCGCTGTGATGATGTCTGTCCGGAGTATATCTCTTTTTCCGCGTGTGTGAATAAGCTTGCGGATGCGATGAAGGAGGTGGGCGATGATGTCCGGTAACGAATATATTCCGTTTCTTTCCAAAATTACTGAGGTCATCCGTCACACGAATATCGAATATACCTTCCGTATGGAATATAACGGCGATGTCCGGCCCGGACAGTTTTTTGAGGTGTCCGTGCCGAAATTCGGCGAAGCACCGATCTCGGTCAGCGGCATCGGCGACGGCACGATCGATCTGACGATCCGCAAGGTCGGGCGTGTTACAAACGAAGTATTCGAAAGCTACGCCGGCAGCAGTCTGTTCCTGCGCGGGCCGTATGGCAACGGCTTTGATCTCGGGCTGTACAAGCAGAAGGAGCTGGTGATCGTCGCCGGCGGCACCGGTGTCTCACCGATCCGCGGCATCATCGAATATTTTGCGGAGCACCCTGACGAAACCCGCGGTCTGACCGTGATCGCCGGCTTCAAGGAAGAGTCCGCCATTCTCTTCCGCAGTGATTTTGAAAAATGGAAAGAAAACGTAAATCTGATCCTGACGACGGATACCGGCGAGGAAAATGATTTTCACAAGGTCGGCCTTGTTACGGCATTTATCCCCTCCCTTACATTCAAAGACGTCAGCACGGCTGCCGGCATCGTGGTGGGACCGCCTGTCATGATGAGGTTCTCCCTGCAGGGTCTTCTGAAGGCAGGCCTGAAGGAAGAGAATCTCTGGGTCTCTCAGGAACGGAAAATGTGCTGCGGTCTCGGAAAATGCGGTCACTGCCGCATCGGCGATACATACGTCTGTCTGGACGGCCCTGTTTTTCCTTATACGAAGAGCCGCCGGATGCTTGATTAGGGGGTGAAGGAATGGATATCAATACCGGCGAAATTAAGAAAAATGCCTTTCGTGTTACGAAAGTACGCGGAAGAACCGCTTCCCGGATCCGTGTTCCCGGCGGTTATCTGGAAGCAAAGTACCTTCCCGTACTGCAGCAGATCGCGGAACAGTACGGAAACGGCTCTCTGCACGTCACAACACGGCAGGGCTTCGAAATACCCGGGATCCGCTATGAGGACATGACGGCTGTCAATCAGCTGCTGCAGCCTGTGATCGAGGGTATGAATATCAATCAGACCGACCCGGGATGCGGATACAGTGCGGCAGGCACAAGAAATGTGATCTCCTGCATCGGCAGCCGTGTCTGCCCGTACGCCTGCTATGACACGACAGCCTTTGCCCGCCGGATCGAAAAGGCAATCTTTCCGAACGACCTTCATTTTAAAGTGGCTCTGACCGGCTGTCCCAATGACTGCGCCAAAGTACGCATGCACGATTTCGGCATCATAGGCATGACAGAGCCGCAGTTTGAACCGGAACGATGTGTCAGCTGCGGCGCGTGCATCAAAAAATGCGCGGCGAAATCCGTCACAGCTCTGAAGGCTGTCAATTTCCGGCCGCAGCGAAATGAGGCGAAATGCATCGGCTGCGGCGAATGTGTGCTTGCATGTCCGGACTTCGCCTGGACCAGAAGTGCAGAAAAATATTACCGTCTTACGCTTTTCGGGCGCAGCGGCAAGAAGAACCCTCGAATGGGCGTCGATTTTATCAAATGGGCAGATGAAGACAGTATCGTTAAGATCATTCTCAATACGTATGATTATGTTAAGGAATATATCGATCCGAACGCACCGGGCGGAAAGGAGCACATCGGCTACATCGTCGACCGCACCGGCTTTGAAGAATATAAGAAATGGGCTCTGAAAGATGTGAAGCTGCCGGAGAAGGCAGCGGTTTTCACACCTGTCTACTGGAACGGGATTCGCTACTGATCCATTCCTCAAAGCGCGGCATCGTCTTCGGACAAAGCCGCGCTTTTTACCGCAGCCGAAGCCGTATAGTAAAGGAGCGGGTAGCGGCAAACATACCCAATCCCCGGAAACAGTACTGCTGCTTTTAACATATCGCATTTCCTCCTTAATTTGTAAGCAAAAAAACAGCTGCTTCTCTTATTCTAAACACGTGTCGGAAAAGCACAAGCCCATCGAGAGATATTTTCTTGTGTTTTTTAGGAAAATATGATACTTTTGTGAAAGAAAAGGAATTGTTCAAAGAGAAAGGATCCGGAAAAATGACTAACGAAGAATTACAGCACGAGCATTCGCATACTCACACGCATCAGAACACGAAAGCCGTTTTAAACCGGCTCTCCCGTATCATCGGACATTTAAACGCCGTCAAGGGCATGGTTGAAAACGGCCGTGACTGTTCTGAGGTGCTGGTTCAGCTCGCCGCTGTCCGGTCCGCTCTGAACAGTGTCTGCGAGGTCATTCTTCAGGATCATATCGATCACTGTATCGTCGACGCCGTCCAGACAGGAGATATGGAAGCGCTGGAAGAGCTCGACAAGGCCATCCAGCTGCTGATGAAATAAGGGATGTCCATTACAGCTCGTCATCAGACGGGCATCTGCCGTTTTCTATAAGGAAATCGGCGATCTTATCGGCCTCTTCCTGACTGACACGCTGTCCCCTGTAATAGAATTCCTCCGCCTTGCCGTTTTTGCGGTGGATCTGGATCCCTGCATCGAAATACTCCTGCTTTTCCCTCTTGTCTTCAACAGCAGGCAGCTTTTCAGCCGCGTCTTCTGCGCCTTCTGTGTTCTCTGCAGGATTGCTGACCGGTGCGGCAGTCTCGCTGCTTCGTGCGGATTGATCCTTGTCACGTAGGTTTTTAAAGAATCTCATATCGTTCTCCTTTCCGGTCATCTTCCAATGTATCGTTATTATATTCCTGTAACCGTAAAAAACCCGTAACAGCTTGCACTGGGATAATGTATCGATTATAATTAATGAAATAGTTTCTGTCAATTCTGCGGGGAGGGACATCAATGAAAGCTTCAGGGAATGGCTGGCTGTCATGGTTTCTTGTCGGCTCGGTTGCTTTGCTTGCCGCGGCTGCTGTGATCCTGATTCTTTCGGCAGCTGGAATCACATCCGATTATGATTCTTCCGATGATCCCGTTTCCGTTTCCGTCATCGGTGAATACCAGATCGACGGCGGCAGCTGGCAGCCGCTTGATGAAGCCATGCTTTCGAATGTTTCCGATGCTTCTTTCGTTTCCATCCGCGGCCATCTCTCTGCCGCAATACCGCAGGGTGACGAGCTTCTCTTCTATATCCGAAATCTTTTTGTCATCTGCCGCGTAAATGGTACGACGATTTATACGTTCGGCACGGACGGCACGTATCCCGCGTCTTTCCGTTCTCCCGGCATCACATGGGGCCGCTGCGGCTCAGACGGGATATCGGAAGAGGATACCGTCGAGTTCGTGATCCGGAATCCATACCACAATACGAGCGCCAGCTACGCGGATTTCTTAGGCAGCCTGTCATACGGAAGGTACTCCGGGCTGTATGAGCAGATGTTTCGTGAGAATGCAGGCGTTATCATGATCGCCTTCATTGTTATTTTCCTTGGGATCATCGCCCTTCTTCTCTCCGTTTCGGCCGCCATGTGCCGCCTTCCGCAGGCTCCGAAGGCAGCTATGATGTCTGTTTTCACTCTTGTAAGCGGTTTCTGGATTCTCTTCGACATGGGGTCGCAGACATTTCCCCTGCTTGTAAACTCACCTGTCCTGTCCAGCATTTACAATGTCCTGATCCTGTATATTATAACACCGTGCTGCCTCCTTGTTTTTTCGGAATACACAGCCGGGACGATCCAGAAATGGATCCGTATATGCACAACGGTCCTTTTCATCATTTCCGGCGCCATGGTGCTTCTGCAGGTACCCGGAATTTTCCAGCTTTATGAGCATCAGGAGCTGATCACGAGCATCAGCTATGCTTTTCTGGCGGCAGCCATGATTCTTACCGGGATCGACGCCATACATCACGACAACCATTTTGCCCGTTATCTGATCATTTCCCTGCTGCCCTGCACCTTTGCCGCGATCTACGAAAGCATGACGTACTATTCCTACAGCACGCCGGCCAGCTTTGTCTTCTCCATCGGTCTTCTGATCACGATCCTGCTGCTGCTTTTCCAGCTTGTCTTCCTGATCCAGCAGGGAATCGATGCGCGGCACCGTACGGAGAAACTGGAGGAAGAGCTTGAGAAGAACCGGATCTCTTCCATGATTTCACAGATCCAGCCGCATTTCATCTATAATGTTCTGAACGCGATCAGCGGACTGTGCAGCACCGACCCGGAGCAGGCCGACAATGCCATTATCACTTTTTCCAAATATCTGCGCAGCAATATCGATTCTCTGGAGTCCGGCGCGCCCGTTACGTTTTATGAGGAAAAGCGCCATATCCGGCAGTACATCGAACTGGAACAGCTGCGTTTCGGAGATAAGATCCGTGTGGAGTATGACATCGGATTCTCAGATTTCACGCTTCCTCCGCTGACGCTTCAGCCGCTTGTCGAAAATGCCGTGAAACACGGAATCGCCGTAAAGCCAAACGGCGGAACCGTCTTCATCCGTACGGTCCGGGAAGGCGATACCGTCGTGATCACCATTCAGGATGACGGCGTCGGTTTCGACGTCAGCGAATACCGGTCTGCCGAACGTGACCGGAACATCCATCGTTCCGTCGGGCTTCATAACGTCGAATCACGGCTTTCTTTTATATCCGGCGCCAAGATGAAAGTGGAAAGCACTCCGGGAAAAGGTACGGTCATAACGATCCGTATGCCGATTTCCCTGCCTGGCAGACCGAGCACATCTGTTCCGTCCGGAACCATTTCAGAAGAATAATTTTGCGAGGTGAACCATGAATCTTATTTATGTCGATGACGAACAGGCTGCCATCCAGAAATTTAAAAGCATCGTTACAAAACTTACGGATATCAATCAGGTCGATTTCTTCACCAACAGCATGCTGGCGCTGGAATTTGTAAATACCCACATGGTCGACATCGCGTTTCTTGATATCGAAATGCCCGGTCTCGACGGATTTGCCCTTACGCGCGAGCTTCACAAGATCGACCCCAACATCAAAATCGTATTCGTGACAGCCTACAGCAACTACGCGCTCGACGCCTTCGGAATCGACGCACTCGGCTATCTGCTGAAGCCGTACAGTGCCGCGCAGTTCCAGCGGCAGATCGAGAAAGCGAAGCTGATTCGTCCGATTCCCCGGAAGAAGGTTTACATGCAGACGATCCCTTCCTTTGAAATCTATGTCGACGATGAGATCCTTCCGATCAAAAGTGCCAAGGCAAAGGAGCTGCTTGCCCTTCTCGTGGACCGGAACGGTGCCGGCGTCACGGCCGGCGAAGCGATCGCGTGTCTCTGGGAAGACCGGGCCAACGACGATGCGACCGGTTCCTTGTACCGTATGACATACAAACGGCTGCGCGGGATCCTGTGCGACGCCGGCATTGAATTTCTGCTGGCTGCCGGGCGGACGCTCCGTGCTGTCAATCCGGACATGTACGATTCCGACTTCAAGCGTCTGCTTGCCGGTGATTCACAGACACTGAAAACATTCGACGGTTCTTACATGAACCAGTATTCCTGGGCAGAGGAAACAGCCGGCAGGCTCTGCCGGCTGCTCGACGAGTAGCTTCCCACGGAAACGTGTCTTCCGTTAATGGATCCGGTACAGAAAAGCCGAAATGATGCGAACGGCAGCTATAAGCATGGCGACCTGTTCTTTTGTCCATATTCTGCGGATCCTGCAGTCCGAAATGCCGAAGAAGCCCTTGTCTTTCCCGTCAATACTGATCATGCACATCAGGATCGACTTGATGCCGTACTGCGAAAAGGTGGTATACTCCTGTTTCGGCAGCGCCGTAATATCCGAGCAGAAACAAATTCCGTCTTCATCGAACAGCTCCTGGCCGCCGAACACTTTTTGCGTGTCGAGTTTCTGCAGCTCCCGTTTCACGGAATGAATTCCGTCGCTGCACCATTCATACGTATTGCTGAGTTTTTCCTTGTCTCCGGAATATTCAAATAAAAAGGTACGGCTGACCTCATAACGCTTTCCGATCAGCGCCATCGCTTTTAAAATTCCCGCCGGCAATTCCATACTGTCGTAAAGAATCCCGAATACCTGCTCCGGCAGATATTTTCTTCTTTCCTCCGGAATCTGTTCGGATTCGATCTCCGTACCGGCTGTGACTGGAATACCGATCCCCGTCAGTGCCTCTTCCCCTTCGATTTCCGCAAATATCCGGTAGCTGTTCTTTCCATGGCGTTTTGCCACATACAGAGCATCGTCGCTGTGCTGGAACAATTCTTCGTAGGATCCTCCGTCGTCCGGACAGTATGCAATGCCCATGCTGCAGGAAAGATGGCTCTCTTTCAGCTCTTTCCGGAAAATTCCGCGGAACGAATCGATCACCTGATCCGCCCTCGAAATGGCGATCGCGTGGCTTCGTATATTCTTCATGAAAATCAGAAATTCATCCCCGCCGATGCGCGCGACGACGTCGCCGCTCCGGAAGAGCCGCTTAAACTCCGCAGCGGATTTCTGCAGGACCGCGTCTCCGAAAAGATGACCGTATGTATCGTTGATCTGCTTAAAGTTGTCAATATCGATCAGCAGCATCGCCGCCTGCTCCCCTGTGCGTATCTGCTCCAGATACTGTTCGATATTTCTGCGCGCTGCCTGTTTGTTGTAAAGCAGCGTCAGTGAATCCTGATCCGCCTTCTCCTCGAGCTCTTGTGCTTTCCGTTTTTCCATGTCGATATCAGACAGGATCCCGACGGCCTTGTAAATGCTCCCGTTCTCGTCCTTCTGCGTGACGGCGCGTATTTTGTACCAGCAGTACCGTCCGTCCGCGTCGGCTATCCGCACCTCGATGTCACCGTAGGGGGCGCCTTTTTTCAGTCTGGTAATCATTCTGCATAAATCGTCGATGTCTTCCGGATGAACGTGCGAAGCTTCCCGGACCCTCTCGAGGATTCCGTCACTGATCGGCTGAAAACCGATTTTCTGTTTGCAGTTCGGCGAATAGCTGATATGGTCCGTCCAGGCATCCCATTCGAAAACCACGTTGTTCGTGTATTCCATTACGATGCGGTACCGCTCTGTCAGCATCCGGAGTTCTTTTTCGATTCTCTTCGACTTCGTGATATCAATCAATACACAGCAGAAAAAAGATTCTCCGCCGCTTCCTTCGATTTCAAGCGTCTTGTCCAGGACCCAGCAGTTTCGCCCGCTTTTCGTAAGAATACGGTGTTCTGTTTCGATCGTATGCCCCTTATGGAGCTGGTTCCCAATCTGCTTTCTGACATCCTTCCGTTCATCCGGGTGGATGATATTCAGAAAACGGTTGTCAAAATTATCGCGCATTTCGATCTCGTCATACCCGGTCAGTCTCTGCAGCCCGTCACTGACACGGTCCATACTCATCCATTTATCATTTCTGCAGATTTGTATGCTTTCAATGATGTTTTCCAGCCTGCCTTCAGAGAAACGTTCCTCTGCGCTGTTCATCATCACCCTCGGCTGCCTGTTTTCGGTGTTTTTCCAGATCAGCAGCGCATGATGCTGATGCGGCGAATCCGTATCGATCCGGATCAGCGTCTCGCTGTATTTTTCATAAGAATTGCTGTCGGCATGAAAGATCCGGTATTCTCTGCTTTTTTGCATAAGTCCTTCTTTGAAAAAGTGCTCGATATATCCGTTCAGCAGTTCTTCCGCAAACGGTTTATCCTCCGTGTAAACACTTTTTCTGAAGAAAGCATCCAGCGATTCTTCCAAACTGCTTCCCGACCGCAGAAGGGCGAAATCATCCCCCGACATGTAAACAACATGATACAGTCCTGTCCTCTGGTCAAATTCAACCACCGTCGCATTCATATATTTCAGAAGCGCAAAATATTTCAGCTGCCCCATCTGCAGTGTATCGAGGGTATCGCCCTGCTTCGGAATCGGAAGTACGGCCTCCGGGATCTCAAAGTCTTCCCGAGGACTCTTATCCGCATACTGTACGGTCAGTTTTATAAACTCGTCCCGTACATTTTTGCAGCTTTCTAGCAGTTTCGGAGAAAAGGCGCCGCACTCTCCGTTCAGAATCATGTTGATCGCCTGCTCCGGAGCGATCGCCTTCTTATATACCCGGTTGTTCGTCAGCGCGTCATAACAGTCCGCGATGCCGACCACCTGCGCGCAGACCGGGATCGCTTCGCCCTTCAGGCTGTCCGGATAACCGCTTCCGTCCCAACGCTCATGATGATACCTGCAGATATTATATGCGTACCGAAGATACTCCTTGTCGCTCATCCGGTCAAGGCCTGACAGAATCTCGCATCCCTTCAGCGAGTGTGTCTTCATGACCTCAAATTCTTCTTTTGTCAGACGTTCCGGCTTGTTCAGGATCGAGTCCGGAATGGCGATCTTCCCGATGTCATGGAGCGATGCCGCGCTCGTGATAATGTGGATCTTATGCTCGTCGAGCATGAATTCCGGAAAGCTTGCCGCTACATCTTCCAAAAGTACCTTTGTAAAAAGGCGGATCCTCTGTATATGCTGGCCTGTCTCGACGCTTCTGTACTCAATGATGGATGACAGCGCGTCGATAATGAGACTGTTCGATTCGCGAAGCCGCGTCGCCTGTTCTTCGATCAGTTCATTCTGGTTCAGCTTATGAAGATTCAGTTCTATGATATTCTCAACGCGCCGCTCAACAACATGCGGCTCAAAAGGTTTCATGATAATATCGGAAGCACCAAGGTCAAAGGCCTGCACCTCGTTCTCCGCCGAATCCTCCGCCGTAATGACTATGACCGGCATTTCCGCGAGATATCCCTGGCTTCCAAGCTCCTGCAGTACCTGATAACCACTCTTGACCGGCATCATTAAATCAAGCAGCATGGCAGCAATATGCTCATGATACTGTTCGGTAAAAAGCATCGCCTGTTCGCCGTTCTCCGCTTCAAGAAGGTCATACTTCTTTTCGAATATCCCTCTTAAAATGACCCGGTTTACTTCCATGTCGTCAACGATCAGAATAATGTTCCTTCTGTCCATTCCGGTACTCCTTTACAACATTTATATATCTTAATATGCTTATTTTAAGTATAGTTCTATATTCAACAATGTTTCAATAGATTTTTGCAGAAATGAAGGGATTTGTTTTCTCATGGTGATTCGCGGTGCATACGTAATCGACGGGGCTTGCTTTAACCCGCTGGTTCGCCGGCATTTCTGCACTCGCCTTTTGATGGCTGCGAAAAAAACTCAGCAGGCTGTCCGCAGTGCATCCGGACAGTATGGTTTCCGTGCCTGCTTCAGACAGTTTTTCGCAGCCATCGCATCGCGCAGAAATGCCGGCGAAGCTGCGCTAAGTTAAAGCAAGCCCCGTCGATTACGTATGCCCGTCAGAATTCGCAATGGAAAGCAAAGCCTTCTTTTTGCTTTTCTTCCTGTATGTACTGTTTAGCTATCTGGAAATTATTGGTTTATTTTGAATGTGGTGGGAGGAGTGGGCAGGGAGCGTCTGTGCCTGACCTTCAGCGCGGTTCGGGGTATTTCCGCGCGATGCGGCGGCTGCAGATTACTGTCTGAAGCAGGCGCCGAAGCACTGCAGCATACGACAAAAAAAACGCGCCTGCTGAGTTTAATCTGCAGCCGCCAATCAGCGAGCGCGGAAATACCCCGAACCACGCGTGTCAGGCACAGACGCTCCCTGCCCGCGGACTACAACATTCATAAACAAACAATTTTGACAGTCCCCTCGTATTATGCTAGAATGTCTGAGACAACTGACAGAAAGAGGGCTTACAAATGGAAAGAAATGATCCGTGCTGGTGCGGCAGCGGAAAGAAATATAAGAAGTGCCACGAACCGATCGAAGAGAAGATTCAGTTATATGCAGATAAAGGCTGTATCGTTCCGGGCAGAGAACTGCTTAAAACACCTGCCCAGATCGAAGGTATCCGCAGAAGCGCCGACTTGAATACGGCTGTGCTTGACGAAGTATCGAAGGAGATCCATGCCGGTATGAGTACGGAGGAAATCGACCGCATCGTGCATGATTACACGGTATCCCACAGGGGAATCCCGGCGCCTTTGAATTACGAAGGTTTTCCTAAGAGTGTGTGTACCTCTGTGAACAATGAAATATGTCACGGGATACCGTCGCCGAATGTGATTTTGAAAGAGGGCGATATCATCAATGTTGACGTATCGACGATTCTGGACGGTTACTTTTCCGATGCTTCCCGTATGTTCTGCATCGGTGAAGTGCCTGAAAATGCCCGGAAACTTGTTGCCGTAACGGCAGAATGCGTCGAACTCGGCCTTGCCATGGCGAAACCGTGGAATTTTCTCGGAGATATCGCACACGCCGTCAACACACACGCAAAAGAAAACGGCTACTCTGTCGTACGCGACATCGGCGGCCATGGGATCGGGCTTGAATTCCACGAAGAACCGTTCGTAAGCTACATCACCAAACCCGGTACCGAAATGCTCCTTGCTCCCGGCATGATTTTTACGATCGAACCTATGGTCAATGAAGGATCCTGCCGTTACACCGTCGACCGGAAGAACGACTGGACCGTCCGTACAAAGGACGGGAAGCTTTCGGCACAGATCGAATATATGGTGCTGATAACCGATACCGGCGCCGAAGTACTTACGAAATAGAAACCCGTTGTTTCGAGTGTTCGTAACCATCCACTCGTTAAAAAAAACTAAGGAGAATGGAAATTGAAAAACAAAAAAACTTTATTTCTTACTCAGGCAGCTATGATCGCTGCCATCTACGTCGTTCTTACGATGCTTTTATCCGCCATCAGCTTCGGACAGGTGCAGCTTCGTGTCGCCGAAGCCTTGACGATCCTTCCTTATTTCACACCGGCAGCCGTACCGGGTCTCTTCGTAGGCTGTCTGATCGGAAATATTCTCGGCGGTGCGATTCCTGTTGACATCGTCTGCGGCAGCTTGGCCACTCTGGCCGGTGCCTGTGGTTCTTATCTGCTCCGGAAACACAAATGGCTCGTTCCGCTGCCGCCGATCGCCGTCAATACGATTGTCGTCCCGTTCGTTCTTTTCTATGGATACGGAATCAACCTTCCGATTCCCTTCATGATGCTTACCGTCGGTATCGGAGAATTTCTCTCCTGCGGCGTACTGGGCACAGGGCTTCTGAAGGTACTCAGCAAATATCCGATGATCTTTACTTTAAATTCTCCGGATTCAGGCAGTCCAGCTCAGGAATAACGAACCGCCCGTTTCTGCGGATCAGTACATCGTCAAACCAGACATCCCCGCCGCCGAAATCCTCGCGCTGGATCCATACGAGATCCCAGTGGAGTGAGGATATGTTGCCGTTGAAAGCATCGTCATAGCTGTTCCCCGGAGTGAAATGGATCGAACCGTTGATCTTTTCGTCGAACAAGGTGTCTTTCATCGGCTGCATGATGTACGGATTCAGCCCGAACGAAAATTCACCCACATACCGCGCGCCTTCGTCGGTATCGAAAATCTTGTTGATCCGTTCTGTGTCATTGGCCGTTGCTTTTATGATCCGGCCGTCTTTGAATGTCAGACTGATATTCTCAAATGTAAACCCCTGGCAGATCGACGGTGTATTGTATGTAATCGTACCGTTTACCGAATCGCGGACCGGTGCCGTATACAGTTCTCCGTCCGGAATGTTCATATTGCCCGCACATGGGATGGCAGGGATTCCTTTGATCGAAAAGGTAATGTCCGTACCGGGTCCTGTCATGTGTACCTGATCAGTCCGATTCATATATGCTGTCAACGATTCCATTGCTTTCGCCATTTTTGAGTAGTCCAGCGTGCAGACATCAAAATAAAAATCTTCAAACGCTTCCTGGCTCGTGCCGGAAAGCTGTGCCATAGCCGCATTCGGATACCGCAGTACGACCCAGCGTGTTTTGGGAATGCGTACCTTGAAATGGACCGGTGTATAGTACAGATGCTGATAGAGGTCCATCTTATCCTCCGGTACGTCGGAAAGCTCTGCCGCGTTTTCCGTTCCGCGGACGGAAATGTAACAGTCCATATTCTCCATCCTGCTTCTGTCGATGTCCGCCATCAGCTTCAGCTGTTCCTCTGTGCAGCCAAGGAGCATTTCCCGCTGCACACGGCTGTTTGTATATACCGGAAACGGCATGCCGCCGGCTTCATACACTTCCTTGATGATCTGTCTTGCCAGGCCCTCCGTATCAGCGCCTGTATACTGGACCCATACCTTTTCACCCTTCTGTACACGGCAGGAATACCGCACCAGCTCTCTTGCCAGTTTCTTGATCCTCTCATCCATTGCTGTACACTCCTTCTCTTTTTGATCATGCTGCACTGTCATTTTATATATCCTATGAAAAGATTTCCGCCTGCCGCGAAGACGGCTGCGGCATCATTATAACTTAAAACCGTCTCGGCTCCGGAAGCAGGATCGATATAAGTCACTCCGGTCTTGCTGTAGCCGGTAAGAAGGACCGCACCGCCGTCCGTCATGGCGATCACCGGTGTGTCCTGATTGATGATATAGCAAAGCTGTTCCAGTGATAACCCGGAAAGATTCAGCACGTCACACTGCAGTTCCGAAGAAAGCACCTGCGCCGCGGACATGCCGCCGTTAAGATCGGACTGCGCGTCGCCGGAAACGCCTTCTTTTGTCAGGATCATCTGCAGACAGGCACCAAGTGCACTGCCCCCGTCCGGAATCGAAATCGCCGCAGTACTCCCCGAAGAATAGACGAGATCGCGGTTTCCTCTCTCCCATACGTAACGGCCGCTGCTGTTTATCACAACGCCGGAAACGGAATCAGCGGCGGTGACTGCCGCAGCCGCACTGCCGTAGATGCCGCAGAGCCTGCCGGTTCCGTATACGTAATACCGGCCGGTACGGACCGATTCATTCAAATCCAGCTCCGGGACATCCGCCGAAACAACATAATCAGGTGAACTCCAGCTGAGAGCGGTGTTTTTGATTCCGTCCGCAAAGCTTATGCGGACCTCCTTCTCCATAACGGAATCCGTATAAGTCACGATCGACACCACTTCTCCTGCATCCCCGCTATTGCTTGTAATGTAATCCGTACCTTCATCCGTATAGCCTGTTCTGCTCTGTTTCGCGCGCTTTACCTCTACCGTGCTCCTGCCTGCAGAGGCCGACGTAATATACATGCCGTCTTCTCCGTATTCTTTCAGAATCGTTCCGCTGAAATCCGAAATGTAAATGCGGTACATCGGATCAATACGATTGCCGAGTCCGTCCTGGCCAGCGTCTTCCGTACGGAAGGCACCGTAAACAAAATCGCCGCCGATGAAGCCGACCGGTCTGATGTACGAACTGCCCTCTACCGAAATCGTACTCGTGGCACCGGATTCCATATCAAGGATCTCAGCTGTTCCGGACGCGGACCGGTCACTGCCGGACGGCCACGCCACGTACCGTCCGTCTGAAGAAAACGCACACTGATCCGCCGAAATATTGTCCGTGATCGTTTCCGTCTCTCCCGTGGATACGTCAAGCCTGTAAAAGGTGCTGTTCAAAAGCGCATAGACCGCATTCTGCTGCTGACTGTAGTACAAAAGCCCGCCAAGCTCCTGCTCTGCCCGTTCACTGCCAAGACTGCACGGGACAAACGCTTTTAACGTCACGGAATTGGCCGCTGCCGAATAATAATAGACGGCAGCCCCCGTCTGGCCTTCATAATCGCCTCTGCTCATGTACCCGGTCACAACAAAGCTGACGTCACCGCCGTCACTCATATAAACAGGCCGTATGGTACATTCACTCGTATCGGTCCGTTCATCCGAGCCGCTTTCCAGGCGGAACGTAAAGATCTTCTGCATGGAAGCCGCGCTCCGGTTGTAAAGCCACAGCGCGTCGTCTTCGGCAAACGTTGTCAGATTCCCGTCCGACGAAGCGATGTACGAAACATTGCTGTCCGTAATGCCAAGGTCGATGCCGCCGGCCGTTATAAAGCTGCTGTTGTCCTGCAGGGAAGCATTCATGGTACGGACATAATTCAGCAGATAAAAGCCGGATGTGGAGGAACGGACCCTGTAAAATTCCCGGATCCGGTACTTCTGTTCACTTCCGCTGCTTCCCGCGTCGACCGTGTAAGACAGAACAAGACTCGTAAACGTACTGTTCGTCTCCGTAACGGTGCACTGCGGCTCACTCGCATTTGCCAGTGTCAGCCCGCCCCACATTACCTGGCCGATGCTGGAATTCATCGTAACTTTCTGGAGTGTCGTATTGTCACCCGAAGAATTGCTTTCCAGATAATTCTGGACCCAGCCGCTCTTTGACGCATCACGCGTCGCACTGCTGAACTGATACGCGAAGTTTACGCAGTCCGCCGTCGTCAGGCTGGCGGCACGCGTTACCCGCGTATAGAAATAAACGGAGTTCTCCGTTCCCCGCTCCGCTTCCAGACAAAGCACCGCTTCCCGCTCGCTGCGCCAGGAATCGTCAAACTGAAATTTAGCACCGAACGTACCGTCTCCATTATCCGCAAGCTCCGCACTTCCCGTCTCAAAAACAGTACTTCCCGAAAGATCATACACCGTATACTTCAGTGCCGTGATTTTATTCTTATATGCAGTGATCACTGCCGTGAGTTCATGCGTTCCGCCTGTAGAAACAATATCTTTCCGAAGTGACGGGATATCCATCTGAGAAGCATAACCGTGGAGCGTATCTGCCGTATGGCTGTCAAGCAAAAAAGACACAGTCGGATACGTCGGCTGTGCTATACGCGCAGTGACGACTGTCTCACTTCTGTTCTGCAGAAATCCGAACAGAACAGCAAACCCGGTGAATACCAGGAGCAATATGATGATTTTTCGGCAGATTTTTCCGATCTTATTCTTCCGCTCCACGCGACTCTCCATTTCTGTCAGACTGATTCTTCTCCGTATCGGACGCTTTCTTTTGCTGAGCTGGTTTTACAGCCGGCTTTACATATACCTGAAAGGCAACTGTAACACGGAACAGATCGCCGTCGAGATAGATGTCGAACTTCCCGTGCTGCAGCTCTGTCAGATTCTTTGCGATCGACAGTCCGAGTCCGCTTCCTTCCGAGCTCCGCGACAGATCTCCCCGGATAAAACGTTCCGTCAGTTCTTCCGCCGGTATATTCAGCTGCTGCTCCGAGACATTCTTGATCTGCATCACGGCCATTCCATCCTCTGTCACGGAAAGATCCACATAGACCCGCGTATGCGGCATTGCATATTTCGCGGCATTCGTAAAAAGATTCTCCAGAACCCGGAACAGTCTCCTTCCGTCGGCCATGATCGTAACCGGATCACCCGGCAGGTTCATGACGAGCGTAAGACCTCGCTCCGTCAGCTTCTCTTCGCATTCTCCGGCTGCCTGATGGATCAGCTCCGCATAATTCAGCAGCATAAACTGAAGTTCGATGTTGCCCGAACTAATCTTGGACGCTTCCACAAGATCCTCCGTCAAATGCTTCAGCCGCAGCGATTTTCGTTCCAGAATGTCGATATAACTCTGGATCCGCGGATCATCGATATCGGATTGTTTCAGGATGCCGACGTAATTAATGATCGTCGTAAGCGGTGTCTTGATATCGTGGGAAACATTTGTTATAAGGTCCGTCTTCAGACGTTCATTCTTGATATTGCTGTCGACTGCTTTCTGAAATCCTTCGCCCAGATGGTTGATCGATTCGGCAAACTGCAGTTCGCTGCCCCTTAAGCCCCGCGTATCGATCTGACATGTCAGATCGCCTTCGGATATCCTCGTGATGCCGTCAAGAATTTTTCGCCTCGCGATTGTACTCTTCATCAGCATGATAAGCACACCCGCGTCGATCACTGCCGCGATCAGTATCAGTCCGGTTGTCCGGCTTGAAAAGGCCGCGATATTGTACATCAGGAACGCCAGAAAGCTCAGAAGCGTCTTGACCGTAACACTTCGCTCCTCATACAGCCGTTTCAGGCCTTTGCATATATAATACAGCAGTGTGCTGTGCCACACCTTGCCTGCCTTCATTCTGCGGATGATCGTCAGGTACAGGGACAGCATTAAGATCGAACATGCCAGCGTACAGAGAATGATCGTGACCATGTGCGACATCGTAAAAAGCGCCGACGGGTCACTGTAGATCGGATAATTATATTTCCAGGTATAGTAGCTGATTTCATCCGTATCGTTCCCCAGAACCATGATATAAATGGCGGCGGCAGACGGAAGGCCCATCAGAAGCGCGTCGATTTCAAGCGGTATCCGGTCGAAAACATTCAGGACCGCAGCCGATCCGCGTCCTGTCCGGCCGGCCACGATCGTGATCCAGATAAGCAGGAACACGATCCCGAACAGACTTATGATGCCGGCTTCCAGAATATAGGTAAACCACGGAGCATACATCTCATAGCTGCGCATTGCTTCATAATATGTATCGGATATGGGAAACGACGTATCGATCCCGATATAAATGGAAAAATTATTGTCCGGCAGATTCGCTTTCATCTTCTGAAACAGATATTCCATGGAAACGGATGTATTCGTCTCACTGCCGGCAAGCGTCGATTCGACAAAAATATACCGTCCGAGGCTTTTCAGTGATTGTTTCGTATTGCTCAGCTGACTGTAATCACTGTATACGCTGCGGTTCGTATATACGTCGTGCGTATCCTGATTGACAAAAACATATACGAAATTGCTGTTGTTCTCAGCGAATGCTTCGTTGCACCATTCGTAATTATCGATATCGGAAGCAAAATGACTGAGAACAGACTTCAGCTCCCTGTTATATTCTTCCAGATTGCCGTTGACGCGGCTGTCATTGTTTGCTAGCTCGATCAGGCTCTTGTAGCCGGCCGGAGCATACTTCTCACTGATGATATCAAGATCCCACGTATCCGTATAGACCACGCCGCCGTTCGCTTCTACCGACTGTATCGCGGAAGACCCGCCGTTCACGATCTCGACCTTTGTCTTTCCCTCCACATATTCCGAGCTTCCGAGCAGTGACTTGTCGGTATCCGTGACCTTCATGAGCTTCCCTGTCTCCTGGTTGAAAAGATAAAGCCGCTCCGTCTCGATCAGTGCGATAAATGCCTGCTGCGTATAGTATGTATATGTTCCGTCTATCTTTTCGCAGACACGGATACGCTGAGTCGACTGATCCGAAGACGATGACATCGATGCGGACGACACCGATGACGACCAGTCCCGCAGCTGCTTTACCGTGTATGACAGACCGCTGTAGTTTGTGCCGGTAACTGCCTGGCTGTCATAATACTGTCTGATATCGATCAGTTTCTCCGGGTCATACTGTCCTTCGTTTTCAAAATCACTCTTCTCGATGACAAAAGAAGACGCTCGTTCCGCATCGGACTCCAGCATTTCCGACATAACCTGTGACGTCGAAAATTCCGGATTCTTCATCATACTGATGCCTTCCGTCCGGAAACTGGAATACGTAAAAATAACTACGATACTGAACGCGAGCGCAATCGCCATAAACTGCATGACGACAATAAGGATGCCCTTGCATCCCTTGCTGTACCGCCAGTTCCGTACGGTCTCCGAATTCTCGCTGCTCTTCTCGCTTCTCTTCTTGCTGCTTTTCCTGATTTCGTCCATATTATGCCCCGTTTACATACATCCCGATCTTGTCAGCTCTGTTTCTCGATCTTGTAGCCGATGCCCCAGACCACCTTCAGATAGATCGGTTCCTTCGGATTGATCTCGATCTTCTCACGAATATGCCGTATATGTACGGCAACCGTGTTATCGGCTCCGATCGCTTCTTCATTCCAGATGTTCTCATAAATCTGTTCAATGGAAAAAACTTTACCCTGGTTCTTCATGAGCAGCAAAAGGATATTGTACTCGATCGGCGTCAGCTTGACGACCGTTCCGTCGACCGTTACCTCCTTCAGATCATCATCGATCACAAGTCCGCCCGTGCTGTAAACAGCATGGTCCTCCGAAACAAGATTTCCAAGCTGTGTATAACGCCGCAGCTGTGATTTCACACGGGCAACCAGTTCAAGCGGATTGAACGGCTTTGCCAGATAATCATCTGCCCCGATATTTAATCCGAGTATCTTGTCAGCATCCTCTGTCTTGGCAGACAGAATAATGATAGGAAGATTACTGGTCTCGCGGATTTTAAGCGTAGCACGGATACCGTCAAGACGCGGCATCATAATATCAATGATCAGCAGCTGAATATCTTCTTTCTGAAGGATATCGAGCGCTTCTACTCCGTCATACGCCTTGAATACATGATACCCTTCCTGCTGCAGATATATTTCGATTGCGTCCACGATCTCACGTTCATCGTCACAAACCAGAATATTGAACATTCCTGCTCTCCTCATTCCCTCCTGCCATTTTCCGACACCACGTGACAACTGCTCCATTATCCGATTTCATTGTACCTGTGTATTCTTAATGGCATAAAAGTGATTTTATTAATTTTTTATGAACTTGACTTCTCACTTATTTTAGAATCTTTCATTTCTTTTTATAGATTTAACATACTTTAGACACATTTTATCTTTAAACTAGTATTCAGATAGTTGATTAACACTCACTATCTCCCCCCTCATATTGATAAAACACCCCAGAAGCCTGGGGTGTTTTATTTTGTTTGCAAAACATACGGTCATTCTTTCGCGGCACACATATGATCGGTCATCCAGGAGAACAGATCCGTAAAGACGGTCTTCCTGTTCTTCTCGTTTAAAACCTCGTGCCGGTCGTCGGGATACAGGATACTCGTTACGTCCTGCATACCCGCCGTGCGGAACTGATCCGCGACTTTCCGGACATCGCGTCCGTATGCTCCGACGGGATCTTCCGCCCCTGAAACAAAGAGGACAGGCAGATCAGCCGGCATCGACTTTAAATTGTCGGGATCTGCAATAAAGAGCATGCCCCGGAACATCTCCCGGAAAGCGCTGTTCGTAAACGGAAATCCGCAGAGAGGATCCGAAACATATTTCAAAACAATATCCTCGTCACGTGTCAGCCACTCCATCTTCGTAGGAGCATTTGGAATTCTCTTCGTATACCCGCTGAATGCCATACGGTTCAGCATCTTGCTTCGGTGCATTCTTCCCTTCGGCCCGCGGCGAATGCCGGCCAGCGTCATGGCAAATTTAAGGCTCTTCCTGCTCTTGCTGCCGGTTCCCATTATAATGGCACCGGAAAGACCTTCCCCATGCAGGCAGAGATACTGGCGCGCCAGGAACGAACCCATGCTGTGTCCCATCAGAAAATAAGGAACACCGGGATACTTCTTGGATGTCATCACGCGCAGGTCATGCATGTCCTTGATCAGAATCTTGTTTCCGCCCGGCGGAAAATAGCCGAGACAGCTCTCGTCAGCGATCGATTTCCCGTGGCCGAGATGATCGTTTCCTGTTACCAGAAAGCCCTGCTCCGTCAAATATGCGGCAAAAGGCTCATACCGGTCCATATATTCCGCCATCCCGTGCGCTATCTGCAGAACAGCCTTAACCTCGCCGTCCGGCAGCCAGCGGACTGCATGGATCTCTGTCCTCCGGTCTGCCGAAGGATAATTAAAATCTTCTCTTCGCACCGTTATCCATCTCCTGTGGTCATTTCATACTGTTAACGCTTTTCCATTGGTATATATTCACGGATTCCCTGCACCGGTTTGAATGCAGGACGTGTAATCTTGTCAGAATTCTGCAGCTCCTCCATACGATGCGCACTCCACCCTACGATACGGGCCGTCGCAAAAATCGGTGTGAAAAGAGCCTGCGGCAGATTCAGCATGCTGTAGACGAGACCGCTGTAAAAATCCACGTTCGGGCTGACACCCTTGTAAATATGCCGCTTCTCCCCGATAAGCTCCGGCGCAAGCCGTTCCACAATACTGTAAAGCGCGAATTCCTTCTCAAAATGCTTCTCCTTCGCCAGCTTTTCGATCAGCCCGTGAAGAATATCGGCACGCGGATCCGAAATCGAGTAGACAGCATGTCCCATGCCGTAGATAAGGCCTTTCTCGTCAAACGCTTTCTTTTCGAGGAGAGCCGTAAGATACGCACGCACCGCATCCTCATCCTCCCAGTCGGAAAGCTGCTGCTTCATATCTGCAAACATCTGCGCGACTTTGATATTCGCACCGCCGTGCTTCGGTCCTTTCAGCGAGCCAAGTGCCGCGGCGATCACGGAATACGTATCCGTTCCCGAAGAGGTCACAACGTGTGTCGTAAAGGTAGAATTGTTGCCTCCGCCGTGATCCATATGAAGCACAAGCGCCATATCAAGGATCTTCGCTTCCAGCTGGCTGTACTGATGGTCTTCCCGCAGCATATACAGAATGTTCTCCGCTGTGGAAAGCTCCGGCCGCGGGGCGAAAATGCAGATATTATCACCCAGCTTCCGGTAATTGTACGCGTGATAGCTGTAAACCATCAGGCGCGGGAACTGCGCGATCAGATTGATGCACTGACGCAGCACATTCGGCAGACTCGTGTCATCCGCCAGCGGATCATACGTATAAAGCATAAGAACGGCACGGGACAGATTGTTCATCATGTCCTGGCTGGGTGCTTTCATGATCACGTCACGTGTAAAATTACGCGGCAGGTCACGGCGCTCACTGATTATTTCGTGGAAATCCTGGACCTGCTCCTCCGTCGGCAGCTCGCCGAAAAGAAGAAGGTAAGCAATTTCCTCATATCCAAAGTGCTCGGTATACTCAAAGCCCGCGACAAGGTCACGGATGTTGTATCCGCGGTAATACAGATTTCCTTCGCAGGGAACCTCCACACCGTCGACGATCTTCTTGGCCTGTATATCCGACACATTCGTAAGGCCCGCAAGAACACCTTTTCCGTTCAGGTCACGGAGGCCCTTCTTGACATTCATGCTCTTGTATAATTCCTGATCAATATAATTATTCTTCTCACAAAGTGCTGAAAGCTTCTGAATCTTTGGTGTGATCTTAAAAGAAATCGGTACGCTCTTGTCATCCACCGGAGCGTTGGTCAGCTCAACACCTGCCCGTTCACGTTCGTCCATCTTTATTACCTCCTTATGCGACCTAATTATACACGGTATCCGGCCCCTATGGCAACGATTTCACTGCATTTAATAAATATTTTCGAATTCCCGCAAAACGCTGTCAGTCCGTCATAATACGGATTATTTCCTTGTCCGTTTCCTTCATTCCGTCGCGGCTTAAACGGCAGACATTTTCGATCGTATTCTCGACTCCCTTGGAAATGATGCCGTCGCCGCCCTTCAGCTCCTGTCCGTTCCGGTACATCGCATATCCGAGAAGACCTGCATCGACTGAGACGGCGATCTTGCCTGCGCATGACGGCTTCGCTCCGTCACAGACAATTCCGGAAATAATTCCCAGCGCATTGACCAGCGTATGCGAAATCCCGGAAAGTCCCGCGCCGTCGAGATACGCGATTCCGGATCCCGCCGCGCATCCCGCACTTACGGCTCCGCAGTATGCAGACAATGTACCGATTCCCGATTTCAGGTGGACCGCATTCAGATTGGAAACGACAAGCCCGCGATACATCGTGTCTTCGCTGATCTTCTTCTCACGCGCGTATACGATCACTGGCACAGAAACCGTGATTCCCTGATTGCCGCTTCCGGAATTAATGATCACCGGCATCTCACAGCCGCTCATCCGTGCGTCAGACCCGGCTGCTGCCGCTGCTTTCGCTTTGTTGCATACATCCTCTCCATACGAAGAAAGAAGCACTCTGCCGATATTCGCACCGTAATCGCCCTTCATTCCTTCGGCAGCTATAGCCATATTGCAGGATATCTGACGGTCCAGCACTGCTTTAACATCAGACAGATCCACACTTTCCGCAAAATCAAAAATATCTGCGATATTCAGAAGGCTCTTGTCTGTCATGTTCCCGCCTTCACTGTAGACCTTGCCGCCCTTGTAAACAACTTCCCCGTCCTTCTCGACCGAAACGATATTTGAATGATAACGGGCGATCCGAACCGATGCAGACGATTTCCCGGCAAACAGTGTCGTCCGGATATCCAGCACCTCGTCCGTATCCGCCGTCCGGATCACGATCGGACACTTTTCCAGAAAATCACGGATCCTCTGACGGCCGTCTTCATCAACCTCTGCAATCACTTCAAGGATCCTGCTGTCATCCCCTGCCGCGATTCCGGCAGCCGCAGCCGCGGCGATCCCCTTAAGCCCGCCGGTATTCGGCACAACGACGCTCTTCGCGTTCTTGATAATATTGCCGCTTACTTCCACTTCCGCGCGGTCCGGCATACATCCCAGCACCGAACGCGCCTTGGCGGCGCAGTATGAAATTGCGATCGGTTCCGTGCACCCCATTGCCGGAATCAATTCTTCCTTCAGAATCTGGACATACGTCTCGTAACGGATGTCACTCCTGTCCATGATACCCTCTCCTTCTGTACGATCGGTGATCGCTTCGCTTTTATTACAGTATAGCAGTTTCCTGACGGATCTGCCACCCCTCTCGCGGGGGATTCGCAAAAGCAGATAAAAGAAAGACCGTCTGCATGTCACTGCCGACGGTCTTGTTCCATGTCATGTCAAAAATAACAGAACCAGGAATCCCACAAATCAATCTTTTCGAGAAGATAAAGCCAGACACTCTTCTCCCCGGTTACAATACGGATGCTGCAGGCCATGCCCTGCTTAAGCACAGCAGTTTCCCCCTTCTTATTCTGCAATACCGGACTGTCAAGCTTAACCTGCGCCATATAATACGTCTCGCTGTCTGTTCCGGCTGTTCCCTTCACATCCTCGGAAATTCCTTCCAGCGTACCTGTGAACATGCCGTACTCCTCCGCGGGATATGCACCGACCTCACACCGGACCTTCATGCCGTTTTTAAGTTTGCCGATATCCCGGTTGCTGATATATGCTTCAACATAATACCCGTTCCTGCCGTCCGGCACAATATCCATGACCTCCGTCCCCGCAGGCAGATAATTTCCTGCGGCAAGGTCTGTCTGCAGATTTATGATGCCTGATTTCCCTGCTTTGACAACTCCCTTGCCGATACTGTCCTTCAGCGTCTGGATATTGGTTTCCAATTCTGTTCTCCGGGAAATGTATGTATTCCGTTCTGCGTAGACCGTATTGAGTTCTGTCAGCTTCGCCGCATTGACATTCTGGCTGACCGCATCATCACCGACTGTGTCCAGCCGCGCAGCCGCCTCTGCTCTGCTGTTCTCCAGCGAAGCCAGTGTTTCATTCACAGCTGTGATCTGCTGCTGCCACGATGTGATATTCTCCGTCTCGAGTGCCTGAAGTGCGCTGCTCTTTCTGTTCTTAAATTCCTGTATCGTTGAAAGGGAAGCTTTCGAGGCAGCTGCTGCCTCGATCTCTTCGTCATACTTCTGCCCTGTCGTGCGGTACGAGACGAGGTATGTCTCCGCCGCATTATAATAGTACATGTCATTTCGGTCAAAATAATTCTGCCTGTCGTTGATACATTCCAGCATCAGCTGTAGCTCTGACAGCTTATCGCTGTTGTATGCGGCCGAATTGTCACAGCTCTCCACACTCTGCCGATACTGTGCCCGCTGCCCGTCTGCCGTTGTCTCTGTGATACGGCAGTTCTGCTCTACCAGGTCAAGCCGCGCTTTATATTCTGCGTAATACGGATCTGTATCAAGTGCGTCCATATCTTCGGTGCTGCCGCCAAGCGCCGCCTGATAAGCCGTTATGACAGCGATCCTGTCATTCAGACTGTCCAGCTGCTTCTGCTGCGCCGCCAGAGTCGTTTCCGCATCTGCCGTGTCAAGCATATACAGAACATCACCTTCGTTCACGACATCCCCGTCAGCTGCCGAAACCTCCTTCAGCACGCCGCCTGTTTCATTCATCACACGGATGGTATCTTCCTCCAGTTTTGCGATGCCGGCTTCCTTCACGACAATTTCGATTCTGTAAAAATATGCCCACAAAAAGGCTGTGACAAGAATCGCAAGCAGCAGATAAATGAAAATCCGAAAAAAAGGATGCGGTCTGGAATCGTATACTTCCGAGCTCTCGGAAGCATCCTTCAGTTCGATCATGATCGGCTTCATCCTGCACCCCCTCCGCTTTCCAGCGACTGCTGCCGCACAAGCATCGCGTATCTCCCTCCAAGTTCGATCAGTTCACGGTGTGTGCCGGCTTCTGCGACACTTCCCTTCTCCATAACGAAAATCTTGTCACAGTTCTTGATCGTGCTGAGCCGGTGTGCGATAAAAATCGTTGTCATATCTCTCGAAAACGTACGGATCGTCTGATCCAGTGCCCGCTCCGTGATCGCATCCAGGTTGCTCGTCGCTTCATCGAGGATCAGAATATCCGGCTGCTTCATCATCGCCCGTGCGATCGAAAGACGCTGCCGCTGGCCGCCGGAAAGATTCGCCCCGTTCTCCTCCAGCCTCGTCTCATACCGCATCGGCAGCTCATTGATGAAATCATGCGCGAGTGCCCGCTTTGACGCTTCGATCACGCGGTCCGGATCCATCTCGTCCATCCCGAATGACAGATTCTCCAGAATACTGCCGCTGAATAAAAATGTCTCCTGCGAAATATAAGCGATCTTACCGCGCAGCGTTTCCAGACGAATATCCTCAATATTATTGCCATTGATCAGAATCTCGCCCTTCTCTGCATTATAAAGACGAAGAAGCAGTCTGGCAAAGGTTGTCTTGCCGGACCCGCTCTCACCGACAAAGGCCACCTTCTGACCTCTTCCGATCGTCAGATCCAGATCCTTCAGGACAAGGTCTCTCGTTCCGTACCGGAAATCAACATGCTTTACCGTGATATCCCCCGCCATACTTTCCGGTGAAAGCTTCTTCCGTTCGCTCTCCGTCTTCTCCGCCTCCAGATCCAGGATCTCTCCCAGCCTGTCGGCGGCCACAACGGCCGTCTGGATCTGCGGCTGCAGATCGACAAGACGCTTCACCGGATCCAGAAAATAAACGAGCAGCGCGTTAAACACGATCAGCTGTCCCATTGTAATATCGCCGGCAATCACATGAACACCGCCGACCCACAGGATCACGATGCCGCCGATCAGCTCCACCGCAGATTTCAGCGATGTCTGCACATTTTCGACCCAGCTTAAATGAAAAATACTCTTCAAAAGCCTGACGAACCGATGCTCTGTTTCCATGCCGGTTTTCCGCTCCGCATTATAGCTCTTGACCGTCTGGATCCCATTCAGAGATTCGACAAGATACGAGGTCAGATTCGCATTGTCCTCCATCTGAGCACGGTTCAGCCGCTCATACCGCCTGTTGAACGCCAAGACGATGACCGCATAAAGTGCCAGCATAACGACTGTCACCAGAAACATCTCCGCGTTCTGATTATACAGAATCATGCCGCCGATCACGACCATCAGCGTGTCGATCATGATCGTCAGCGTCGCGCCGGAAATCGCATCCCGAACCTTGCCCGCATCCTGAAAGCGTGAGATGATCTCACCGACCTTCCGCGTGCCGAAGAAGTTCATCGGAAGTTCCAGTACATGTTCGTAATATCCGAGCAGCAGCGCGATATCCAGCTTCTGGCTCAGATACAGCAAAAGATGTGAACGGATCGCCGAAAGCAGCACACGAAACACATTCAGCAGAATCACTCCTGCCGAAATAACCGTCAGCGTCTTGCTCAGACTGTTCGGCAGAATATCATCGATCAGCAGCTGAAAGTAAAAAGCCGCCAGAATACCGAGAACCGTGTAAATCAGGGAAGCGAAAAAGATGTGCGTAATCAGTTTCTTCTGTGGTTCCAGGAGATACAGAAAACGCTGAAACAAGCCTTTTGTCTCGTCGCCCTTCCGGAATTCCGGCTTTGGGATCATCATGACCAGTACGCCTGTCCACCTGTACTTCGGAACCGCACCCTCTTCCGGCGTGTCTCCGAAAAACTCCTCCGGCGTCAGCTTCACGATCCCTTCTCCGGGATCCGCTATCACGATCTTCTTCCGTGTGATCCTGTGAATGACGACATAATGAAGAAGCCCGCCGTCCACGATCATATGCGCAATACACGGCAGCGGAAAACCGGAGAAAAACGCTTCCCTGTCTCCCCGCACGCCTTTGGCGGAAAAGCCGAGCGCTTCCGCGGATCGAATAAGACCGTACGCGCTTGTGCCGCATTTGTCCGTGCCGGCGATCTCCCGGATTCTTGTAATGGGAATCTTCAGTCCGTACTGTTTGGAAACCGTCGCGATACACGCGGCTCCGCAGTCTGTTATGTCATATTGTTTTACACAATAATATCTCATCCGCTCATCCTGCCTGTAATGAATGCCTGTTATAAAACTGTCAGTTCTTAAAAATAAAATGCCGCTTCGATTTCGGAAAACAAAGTGCGGCATTTTGTTTATTGTTCGTTCCTACTGATGATTTCTCCGCATTATCTGCATATCGTGTTCTTAATGGCTTCTCCGATTACATAACCGGCACCATAGAAAAACGCAATCATCAATAATTGTCTTCCCAATGTGAGTGACCCTACGTATTCAATTATCCTTCTCATAATTGACTTGCCTCCTATACTCTTAATTGTTCTTTTGTTTTCTGATCTGCTATTTCATACAATTTTGCACTTTCCATCATCTCCTTCACTTGTAGATAAGCATTAAAATCTATAAATTTTACTTTATTTACATAATTTATAAGTTAACATATTTTAATTTTAAAATATCATATAATATATATACCATATTAATAACAGATAGTCAAGTTTTAAATATGGTATATATAATCCTATGTTATATAGCTGTGCTTCCAAGTACAAAAAAGCGTTTTCCATTTCTTACTGTTATAAATTAACTACTGCCAGATATAAAATAAAAAAACAATTGATCCATATTACTAAACGACAGATTTTTTTATTTGTAAACATGGCCGTAAAAATGGATGCACACATTATAAAAAATGAAAAAAAAGTGTATTGGCTCATAAACAATAATCCCACTGACATCATCAAGATACTGAGTACTTGTCTGGAGTTAACATTTTCCTTGACAGTTTGCTTTTCTTTCCAATAAGAGTGAAGGCCGTTATTAAATATCATACTACCTGCTGGAACTTGATTAACTGCATTGTAGACATTGTAATTATCCCCAATTCCCATCAGGACAGCAGAAAGAGAACAAAACATCCACACAAGGAAAAAACGACATGGCAGATACCTGTTTAATAGTATTCCGACAAACGTAGGAATAATACCCAACAATATTTCCGGTGCAAGTGACATTACGATGAATCGGGTTTTACTGACCTCAGCTGTACAATACACAAATAGCGCAATTGTGCCTTTTGTATAATAAATTTCTTTCATTGCCTGTTTGGGAAAAAACACAGCATGGACAAGTTCATGAATGAATTGAAGAAGTTCAGCAATGCACGCCGCTATTATCATAGAAAAAGCCAGAAATGGTATTTTCTCACCTGATATAATGCATTTTCCTATCATAGCTGCAATAGAAAAAGAAAAAATACCGATTAATAAAGGCAGCGATATAATAAATCCCTTGAAAAACATAACACCAATTCTATCTGTTTCGATAAATGGATTTCCTTTTTCCATGTCTGTCTCTCTTTGTTTCAATTGCTTTTCACTCTTGTAGATTCCACTATATTTAATATTTAACATATGTTTTCAGACCTCTTATTAGTCTTTTAACAAAATGCCGCCCTTCATTTTCAAACACGAAACGCGGCATTTTGTATCGTCAGTCTATTATTTTACCAATGTCTTCTGATTATAACGCCTATTCCATAACCAACAGCTACTCCACCGCCTAAACAACCAATTCCTGCTGCAATCATCATTCCTGTAACAATAAAACCGCCGTCTATTTTCTGTAATTCTTCATTATTCAAGTTTTCCAGCATAATAATGCACCTCCTTTCTTTTGTTAGTCTGTATTACATATAAAAGTTATTCACTAAGTGCCCAGCCAATACCTATAGCAACTCCGGCGCCAAACAAACATAAACCAATAATTGCTCCAGTTGTGAATATAAAACCGCCATCAACATCAAGTAATTCGTATTCATTTAAATCACTAAATCCATTATTGCTCATATGCAATTGTCTCCTTTCGTTTATTTATATTCTTTCCCGCGCGTGAGAAGAATTTTAAAACAATGTTACTTTATATCATCTTATTAATACTCTGACCGCCTATCCTGCTGTACAATTAAATGTAACATTATTTTTCTATTTATAACTTAACGTCTACTATATTTAAATGTATTCATGCTTTATATATATCATACATATAACATTAAGTCAACTTTTAATTACTATAAGTTATATTTTGGCGTTTTTCCAGATCGCGCAGGAGGGAGTGATTAGCTCCCGTCCTCTCCCAGCACCGTGTGTACCGTTCCGTACACGACGCTTTCAACAGTTGATGTGCATAGACTGATAGGCATTTTGGAGATCATAAAATTCCCAGCTTATCAGTCTTTCTTTATTTAATGCCCACGTTACCGCTTTATTTCGGGAATTGAACCAATACCCTTTGCGATCATAGGCAATTGGTGCCGCATAATGTTCAGCTGCTCCGAGTCCAACAAGTTTCCTTTTTCGCGTCCCTGGCAGTTTCCAGATACACATACGAATTCGACGATACAGCCATCCACGCATATGTACCTTTATGCATTTCATGGCTGACACAATACTGCCGCATTTGCTTCGGGAAGTAAGAGATTTTAGCTCTTTCTTGGCTTTCTTCCATGCTTTCGCATGCACACGGATATAGATTCCTTTTCCGTTTCTTCCCAGACAAAAGCCAAGACACTTAAAATCTCTGATAGCAAACACGCTGACCGCACGGCTTTTCTCTTGATTGACCTTTAGTTCCAGTTCATTTTCGAGATATTTCGTGTTGGTCTCCAGCAGCCTTTGTGATGCCCGTTCGCTTTTAGCAAGTAATACGATATCATCTGCATATCTAATGCATGGCACTCCTCGTCTGCTGAATTTCTGATCAAACTCATTCAGATAGATATTGGCAAGCAGCGTAGAAAGATTTCCTTCCTGTGGAGAGCCAGCCTCTGTCCTTATGACAACACCATTTTCCATCACTCCGATTTTCAGGTAGCGCTTGACCATCTGAATCCCTCTCTCATCTTTGACTTGCTGTCTGAATAGATTGAGCAGTTTCACGTGGTTCAATGTATCAAAATACTTGGAAAGGTCAAGAGCCACAGCTCTCGTATATCCCTGTTCCGCATACTCTTTTACCTTTTGAATGGCATCTTGGGCGCTTCGTCCCGGTCGATAGCCATAGCTATCCTCCGAAAACAACAGTTCGAAGATAGGTATCAGCTGTTGGGCCATTGCCTGTTGGATAATACGGTCCACAACGGTGGGAATGCCAAGTTTTCGCACTCCCCCGTCCGGCTTGGGGATTTCCTTTCATCTCACAGGAGCAGGAGTATATTTTCCCCTCCTGATTTTTGCTGTGAGTTCTTTCTCGTTTTCCTTAAGCCATGGCAGCGCCTCTTCAATGGTCATACCATTGATTCCCGGTGCTCCCTTGTTTGCTTTCACTCTCTTGTAAGCTCGGTTAAGGTTGTCCTTATCCTGGATCTTTTCAAGAAGATTCGGCTGTACACTGTCCCTTTCCTTCCATATCCGGTTGAAAGAACGATACGCTCTCACATATCCTTTGTGTTCCGCACTATTCTTTTGTAAGCAGCTTTCTTTGTTTTCTGCATCCATTTGCTCTTTCCCCCTTCCCGGTTGTACTTAAGACTCCTGTTGATTCGGCCCTTTGCCTTTCGGCTCTTATGGCCTCTGCTGACTTCTGCATGTCCAGCACTGCCTCGTTTCCTTGTACAGTGGTTACTCTTTTCAGGGCACTTCATGCAGACCTCCTGGGTACCACACGTTTTTTTCTCTCCATCCATCTGCCGCATCTACCATACATGATTCCGTGCATCTACTGGGCTTCGATTTGAGTGGCAGTCTTACCTTCATGCATGACCTAATACGATTTCTGTTCGTCAGACCAGAGATTTGCCCGCTGGTTAGTATGTTCCCAGCATCCGGCTTCCTCCAGATTCCACCTTGCGATGGACACCCTTGCCTTTGCTGTATCCTTCCCAATACCGGGCGGATTAGGGACTTTCACCCCTTAGAAACGTGCGCTGCCAAGCGCACCACAGAAAAGGAGCACCCTTCTGCCGTTTCCGGCATTGTAAGGGTGCTCCCTGTCAAAATCTGTTTTCGAAATCTTTTTGTCCTGGTTTATTTCCGGACTTTCCGTTTCCTGTCTTTCATCATCATGAGGGCAAATGCTGCCATCACGATCATCCAGCAGTACGGTGCTGCATTCGTGCTGTCGCCCGTCTTGCAGCCTCTGCATAGTCCAAAGCCAGCTGCATTTGATTCTTCCGGTACACGATAGCTGTTCGTCATGGTGACGTGGCCATATCTGGATACAAGATCAACGCTGCCGCTGACATCGATCATAAGCGGATTCGTCTTCGAACCGATACTGCCGCCGGCGCGGATCTTCAGGTTGTCTGCCGTGATGCCTTTTCCGGAAGGATCCGTGTTGACTCTGCCTGAAGCGACGATGTCTACGTTCCTGCCGGTAATATCTTTGATGTTCATGTTGTCGGCAATACTCTTGACTGTAATATCTTTTCCGTCAAGTGTTACATTGCCGGCATTGATCACAAGTCTGCCGTCCGGTGTATCGCTGCTTCCGATATTGCCGTCCGTCTTGATCGTCAGATCTTTGGCTGCGATGACGGTATCCGGATTTGCCGGTGTGATGTCGCCGCCTGCGCGGATGTCTGCATTTTCATCTGCCGTGATGCTGTCAAGCTTGACAGGATCATTTCCGATGATGCGGATGTTGACATTCCTGCCGCGTCCGCCTGCTTCTCTGACTGCAAGGTCGACCGGATTCTCCGGTGTTCCGACGCTGCCGCCGTCAAGTGAACTGAGGTTCGCGCTTCTGCTTCTGACCGCGCCATTTTCTGTGCTGTCATTGCTGCCGTTGTCTCTGATGTTTCCGATCGCATCGATCACTGTACTGCCCGGAGCCGTGATATTGCCGATCGTAAGATTGCTGCTGCTTTCGATGCGGACATTGTTTCCGGACGTGAGTTTTGTTTCTCCGCCGACGTTCACACCTAAACCGTTATCCGGCGTTCCGATGCTTCCGTTTGCCGTGATATCCAGATTTCCTGCTGCGATCACTGGTGTGTCTGCAAGTTTGGCCGCTGCCAGCAGCTGGTCCGCTGTTTTCTGTGCCGCATCTGCGTCAGCCTTCTTCTGATCAGCTGCTTTCTGTGCCGCGTCAGTCTGCGCTTTTGCATCGGCTGCTGCCTGTTTTGCCTTAGCATCGGCAGCTCTTGCCGTGTCTGCTGCGGTATTGGCATCCTTGTATGCCGTGTCTGCTGCCTGTTTAGTCTTCAGGGCTGCCGCTGTTTTATCTGCTGCGTCTTTGGCTGCCTTCACGGCTGTTTCTTCGGCTGCTTTGGCTTTTGCCGTATCCGCTGCTGCCTTTGTGACTGCGTCCTTTGCTGCCGTTACTGCATCCTGAAGCTTCTTCAGCTCTTCCGGCGTCGTTGTCTTCGGATCTGCCGCGTCAAGTGCTTTCTGGGCTGCCGTTAAAGCATCATTCGCTGCTTTTTCCGCTGCCTGCTGCTTCGTCAGCGCGTCCTGTGCATCTTTCAGAGCCGTGTCAGCTGTCTGTTTATCTGTTTCTGCTTTTGTCAAAGCGTCCTGCGCTTCCTGCTGTGCCTTCAGGGCTGCCGCTTCTTTTTCCTCGGCTGCCTTGCGGAGCGCTTCCTGACGCTTTGCCTCTGCTTCTAATTCGTCGGATTTCTCCTTGAGGGCATTGGCCTCTGCCTGTGCCTGATCTGCTTCGTTCTTGGCTGTATCAGCTGCCTTCTGGGCTGCCGCCGCGTCTTCGATCGCCTTGTTGTCATTTCCGGATGCATCCGGTGCTTCCGTCACACTGCCGGTCGGAGCGGTCAGAACGATGTCGCCGTTCGTGTTGTTTCCGCCGTCTGATGTAAGCTTCGCAACGGATACGTCTCCGGATACTTCCTTCAGGTACAGCTCATCTGCCGAAGCACTTAATGTGCCTATTCCTGTATTGCCGTTCTGTGTATCGACCTCAAACGGATCATCCTTGCTGCCGAGACTGCCGTCGAGCGCCGTAAGACTGATGGAGTCTGCCCTGACGTTCGAAGGATTGCCGAGCCGGTCGCCTTCTTTGATCGTTCCGAGTGCTGTAATGTCAAGCGTGCCGCCGGCCTTCGCGTAGCCTAGCAGAATGTTCTTCGGACTGCCCTTAAGCTCCTGCTTATTGCGAATCGTCAGATTATCCTCTGCTTCCGCGTACAGCTGGCCTTTCTGTGTTTCTTCCGTCATGTCGAGGCTGCCGGTCGCTTTCACCGCGATCGTGCCGATGGATGTTGCTGTCAGCGTGCCGCCTGTCGCCGTGTTGCCGATATTGACGAGCAGCGGTTCTTTCACTGTTCCGATCACGCCTGCTGCCGTTGTGATCGCTGCGTTTCTGCCGGTCGTTACATTCTCATCTCCGGCTGCCTTCTGATCGGCGGTCCGCTTGTCGAGAACGGATCCTGCCGCGCTGATTGCCGCGTCACGTCCCGCGTCTACGACTCCGAGATCTGCTTCCCCGCCCGTTACCATAGATACGTCTTGTCCTGCTTTTACGCTGTTGACCTTCATGTCACCCGCCGCCGACAGGATCGCGTCGGTTCCGGCTGTCACGCTCGTGCCGGTAATCGTTCCCGCGGATGTGACTGTCGCGTTTCCGTTCGTCGCTTCCACTGTATTGAATCCGACCTTGCCAGCCGCCGAGGTGAGTGATGCGTTGCTTCCTGCCTTCACATTGTCGATCTTCACATCGTTTACCGCTGTGATCTCTGCGTCGGTTCCGGCTGTTACGCTTGTACCGGTGATCGTATCATTGGATGCAAGCTTCGCGTTTCCGTTCGTTGCTTCGACAGTAATGAAATCGATCTTGCCTTTCGGCGCCGAAATCGTCGCGTTTTCGCCTGCTTTCACAGTGTCGCTTGTGACATCTCCGTCATTTGCGGTGATCGCCGCGTCTTTTCCGGCTGTCACGCTTGGCGCTGTGACGTTTTTGCCTGCCGTAATATCTGCGCTTCCGGCCGCTGCCGTTACTTCGTCTGCCGTCATATTATCCGGCGTGCTGATGGATACGTTCTGTCCCGCGTCGGCTTTTTCCACGTGCATGTTGCCTGAAAGCTCCTGCATATAAATGCTGCCGTTCGTCGCGCTTGCGTTTACAGCTGTTGCTTCATTCGGATAATCCACGCGGATCCAGTCGAAGTGTACCACGACCTGGATAACCCACTGCAACGTCGGCTTTCCGTCCTTGTCAAGTACCGGATTGCCGTTCTTGTCCAAGATCTTTTCCTGTACGATTGTGTATGTCTTTCCGTTCTTCAGATTAGCCGCCGTGCTTATCTTCCCTGTATTCATGTCGTAAAGCAATCCGATATCGACATCGTCAATCACAGATATGATAACAGGACGATTTGCCTGCTCGTTCACGATCAGCTTTCCAAGCTCGCTTCCGATGCTGCCAGCCGCGTTAAGTGTAATGTTCCGGGCCAGAATATTCTCCGGTGATGTGCTTACACCGGCGAGAATGCTGCCGTCACCGCTTGGATCTGTCTGGCCTTCATTTGTCACGGATACATTGCCGCGTTCCGAACCGAAGTAGCCGACTGTTAAATTGCCTCTCTGCTGTGTGATGCTGATGTCGCCTTCGTTCGTCACATATCCGGTGCCGTAGCTGACTCCGATCACCATACTGAATGACCGTGCCGGATCATCTGTATAATCCGGTGTATCATCAGGTACTTCCGGGTATAAGCGCTGCGCGTATGCTTTCAGAATCAGAGCCTGTATTTCCTTATCTGTAATAACCGTGTTAAGCAAGGTCTGGAAGTAATCCTTTGTCACAACGGTTTCTGTCGTTCCGCCTGTGCCTGCAGTCTGCTGTGTATCCTGCTTAAACGCGTTCTGTTTGATGAAGAGCGCCAGCCAGACAGCTGCGTCTTTATCCGTCATCTTGTAGGATTCTGTTGTCGTTGTTCCGGTACCTGTGCCTGTTCCTGTACCCGTACCTGTTCCGGTTCCTGTACCTGGATCTTCCTCAGGAACGACTGAGAATAAGCCGGTGCCTGTTCCCGTTCCCGTCACGGTCTTGATCTTCAGCAGAATCGCATCGATCAAAGCTTTGACAATGTCCGGTACTGTTCTGGTGTCTTCTGTAATTGTGCCTGTTCCCGTTCCTGTTCCGGTTCCCGTACCTGTACCTGTTCCCGTACCTGTGCCGGTTCCTGTACCTGTTCCGGTTCCTGTACCTGTTCCGGTTCCTGTACCTGTTCCCGTACCTGTGCCGGTTCCTGTGCCTGTACCCGTTCCTGGTTTATTTGCTTTGTCAATGATCGCCTGAATCTTGGCTTCGGTCCAGTTCACGGAATCATTCAGTGCTGCGGCCAGAGCCTTTGCTGTGATCGTACCTTTCTTGATAAGCTCTGCTACCTTATCCTGATCCAGAACCGAAGTCCAGCTCTCACGTCCTGTCAGTGTGCCGTCCGCAATTGCCTTGAATATCCACGATGCGAGTGCTTCCGGTGTCTGTGCCTCGATCGGTACGCTGATGTTCTGATCCTTGATCCACTTCAGGAAATCGCCGGTCAGATTGTACGCGTCGTTCTTGGAATCCTTGCCGGTGCCTGTTGCTTCGTCCGGTTTTACAAGCGATGTATCGACTGCTTTGATATAGTAGTTGTTGACCTGTTCCACATTCATGGTGACATCTGCCGGCAGGTCGACGATCAGATAATCGTCAGACGTTCCGATGTCTCCGTTGTTCTTGTTGCCTTTGCCTGCCGACAAGGTCAGATTTGCGTTCTTGTCCGTATCGTTATCGTCAAATACGATGTAGTTCGTCACGCCGTCCTGTGCAGTGAGCTTCCGGATATGGCGTCCCGCGTCGAGGCGGATTTTGCTCTTTTCCGCGTCAATACGGTCGAAGAGAATGTCTTTGCTTGTTGTGGTAAAGCTTACCTCGCTGCTGTCTGCCTTGATCTTCGCCTGCCTGATGTTTTCGCCGGCCTGATATGTTACGGCTGCGCCGTCTGTCGCTGTCAGAATGCTGCTGGCTGTATCTGAACCGTTGATATCGCTGCCTGCTTCCATCGTAAGGTCGCTGTGATCCACTGTGACATTCCTGTATACGATATTGCTGCCTGCACGGACATAATCCAGACCGCGGACTGTCTTGTTTCCTGCTGTGTCTGTGTCAGCCGAAACGTACAGGTCCTGACCCGTGACCGTATCACCGGCTATAAGCCTAACACCTTTATACACCGTTTTGCCGTTTACTGTCTCAGCCGCTGCGCCCGTGATCCTTGTCGTTCCGTTGAAGACCATATTTCTTCCTGCCACATCGATGACATTGGAATCCGTGATCGTATAGTCTTTTTCGACGATGTAGTCGTTGCCGGTCATGTCAGTTACCGTTGAATCCGTGACGGTATATGTATTCTCAACCGTCATCGTATCGCCGGCCGTATCCGTCACCGTCGAATTTGTAACCTTATAATCCCTTGTAACTGTGATATTGCCCGTCTTATTCAGGATATCGCCGGCCTTCATGGCAAGTGTGCTGTCGCTTACCGTCACGTTGCGGAAGGTGATATTCTGGCTTGCGTCAAGCTCCACATTGGAAGGTGTCTTATTGCCCTCCCCGTCAATCTTTGCTTCGACAATCAGGTCGAGGCCGTTGATGCTGCCGTTGTCGACGGTGACTACAAGCTCGCTGCCTTCTACTTTTACAAGCTCGGCATCGTCAAAGCTGTAATCGCCCTCCGGTACGTGGATGTATGTATCTGTCGCGATGACCTTTTCTCCTGTCTTGTTCAGAAGGTATATGATCTTCTTCGCGACCATCTCAAGCGGATCTTCCTTTGTACCGATCGAACCGCTGCTCTCGGCGAAAATCGTGATATTGCCGGTTGCCTTGACATTTGTCGCGTAAAGCGGCGGCGTTGCCGTCGGCTTGTCGTTGCCGTCAATCAGGCTGCCGGCCGGATCTTCCATGCGGATGATTACGTCGCCGGTCACCGTATCGCTTCCGGCTGCTATCATGCCGGCGTACTTTGCGCCGTCCTCGTCGGTAAGTGCCGCTCCCAGCCTGTATTTTGTTCCGCTGATTTCATTTCTTGCGGCCTCCGTCTGTCCGGCCGCCGATCCGAGAAGCACTCTGCTTCCGTCGGAGCCGGCCTTCAGGAACGCGCTGCCGCTATCATTGTATAAAGTATAATAGGTAATGACGGAACCGCTCTCTGATGATGCCGTGGAAATAGTCAGCTTCGGTATCGATGACAGACTGTACGTTCCGTTTCCGTCATTTGTCATCAGCGTCCATGTATCGCCTGACTTGCAGTAATAATTTCCATACAGATCCTTTACAATGGTGTTTGTGATCTTTTCGTAGTAATTATTGCCGGTCAGAAGGATCGTATCGAAAGAGCCGTTTTTGCCGGTGATCTGGATCGCATTTCCTGTCGCATCTTGTGCATAGAAATCTCCGGTAAGCGCATTATATAAATATCCTGACATAAAATTTTCAAGATGCGTTATCTTGCCGTCCATATCTATGTAAGTTAATGGTGGCGCAATATAGTAGTTGTTATTCCTATTCGACAATACTGCGCTTTCCCCTGCGTTCAGGCGAATCGTTTCTTCCGGATAGAACGTATACACAGATCCATCCTTAGATATCGTTCTGCTTGTATCGACCTCACGCCATTCGGATACACCGTTATTATTTGTAACCTTGTAATAAGTAACAAGACCCGTATCGACCTCCCACTTTCCGTCAGAAGGCGCCGCACCGCTGTAATCTCCTTTCATCCGATAAGCGGTGTAGGACATGTCGATCTTTTTTCCGGCGTCATCCGTATCTTGATATTTAACCGTATCTGCCGAATAATTATTTATCCCGACACCAATGATACCGATTGACATTTTCATGAATCCGTTGTCACCCTGTTCCGGTAAACAGTACCAGGAAACACCCATCATTTTAGGCGCATCCGAATAATTGCTGATATGTGATATGCTCAATATGCCTTCAGTTCTGGTGGTAATACTGTAATTTACCGTAGTTCCGGCGGATGTAACCGATGTCAGGCTGCTGCCGCCTTCAGGATAATTAACATTGGATATTTTACCCATCGCGGATATATAAGCAGATGCTTCATTAATCGAATTGTATGTCAGATGATCCTTATTGGCATCCGTCGATCCGGTAACCTCGAGCCATTGTGTAACTTGCTGGTCCCATGTCTTGATAACGTAAGTATTGATCGTATAGCCGTTATAATCCGTGGAATAAGTATTTTTCTGCGAGTATGAATAGGTCACTGTCCGTTCACGATGAGCCGAATAATTATAACTCTGCGTATTGCCGCTGGTATCGGTAACTTTTGTATATACGGCACCTTTATCCCCGCTCCATGAGCCATACGAAGTGTTTGTTATGACGGGACTGTACTGTGCCATCGAACCGCTTTCTGATGACAAGACATGCGTAAGACGGAAAACACCGCGGAATTCGCTGTGATCCGACGCTGTTACCCAGATGACATAACCTATTTCTTCATTTTCTGTCGTATTCCATATTTTATCTGAATCCAGACTCAGGAAATAATAGGTGATATCGCCCGAAGTGTACCACTCCTGCAGATTTCCGACCGTGATTGCGTCCGTAGCGTCCCCCACTGTCCTGTAAATCGTGTATTCTGCTTTCTGCATGACGTTGTCCGCAGACTGTGTTCCGCACAGCGATATGTCAATACCTGTTGAGGATTCTGAATTCACAGTATCCTCCGGCACTTTTATGACACCGGTGTTCAGATTCAGTGTGGCTCCCGTTTCGGTAAATGTGAGTATGATATCCGATCCTTCCATCTTGACGTTATACTGCATGATGTCAAAGATCTCCTCGCCCTTGCCGATTACCTGGATCAATCGCCCGCTTCCGTCCGTGTATAATTTATATCCGTTTGGCAGCGAATATATCGTCGTTCCGTTTAACGGATTCTTGCCTGTTGTGTACTTCTTCAGGGCGTCCATCGTGATCACGCCGCTGTGAGAATTTGTCGTATAATAGCTTCCGTCATACATAAACTCTACAACACCCGGCAGGACAACAGTAAAGGAATCCGCGCCGATCAAATACTGCATATAAATGGCCGTCGGCAGATCAATATCGTTGACTTCCCCTGTCGTTACGATATTCGCGACACTGAGTGATCCGTTGATCGTCTTCTTCGTGCTGTCGAGCGAAACATTTGACACCGCGTAGATCTCGGCCAGCGTAAGCTGCGTATACAGTTTACCGGAACCGGTCACCTTGATTTCCGCATCCATATTGTCCCGTACTGTCATGTACGCGCTGAACCGGTCATCTGTGCCTTTCCCCATGTCCTTAACGTTCCGGATATCCAGGATATGTGTCCAGAGCGGTGCTACGATAAGATTACTTGTCCCAATCATTACACCATTGTTCGTATAAAGACTTCCCGGTTTATCCTTCTCCCATGACAGGATCGTTGTACCGCGCTCGTTCTTGATCAATTCATTCAGTGTCAGGTCATCCGCTTCATACGTCGCGATCGTGACGGTCGGCGTGTCGCTCCAGCTTACACTTCGCTTGTCTGTATAAGAGCCGGCCGCGTTGACAGAAGATTTCGTAAAGTCTTCGTTTTTCAGCGTGATCTTATTCACCGTCAGGTTCTTCTTTGTATGATTCGTGACCGTTACTTCCGGTGTATACAGCTGACCGTATACCGTCTGCTTTCCATCAAGGACATATCCGCCGCTGCTGTTTCTGCCTTCAATAATCAGTGTACCAGGCAGATCATTTGCGATAGCCGAATTGATGATTATATTGCCGGATGCGTCCGAGCTTGTGCTGACATCTTCATTCGGCATTCCGACGGAGCGGACCATTATTGTGCCGCTATCGTCATAATACACGTCGATCGCGATGCCGGCCGCGGCGTCCGCAATGTTGAAGCGTGTGCCATCCGCAATGCTGACAAAATGATTTGCATTGCCTGCATACGTCAGATTATAGTTTTCATGATTCGTCTTCTTTGCAAGCGCGCGTCTCGTGCCATGTGCGTTCAATACCGATGTTCCTGCCCACTGATTCGCGCCGATCCTCACATTTGCACCGGTGATCACAGTATTTCCGGCAAGTGATACATAAACCTTGACCGTCCCGTTCAGCTCCGCGGTTGATTCAATGCGGCCGATAAGTGCTACGATCTTCGTACCGGAATCAAGATAGATATTCGTCGTATTGTTTGCCGGTAAGGCGATGCTTCGGATGACTTCAATATCGTATGCCTTTACATGGACATTGCCAAGTATAATATGAAGATCACTGTTGAATGTCAGCTGGCTCTCTGCTTCCGCTGTGCCGTGGAAGCCTTTCGTAACCGCGTAGGTGTAATTCTTGATCGCCATATTCTGATATCTGGCGTAAATGTATACGTTCTTTCCTGTGATCGCGGACTGCCCGCTGTAGCCATCCGCCGCCTTGTCCGCGATTTCCACGCATGCATTCATCGTCACGGTCGAATCGTATGCTTTGACCCTGGGATTGGAGCTGAGTGCCGTACTGCCGTAATCGCCTATAGTCTCAACGTCATTTTCTCCGACGTACGCGGCGATCGTCACCGTATTAAAGGTATCACGAATCAGCGATGCCAGTCCGATCGTTACGATCACGTTGGAAGTCACGGTTGTCTTTGCTTGTGCCGAGCTGATCGTAACAAGACCTGCCGATGAACCGGTGGCACTTGTAATGATCTTGTCTGTGTTGCCGCCCTGGGCCAGGATATCAAGATTTCCGAAGTCAGCCGTCAGTGTCACGCCGTTTCCGATCGCAATGGTGCTTGTGCGGTTCAAGGTGTTGTACGCCTTAAGCGAGCCGCCTTGGAAAAGGCTGCCGGAGTTGGCATTATTCGTAGATGACATATCCGTATTGGAATCTGTCGAAATCTTCAGTGCTTTTCCTGCGTTCACGGACGCTCCGTCAAGAACGTTTACCGAAACGTTTGACGTAACACTGTTGGTCGTATACTTCTTATCAGCTGAAATCAGCAGACCGACATTCTTCCCGCTGATCGCGGATACTGCCTTCGTCGAATCCGTCGCTGAAATCGTAATCTTTCCGCCTGCCGTAAGCATGCTCTTCTTTCCGATCGAAGCTTCCGTAGCATAGGTGGATGTTGTCGGAAGAACGCTGGTCGCTATTTTAGCAATGAAAATATTAAGGCCTTCTTTTAAAACTGCTTCTGCTTTTCCGATATTCACCGCCGTAATCGAGATATCTCTTCCGGCATCCACTTTCGCGCCGTCCCCGGTGTAAGCTTTAACCGTCTGAACATGTGTAATGGCCTTTCCTTTTTCTACTGTTGTATAGCTGCCGATCACGGATCTTACAAGTCCTGCGTCAAAGGATACAGCGGTTAAACTGCCTGGTGTCGTGCTTTCAGAATATGCGGTCGTACTGCCTTCCGCGCTGATCTCCAGGTTGCCTGTCACATGGATATCACAGTTATCTCCGATGCCGGCTGTAATATAATCGCCTGTATTCGTATCGGCGAAAAGTCCTGCCGCGCTGGCAACTGCCGCCGTAAAATTACTTTGCGCGATTGCCTTTGCCTGCGTAGCGCCGTCGGATTTTACCTTAATGCTCTTTGCGCTGATATAGCCGCCGCCGAGATACGCATTGCTTGTAAGCGAGGAATAGGCATAAGCTGCATTCACCGCTGAATCGACTACCGAGACATTTACACCCGAGTTTCCTTTGTTGCCGATTACAGCTATTGCGCCTTTATCCGAAAGTGTCATGTAAATCGATGAGACGTTGATTGTCCCGCCTGCCAGAATGCTTCCGGATGACCCGCCGACATATGCGCTCTGCGTGTTCTTTACGATCGCACACACAAGCTGCGCCGACAGATTTGCCAGGGATATTTTAAAGGTTGTTTCTGCTACCTTCGCATTCGCGCTGGATGTGCCGAGCACTTCCACATCGATATTGCCTTTGCCCGATGTGCTGATGATGCCTGCTCCTGTTATATAAGCGTTTGCATTTGACTGCGCGTTCGCGTACGCCGCGTCGCAGCTCAGTGAAATGGTCGATGCCTTGGCACTTTCCAGCGCTTTCTCCATATTTCCGGAAGGACCCGTGCTTGCGTCGGCTGATGTATTGCAGCCTGTGAATACCAGAATGCTGCCGGCCGTCAGGTCACCGTTCTTACCGCTGCCTGTGCTGTCTATATAAGATTTATACGTGCCGCCCGCATTTGCCGTTACGACGGTAGCGCTGATACTGAACAGTGACGCGCTGAACGCCGGTGTCAGTACGAGTGCCTTCGCGTAAGTCGTTGCCAGCGTCTTGACTGTCAAAACTCCGGCAATGTCGGTCACTTTTCCTTCGCTGTTCTGACCGGACCCACTGATATAACTCTTTACGACCGCATTACTGTCTGCGATGGCAATGTTCGTATTGTAGGAAAGTCCTGCAAAACTTATGCTGTTTTTGCTCTGGTTCGCACCGACCGATGCGGTCGCTCCTAATGCTGTATTGACAGACGGAATGACCTCATAATCAGCCCCAGAATTTGAATAATCGCTCTTTATTCCTGTTTTTTCTTCGTTCGGCAGAAGATTATAGATTGCCAGCACGGTAAGGGAAGGAGCAATGATCGTGACTCCATCGACATAGCTGCTGATACCGGCTGTTACGTATGCGTATACCAGATTCAGCACGGCATGCGCGGCATCTGCGCTGACATTTGCCGACTTCACTGAAGCATTCGCTTTTGCCGTTCCGTCTGCCTTTACATTGACCGCGCCGCCCGCCCTGATGACGCCGGTGCCCTTAAGAGCCGCCTCTGCCGTAAGACCTGCCGTCGCGGTGCCTACATTGCCGCCGATTCCTAAAAGTGCGAGGCTTACACCGCCGAATGCCGGATTGATCGTTACGGTCGATGAGGATTCGTAATTTGTCGTTACTGTTATCGTTCCTGCTGTAGTAAGATTTCCGTCTGTTTTGAGCACTGCACGGAATGTACCGTTCGCGTCCGCGCTGCCTGTCAGCACGCCGACCGAAACCAGCGCTCCGGTGATGCTGTCGACCGTCGCATCTGCCAGTGATCTGCCGCTGCTTGTTACCGCGATATTTCCTGTCGCGATCAGATTGGAGGCATCGACGATCGCTTCTCCGGTTGCTCCGGAAAGGGAAATTGCCGCGCTTGCCGTGCCGACACCAAGGCCGAACGCCGCCGTAAAGATAAATGCCTGCGCAGGTGCCTTGAAGCTAAATGTCTGAAGCGTATCTTTTCCTGTCGAATCTGCATTGTCATCGATCGTAACGGACATGTCATCACTGACATCTTTATATGTATAATTCTGATCCGAAAGCACGGTCACCAGGCCAAAGCGATACGATACATTTCCTTCGATCGCTGCCTTCTGTGTGCTCTTCAGATCCGCATGGGACATCGAAACGTTAAGACTTACCTTGCCGATGCTCATCGCCAGAATCGCAGCTTCGGAAACCGTCTTCCCATACGCGCTGACGGTGACGCCGGAAGCACTCAGTCCGTCCGTTTCATTGACTTTCGTACCTTTTATGACTGCGTTGTTTTCCGACTCGTTCAGAGCGATCGCAAAGTTGAGAGCCACCGCCCATGCGCCTGCGGAACCGGTGATAACCGTTACACGTGCCGTTGAACGATAAATATCATTGATGGTACTGCTCGTGTTCTTTCCTGCGTATACGTACAGGTTTTTAATTCCGGATGAAGCGGAATCCGAAGCGTCGAAGTATGCTTCGTTCGTACTCTTGATCTGTGCGAGTGCTACGGTCGCGCCGACTGCTATATATCCGCCGACAACAGAGTAGGATCGAACGATTGTATTGCCGAAGATATTGCCGTAAATCGTAATCGTATCCGTATCCTTCACATTGATGCGTCCGATTCCGGCCTTGTTGACCATGCGATTGAAGCCAAGTGCTACCGCACCGTTGACCGCGACTGATCCTCCTGTGACACCGATCCCGACGACTTTTGTATCGCCGCGCAGAATTCCGCTCACATCGATCGTCTTTACCGTAATCGTTCCGATCTTTGTTTCATTCGCAGCAACGGTCGGATCTGCTCCGATAAATGTATAAGATTCCGGATGATTGATCGCAATGGCGATCGTTACGCCGACTGCCACGCCGCCGACCGACGCGCTTATGATCCACGCTGTCGCATCTGCCGTATAGTCGGAAGAAACATTGACTGCGGCATTCGGTGCGTTGACCGTTACGCCCTGACCGATATATGTCCTGACCGATGTCCGGTTGATGACGAATGCCATACCGCCGTTCACGGCCACCACACCGGCCATTCCTGCGGCACCGGCTGCCGCTGTCGCGTTGGACTCGCCTCCGGTCGTAACCTTGATTGTTCCGCTTACATTCGAGATATTGGCATTCTGGCTGATTCCTGCCTCCAGCACACCCTGGAAATAGGTGATCGCTGCCGACACATTGACGCCGACCGCGCCGCCGCCTGCTGCTGCGGTGACCGCAAGGACTTCGCCGAAATTCATCGTGCCTTTTACCGTAACATCAGAAGCCTGCGTGATATTGCCTGCCATAAGTGCTTTCGCATTCGAGAATACCACGAGTGCGGCTGCCGCCACGCCGACACCGACCATCCCGCCGGCGCCTGTTATAGAGATCAGGCAGATCGTGGATGATGATGTCTTCGTGTTGGAATCCTGGCTGGCAAGGCTCGTATTTGCCTGAGCTCTTGCTTTTGAAGCGCCGTCAGACTTGTCTGTGGCTGTCTCATTCGTCGTTTTATCTGCTGCATTGCTTCCTGTGATAACGCTCTTCGGTGCATTTGCTCCGGAAGATGCGGCAACATTGATGTTTCCGCCTGCCGAAAGCGTCGTTCCCGACTGGACGACCGCCAGTACATTGGAATAAAGCGTCGCGACGCTGATTCCTGCGCCGATGCCGGCCACACCTGCTCCGACGGAGCCTGCAATCATTTCCGCCACCAGTGTATCGGCAGCTGTAACCTTGATATCTTTCCCTGCCGTAATGGTCGATCCTGTCGAAACGATCGCCTGTGTCGCGTCCGAAAGCGAAACCGAAGCCGTCGACGTGCCGCCGCTTCCTTTCGATGCTGTCCTGGAATCCGTGCTGTCCGTATCATCATACAGCGTATCATTCATGCCGCTGGAGTCGGTTACCGGATGTTTCTCTGTATCTGTCTTGCCGGATGTCTGTCCGTAATCGTTGTACTTGCTGGAAGTTGTTCCGTCTGAATTTTTCTTTTCATCAAGACTCTTGGCATTGTCCCCGTCACCTGCCATCAGGTTTCCGAGATCATCGCCAGGCTTGTCACTGCTGGCAAGCGCTGTCTGATTGCCTGTCGAGAATGCGGTGTCGACCGATTTCTGAGAAGCCATGACATGATCTTTCGTATCACCGTCTGAGCCATTTCCGGTGATGGCATCCGCCGCATCCTGCTGCATCTTGCTTCCGATCACAACTACGGATATGGAAGCTGCCACACCTGCCGCGCCTCCTGCTACAGAAGCCACGTACGACTGAACTGTGCGGTTGCTCGATGCCGTAACATTGACAGAGCCTTTTTCCGCTGTTATGGAATTGCTGGTTCCGATTTCCGCAAGCACCGTATTGTAGGAAATCGATACAAGCGCCGTAATTCCGACACCCGCGTAAAGTCCGCCGGCTACTGTCGCCGCGATTGCGAGCACCTGATATTCATCCGACGCACTGATCGTAATATCTCCGTTTTTGCTTGTGAGTGTTACATTTGTAAGCGTATACGCTTCTGTTTTGACTTTTGTGACCAGGATATCGAACGTTCCGCCTGCACCCGCGCCCGATATGCCGAAGGAACCGCCGGCCGCGTCGCTTGTGACAAATTCTTTGGATTCTGCCGTGAAGCTGATGTTGCCTGACGCTGTAACATTCGTATTTGCTTTTGCATATGCTTCTGTATCACTATAGAAGTAAGAGACAACGATGATGCCTGTCACACCTGCAGTTCCGCCTATGGCGCCCGCAGCAGCCGCGTTTACAAACGTCGTCTTGCCGGATGAGGATACCGTTACAGCACCGCCAGCCTTGACCGTTCCGGAAAGGACTGCCAGCGTTTTATTCTTTGCAACAAGTGTATTGATACCGCCCGCGACGCCGGCTGTTCCGCTGGCTGCGAACGTGACTGCTATGAGATAGAGGTCGTCGCTGCTTGCTGCTTTGACGTTCACATCTCCGGCCGCGTCTATTGAGGTACCGTCACCTGTCTCTGCCTCGACGTCCTTTGTGAACACGAGAACCACAACGGTTGCTCCGACGCCTGCCGTGCCGCCGACTCCAAGGCTGCCTGCCACATCGATGATCGCAGAGGTATCGGAAGCCTCGATTGCCGCTTCTCCTGACGTGAGAGCATTGCCGGACGCGTCTTTCGTTCCTGACGTAAGCTTCGCTCCGGATCCTGTCCTGGACGTTACTTTGTTGCGGATTACGAGTGTATCGATCACACCGGCTACACCGGCGGTTCCCGCCGCTGCGCCCGATACCGCGATCTGGATCACATCATTGTCTGCCGTCGCAAGAAGCACGATGCCGCTTCGTCTTGTACCACGGTTAAGACCTGTAAGAATTCCGCCTCCGCTTGCAAGCGGTGTCGTGGCATACGCGACAAGCTCAGCACCATCTCCTACCCAGACGGTCACTGTGTTTTTGAGCACCGTCGTCGGGATCGCCGCGCCGACACCTGCTGTGCCGCCGCCCGCGAGATTTCCTGCCACAAGATAAATGTTCGAATCGAGATCGGAAAGTACGCCGATCGACTCATATGCCGTAAGTTTTGCTCCATTGCCGACTGACGAGGAAACCGTGCTCGATCCGACCGCGACCGCGATAGCGCCTGAAATTGCCGTATCTGAGGAAGCGCCTGCCGCCATCGTGAGCATCAGAACCCAGTTCTTCGCGTAAGAGCTTATGATAATACTGCCTTTATTCGATTTCAGGATGCAGGAGCCAACCTTTGCCGCTGCAGAGCCTGAGAAAACATTGACATTTACGGTTGCTCCGACTGCCACGTTTGTCGCCACGGAAAGTGCCATGACCGGAATGAACATGCGCGTGTCACTGTCTGCGCTGACCGTTATATCCTTCTGTGCTTCGATCGTAACATTATCATCGACCTGAGAAAGCACCTTCGAGGATGCTATGATCACACAGAGCGTTCCTGCGACGCCGACTCCGTTGGATGCCGAGGCGGATGCCATCGCGCCGATCAGCCGTTCTTTGGAAGCTGCACCTATTGCCGCGGCTCCGTTTGTGCTTGTAAGCTTCGCGTTGTTCTTGATCTCCGTCGTTACTTCATTCTGCGCAACGGTAACTGCCAGTGTGCCGCCTACTGCGACCTGGCCGCCTGCTGCCGCTACGGAAAGCGAAGCGAGAAGCAGAAAATCATCGAGAGATGATGTGACTGCCATATCGCCTGATGATGTAATGATGACGGATTGCCCGACCGTTGATTTCACAGTATGACTGGAAGCGATCGCATCGATCGCGCCGCCGACATTGTTGCCGCTCGGAGATCCGGATGCCGCCGCCGTAATAACGAGGTTTTCATTTTTCGATGATGCGCTCTGTGTATAGCTGCCGCCTGCCGTGATCACAGCCGCCGCGCCGTTATCCTTGTCGTCGTCACTGATATTCGTTTCTACGACACCGTTGTCATAGAGGAATCCGATCGTAAGACCTACGCCGACCTTGGAATTGCCTGCCGTAAGAGCACCCGCGATGATACGCGATGTCGTATCCTCGGAAGCCTTGACATTCACATCCCCTGTCGTGTCGATCGTAACACCTTTTCCGATCAGTGCCTGTGTTGTTGTATAGATGAAGATCATCGCCACCGCACCGCCGACAGCTGCCTGGGTCGTTCCCGCTGTGGTGATCGAGCCGGCGATCGCTTCCGCGTAATAGTTTACGGAAGACAGAAAGTTCAGCAGATCGATGGAATTCAGGAAACGATCTGTGCTGATGTTGATCTTCACACTGTAAGAATTCGTACTGCTGTCTTTTGTAAGATGAACGAGACCTTCCTTGCTCGGGTCGATCTTATTCGCATCATCCTTGTTTGAAGATGTGATCAGCTTGTCGAGTCCGAACTGATTCGAATAATCGGAGAAGTCGACACGTTTCTTTTCTGCCGTTAGTGTGAAGGAGGTTCCTGTAACCTTCACATTGTCTTTGATCTGTGCAAGTACCGCGTTGTGCGCGTATACAAGTGCGAAGGAAGCACCTACGCCTGCAGCTACACCCTTTGAAGCACTGATGCCGCCGGCCCTTACAGCCAGCTTGCTCTTGTCGGATGCGTCGATCACGATCGCACCGCCCGTAAGTACTGTGCCGTCCTGGATCAGTACCTGCGTTTCGGCCTTCGATACGATGATGGAAACGGCACCTGCTACGCAGACCGACCCGCCCGTCCCGGTGCTCGCGCCCGCAATTGCCTGGGCTCCGAGATAACCGCGGTAGTTGTCATCCATGTTCTGGGTTAGCTCCGCGTCAAACGTCTCCGTTCCGTCCGCTGCTGTCGTGACTGTTCCGGTTACGAATACATGCGATTTATTCTTATTCAGAGAAATTGCCACAGCTGCCGCTACGCTGTTCGATCCGGCTGCCTGGCTGACTGCCGCGCCGGTCGCGAGCGTACGGAAGTTTCCGGCGTTCTTTGCGAGCGCCGTCACATTCTTTGCTGTCAGCGAGCCGTTTAAGTTGACTTCTGCGATATGATTCGTGATATTCAGGGCAACCGCTGCCGCTACCTGTACGGAGCTCGACTGTGTCGTGCCGCTGTTTCCGGATACACCGGTCGTGTTCCCGTTTCCGGCCTTCGTGTTTCCGATGTTCTGTCCGGCCGCATTATTTCCTGCCTTTGTCGTATCGTTTGTCTTATCTGTTCCCTCGGTCTTCGTGTCCTGGGTACGGATCGCATTCTGGGAAAGCGACAGATTGTTGCTGGCACCTTTCGGTTCTGATCCGCTCTCACTGTTGGAGTTGTTGTCCAGATTATTATTGATATTGCCTGCCGTACCGTTCTTCTCGTTTGACGTTCCTTTTTTATTTGCCGCGTCCTGCTGTGCCGTGCCGTCTGCGATACTATTCGCATCTTTTTCCGTCGTTCCGGCTGTCTTGTTGAGTTTGTCGATATACCGCTGCATATCGGCGCCCATAGCGGAAGCAAGAGACTTGCTGTCGTCCTTGTTGAACGTATATGCCTTGATATATGCACTGCCGTTTATATTTCCTGTCCCAAGGAAGTCCGCATCTACTTTGGAATCAACGATATTGACCGTGACTGCCGCGCCGACCGCTGCCTGGCTTCCGCATGCAAAGCAGCTCGCATGTGTGAGCGTCTTGCCCTGCTCGATAGCCGCGAGGCGGAAATTCGTCATGACCGCGTCATCGATCGCTGTCTTTTCCGAAACCGTTATTGTATCACTGCCGGTCGTCGTAAGAATCGCGCCGGTTTCCACGTATGCGCGAACTGTATTTTTGAGAACGTTCACAGCCGCGGACGCGTCGATCGAAATTCCGGTCGTGCTCGGAGGCGTTGTTGTCGTTGTGCTTGTATCTGTCTTGACCGGATCTGTTCCGGCTGCCGTTACGGTCTCCGCATTATGATCCGCTTCCGCTGTAATGTCTGCTGTCCCTGCCGTAACGGAACGGTTTGCTCCGATTCCGGCTTCCGATGTAATCTTGGAATACGTGAAGGAGAAAGCCGCACCGACACCGACGCTCGCACCGCTGCTGCTTACTGCCTGCTGCGCTCCTGTTGAATCTGCAAATGTGACGGCAATGGTGACATTGTTTGCCGGCATAAAGAAGACATATGTATTCGTATTGGCATTATCGAGCGTCAAAGCTATCTGCTTCGTACCCGCCCCTTCTGCTTTCGTATAGGTGATCGTCGCTACTTTTTTGCCTGTCGGGACCTTGACGGCCGCTGTTATGCGCTCGCCTTCGGCTGCTGTTGTTCCGCCGCCTTCCGTCGTAACGGTGACAGCCGGATCTGCTGTTATAGTATAAGAAGCTTTTCCGTCAAACTGTGCCGTAACGAGAATCGTCTGCCCCGCTGCAAGCGTCGGAATATTGAAATTGTACGTACCGAGAAGGACTACGACCGGGATCGTCTTGACCGTCGTTCCGTCACTGTTTTTAATTGTAGCCGTAACGGTATTCGGTTGGATGGTATAGCCCTTGTTCGGTGTAACCGTCAGTTCAACCGTCTTGCCGTTCTTCTCAAACGTGATCTTGCCGTGAGAGAGCTTGTCGATCTTGATCACACTGTCAGTCGAATCTTCTCCAGTCTGCTCATCGGTACTGCCGCCGCCTGTGCCTTCTCCGTTATCCGCTGTATCGCTCGCGCCGGCCGCTAGATTTTTGTCCGGTGAACCGTCTGCCGTCACGGAAGAGGTGGATGTTGTTTCTTCTGCCTGTACCGTCTTCGAATAGATCGCCAGATTGCCGGTGACCTTGATCGGGTATTTGCTGCTGTCATCAACCGATGAAATGTATGCTTTCGATGTTCCGTTTACGACTGCAATGGCCGCGCTTCCCGCCACGCCGACATTCGACGCTCCGGCTCCGGCGATCGCCGTTGTGGTGATATCGTTCGTCGGCACCTTTTTCTCCGGCTCAAGCTTCGTGCCGCACCAGTATGTAATGGCATCGAGTGCCGCCGTCGTAAGTGCCTTGCCCATATTCGCGAGTGCCGTCTGTGCATTGGCAAGCAGCTTGTCTGCCGCGCCCTGCTGGAAGAAGGACATCAGCGAATTGACGTCGATTAAGTTTCCAAACAAGTCATTGACAATATTGCTGGCCATCGTCTGAAGCGTTGCGTCATAAGACGTTGCAACCGTATTGGCCGCATCGGTATCCGATGTTGTTCCGGCGTTGCCGCTCTCGTCCTTCGTGGTGTTCTTGTCTGCGTTTTTGTTGAAGAATGATTTGTCGAAGTTTTTAAGCTTATCGGCAAGCTGGGAAAGAATCGCGTTCTTCAGTGTCGTCTGTACTTCTGTGGTAACGCCCGCCTTCAAATTCGCCGGCAGCTTCTCAATGCAGGCAGCAAGCTCTTCGTCAAGCTTTGTGGAAAGAAGCTTCTCAAGGCCTGTTCCGGAAAGCAGAGTATTTGCGGCGTCTGTCAGCATGCTGCTCATCAGCGTCGTGAGGAAGTCAGACATCGTCGTGCCTTCTGTTGCTTTCACGGCAAACAGACTGCCAAGACCCATCTTGTCAATCAGCTCATTAAATATAGAAGAAAAGGCTTTCTGCAGAAGTGTTTCAAGAGGTGAAGGATCCGATGACGAACCTGTGGAAGAAGAATCGGACGAATCGCTTTCCTTCTGCGGGATCATATCGGCCTTGACCGTTAAGTTGGCAGCATCGACAGAAGCGTCATCGATATGCGCAAGATTCTGGAAGCTTACGATATTGATCGCGATCGCAACACCGACACCGGTCTTGGCATGTGTCGCACTTGCGTTGGCACTGATCACGCCGTCCGTCTCGGCAAGTGAGATCACGCTGACCGTGTCGCTTGCCTTCACGGAAATATCGCCGGCGATGTAAGCTTCCGACTTGTTGGACTGGATATTAAGTACAAAACCAGCTGCGACCTGAATGCTTCCTTCCGTCGTCTGACCTTTCTGACGATCCTTCGAAAGACCACCTACCGCGCCGCTGTTTGTATTCTTTGTGCCGACATTTGTCGACAGCTTCGAACCGGCTGAAACTCCTTTATCGGCCTGGGCGTCTGCCTCCCCATCTGACGAGCCGGTATCACTGCCGCCCGATGTGCCGCCGGATCCGGAAGAAGCCGTTTCGCTTTCCTTCGCCGCAGCACCGTTCGCACCGGCACGCACCGTTGACTTCATCGTACTGGAAGAGGTGGAGTTCACCTTTACATTTGTGGATTTGAGAATACTTCTCCGCATCGAGCTGCGGCTGCTGTCGTTTGCGATCGAGATTCCGAAGGAACCGCCGACCCCGACATTCCCGCCTGCCGCGGATGCATTGGCCGCCATCTGACGTGCCATCTTATTAATAGAAGTAACGTTTACATCTCCCGATACGGAAAGCCCGACATGATCCGGACTCTCGCCGAGATATGCTTCAACGCTGACACCGGAAACATCGAGTGCCAGAACCGGCGTCACGGAAATGCCGCCTGCCGACCCTGCCTTGGCACTGATCGTCTCGCTGCCTGTCTGCTCCGCATCGATATCAATGCTGTCCAGATCACCGGATCCGAGAACGATCTTCGTTCCCTTGTCGACTGCCGAAAGGACATCGACTCCGATGACTGCAACTGCGATGCCGGCACCGACTCCGACTTTGCCGGAGGCTGTGCTGACTGAAGATGCAACCGTCTTGAAATCATCATATTCCTTAGCCGTTACGCCAAGTGATCCGCCAAGCAGATTGAGGACAGCGTCCGCGCCGATCAGGGCACGTGTCACTGCTTTTACAATATGTACGGTAACGGCTCCGCCGATCCCGATGGAGCCTGCAGAATATCCTGCGGAAGAAGAAGCACTGGATGTAACCTTCGCGGAATCGCTGCCGGACAATGCGGTAACGGAAAGACCGTTCGCCGTAATCGTTCCCTGCTTGATATAAGCTTCATTCGAAAACTTTGTCACGGCAACTGCCACGCCGACACCGAGACTCAACGCTTTCGTCGTGCCGCCGTTCGTAAGGTCGGTCGCGAATTCTGCGGAAACGGTGATCGTCGCGTCATCCTTGTCAAGGATCGGAAGTTTAAAGACGTATTTGCCGTCGCTGTTCTTTTCTACGACATGGGTCGCCGTCACGCTGCCGTTCACGGTCGTGACTTTCAGAGTATTCTCTTTCAGTTTATAGCCGCTCGACGGTGTGACTGTGAAATACAAGGTGTCAAGACTGTCTGCCTTGGCTGCCGTCGTTACGGTTCCGTTCAAGGAAGAATTCACGGTAACGGTATATTTCTTTTCACCGAATGTCGCCGTCACGGTGATCGCAGTTCCTGCTGCCAGCTTCGCCGGTATGGTAAATTCGTAATCACCGGCAGTGTTCTTCGTAACGGTGATTTCTGTCGTCCCTGCCTTCGCCGTTACAGAACTTAAGGTCTTGCCTGCCGTCCTCGCGGTATCGGTAACTTTCAGTGTAACAACATCACCTTCATCAGCACGTGTATCGGAAAGACTCACATAATCCGCCGGAAGGGAATCCGCAACGGAGGCAGTAACGGTATATGCTTTCTGTACGAAAGCAACCGTGACTTTTACATTCACGGAACCCATCGTAAACGTCCAGTTATTGTCTTCTCCTTCCGTCGCTGTCATGGAGTCGATGACTTTATTACTTGCGTCGGTGAACTTGAAGGTCGTCTTGTAACCGGCCTCCGGCGCTGCCGTAACCGTTACTTCTTCTCCGACCTTCGCGCTCGTCGTTGTGCAGGATGCCGTTCCGTTCGTCTTGTTCGCAGTATCTTTGGAGACCTCCAGTGTAACCGTATGAGGATCTGCAAGGAAAGAAGCGGAAAGCACGATCGCTGTATCGGAACCGAGTGTAAGTCCTTCTGTATCCTTGAGTGCGATCTTAAAGAAATAGTTGCCGGTCTTTGCGTCAAGTCCGATCTCGTAATCTGCTCCGGTCTTGAAGAGGAATGTCCTTGTCGCGGTCTGTTTCGCATCGTTCTCGTCAAGATACGTAAAGGTCATGACTGCTTTCAGAGTTGCTGTGTCAAGAATGTAGCCTTCCCGCGGCTTTACGGTAAAAGCAACCGAAGAACCGACTGCCGGGTCACTCGTCGAAGCGATCGTGATCGTTCCGTTTGTCGTAGCAGGAATCGTTACGATTCCTTTCTTCTGTCCGTATGTGATCTGATCGACATCCGTCGCCTGGACTGCTTTATCCGCAGCAGCCGCTGCCTCGGCCGCGTCGACCGCAGAACCGTCGGCGTTCGTCACTGCGCTCGTCACTGCCATGGCCTTAAGCGAAAGCTTCCCGAGAGAAGAAACGGAACCGGTCGTATCGATATATGCTTTATTTGTATTCTTGGAAACGGTAACTGCCAGCGCACCGGATGTCTGAGAGGAAGATGTCTTGGTCGTTGTGCCTGTCTGCTGTTCCCATGCCGCCTTGAAGGAAACGTTGCCCTTTAACATCGTAAAGACGTATTCCCCTGCATCGTTCGGTGTCACGATATCGGTAACTGTTCTGCCTTCGAATGATGAGGTTGCCGTAAGCGAATTGGCTTTCAGCTGATAATCCTTAGCCGGGTTGACGGTAAGAACGATTTCCTTGCCGGCATCTGCGGATTTCACATTGCACAGTAAGTACCCGCCCTGCGTATCCTCGAACGTGATCGTATAAGCACCGGTACTTCCGGCTTCCGCACGATTTCCCGATCCTTTTTCCGTGCCGCTTCCGGCATCGTTGATCAGTCCGTCGACTCCCGGTTCGGAATTATCTTCGCCGTTAAAAAGATCGCCGATTCCTGTATCCTCGTCGGAGGAACCTGCTGCCTTCTTGGAGAAAACGGAGGTCAGTGTGACTGCCGCGTCCGGCATCGTGAATGTAAAGCTCGTGCCGCCCTTGGAAATATCGATGTTCTTCGTCACGTATGCTTTTTGCCCTGCCGGGAGATACGTATAGGTGAGAGCGGTCAGCTCATATCCCTCGGACGGAACTGCCGTCACCGTAACGTTTGTATCTTTTTCTGCCTTGGCCGGAGCGGTAAGGGTACCGTTCGACGTCGCGTCACATGTAATGGCATTGCCTGCCGTACCGTCAAGCTTATCGTTTGCGACACCGAGTTTGCCTGCCGCAAATTTGCCGAGACCTGAATTGGAATTTGCAAGCTGCTGTCCGATGACTTTTTTGAGAATGGAAACTGCCGCGTTCTTAATATCGGTGACGGAAGAGGAACCGCCCTTCGTATCTCCTGCCGCAGCGGAAGGAGAAGCAGCGGTCGCTGTCGTCGTAACATTTTCTTTTGCCGTGGAGTTGATGTTGACTGCTCCGGCCGCGTCGACCGAACCGGCTCCGCCAACGGATGCGCTCACGTCCTGAAGGACAACTGCCACCGCGAAAAATCCGCCGAAGCTGCTCGCGCCGTCACCGGATCCTTTGGCTGCTTTCGTCGTCACGGTCGAAGTGCCGTTCGCGTCTGCCGTCGTACTTCCGGCTGACTTGATGAAACCAAGTATGGTGACTGCCGTGTCATTTGTTACGACACTGACTGCCAGGGAAACCGGAATCTTTCCTGTCGTCGCACTTGCGGCTGCCGTGATATTCGACTTCGCCGTCAGAGAAACGCTGCCGTCCGTCGATGTGATGCTGCCCTTGCTTCCGAGTTTGACACTCGTGTCATTGACAACGACGGTGACTGCGATCGGAATGAATAATTTTGCAAGCAGGGAATTGTCCGACGCGACAACGATGGTAGAATTTGCCGCCGCACTTACGGAACCTGCCGCAACGATCACACCGTCGATCACGATCTTCGCCTGACCGACTTTGACGCTTACCGCGTTCGCTCCGGATACGAGCGGAACCATCGGCTGTGTCTGACTCGTCGTCGCCGTCATGATGACCGCGCCCGACGCGTTGATCGATGCACCCTCGTTCACCGTAATCGAAGACGAGCTTGCCACGTCGAAGAAACTGACATCATAGGACTTGCCGCCGATTCCGATTTTGTCCGTCAAGGCATTGCTCGGAACGTCGATGGAGAAAAGCGAATCATCATCGGCTGCCGTCATGGTTATGTTCTTTCCCGAAACAGCTCCGGAGATAATGATGTCTTTTGCCTTGAGGATGATATTGAAAAGCGCGGCTGCCAGATTGCCGATCGTAAGTTTGCTGCCTGCGCTGATGATCAGATTTGTGAGAAGAAGTGTCACGCCCGATTTGGCGGTGACGGTCAGATCATCGATCTTGCCGCCGTCCGGTGCGTACGTGTAATTCGTGAAGGAGCTGTCCGCCTCGTATGTGCTGTTTACGATATCGGAAGCTGAGATCTCTTTGCTTGCCTTGTTCGTAAGACTGTCGGTGAACTGTGCGAAATCGGAAGCCGTGATTTTGATTTCCTTGCCGCTGCCGTTCGTCAGTGTGAAGACCGCGTCCGTGCCGCTCTGGAATACATTGTTCGTTCCGTCTTTCTTAAGAGCTCCGCTTACGTTCATCCGGTTCGCTGTTCCTGCGCCGCCCTTCGCGGTTACTTCCGCGACTGCGCTGCCTGCCGAAACGTCAACATTGATGACATCATTTCCTGCCTCGCCGTTAACGGTTACGTGATTTACTTTCGTACCCGTTCCGGGGGCTGCCGTTTTTGCTCCGGAAACAGAAATCGTGTCGTCCCCTTTTCCTGCATAAATATCCACTGACGACGTTCCGTCAAGCGTTGCCGAAATCGTATCGGCCTTGGACGTTCCGTATACAACTGCCGTCGCGTTTTTAACTGTGAGTGTTTTGTTGAGGGAAAGGTAGATGCCGGAGAGAACAACATTGATGCCGTCGACGTTAATATTTCCATTCTGGGTCGCCGTGCCGGCTCCGTCCGATGTGATGACCGGCTTGTTGTTTTCAACGGTATAGGAATCCTTGGTCAGAATATAGAGAACAAAATCATCGCTGAGTTTTACGCCATCGGTAAGTTTCGATGTCGCAACGGAAAGATCGCCGTCATACGTTCCTTCATCGACGGTGACTGTCATAGACTGTGTATTTGCTGTCGCTGTTTTCAGAGCGGCATCGACTGCTTCCTGGATCGCGTTGACTTCGACTTTCGTCTCGGTCGTCGTACCGTCTGTTCCGGTCGTAGTCGTCGTACCTTCGTTGTCGTAGCTTTCTTCCTTTCCGGCTGCCACGTTCTCGGTCAGCGTGCCGCTTCCGTCCGTCGTGACGTTGGACGTAATCGAAGCAGACCCGTCCGGAATGGCAGGATCAGTGCTTTCTTCGATATCACCGCTTCCGGTGTCATCGCTCAGCGCGGCTATTCCGTTATTTCCTCCGGAGGCAGTCCCTTCCAGTGCCTGGATGGTACCGGCTGTGCCGGTTCCTTCGGCCGCGGCGGATGTACCGGCAGTATCTTCTGCAAATACTCCGCCTGCCGGAAGCATCACGAGAAATGACATAGCAGCAAAGGTCACAAGAACCTGCCGCAAAAGTTTTCTCCGTTTCTTCACCATATTCGTCCTCCCTGTTCCTTATGCCGCACCGAGTGCAGTGTTGATCTGAGTAAGCAGATCCGATGCCGAGCTTCGGATGGAATCATCTGAAGTATTGGCGATTACGTATTCCAGATCTGTCTTGGCGTTCTGGTAATCATTCGTATTCACGTAACTGATTGCCCGGTAATACCGGATCTCCGCGTTGTTCTGTACCGTATCCGCCGCTGATGCACCATTTGAAGCTTCCGCTTTCAAAGCACTGTCCGCATTCTTTATGACTGAATCATACTCCCCAAGTACGAAATTGCAGCGGACAAGCTGCAGATACAACTGCTGTGAATCACTGTAGCCGGCGGCGATCGAATTCTTCAGCGATATTTCTGCTTCTGTGTAATTCTGCTGCTGCATGTACGCCGCTGCCATCATCAGACTGACCGTTCCGTCATCGTCTGTTCCGCCGTCTGCCAGATAGCTCTTGCAGTCTGTCAGCATGTCTGAGAAATCGGACAGCTGGTAATAACATTGCGCGCGCTCCTTGCAGTAGCTGGTTTCCCCGGCTTCGATCAGGACTCCGTAATACTGTGCCGCCGTCTCGTAATCACCGGATGACGCGTACTCAGCGGCCATTCTCGCTACCCCGTCTGTCGTTACGCTCAATCCTCCCGACGATGTATCCGCCGATCCGGAAGCTGTGGTGTTGGCTATTTTACTGTCCGAAGCGGAGGCTGCAATGCCTTCTCCGTATCGGACAAACAATTCCGTTCCGAGGAAAGAGAGTGCCAGCACGACGGCCAGCAGGCGCACCCAGAACTTTCGGCGGCCATGGTCCTGTTTTCCCATTTTTTCTTCCAATAGGACCCCTCCTGTTTTCAATATTCAATTATGCAACTATACATATGTTATCAGACTATTTTTCACAATGCGATTATTTTACAGATATATTGTACTAGCCTCGTGCCTTCACAGCATTGTACTAAAGTACTATTTTTCCGATTTTGAGCAAAAAATGAGAATCAGCGTGCATAGATCTGATTCTCATTTTACCATCCTTATTTACACAATAACCGTTTCTGACAAAAAAGTCAGTTTTTTCCAATGTTCAGGATATACCCTGCATTCTTCACCGTTTCCAGCTCTGCAGAATTTTCAAGCCCTTCCAGCTGCTTTTTCAGACGTGACATCGTTTTATACAGCGCGCCGGCATCATCTTCGATCCTCTGATGCCACACTTTTTCATAGAGATCTTCTTTCCGCACAAGCGTCCCCGCATTCTGCGCCAGAACCAGAAGCACCGAAAATTCGCTGTGCGAAAGTGCCAGCTCGCTGTTTCCGATCATAACATGCATCGAAAGAACATCGAAGAAAAGGCCGCCGCACGTAATTCTGCCTCCGGCCGCTCCCTCTGTGTTTCTTCGGAGCAGCGCATTGACTCTTGCCACCATGACCTCGAGATCGTACGGCTTCGTAAGATAATCGTCGCCGCCGGAACGAAGTCCGTTCACAATATCCGAATTCTCATTTTTCGCACTCAGAAAAAGTACCGGAACCGGCCATTTCTTTTTAATTTCACTGCAAAACTGCACGCCGTCTCCGTCCGGCAGCATAATATCCATGATAATCAGCTGAACATTCCCTGTTTCCAATATCTTTCTGGCTTCGGTGATGTTCCCCGCCGCTTCGGCCGCATAGCCCGCTTCCCGCAGTGTATCACAGTTGATCTTCATAATATGCGGATTATCTTCAACAAGCAGTATCTTCTGCAATTCTATTCCTCCTTCTCTGCCGCTTCTGCCTCTTTCAGACTGAAAAATACCGTTGTGCCTTCACCCTCCTGGCTTTCAACATAAATTCTTCCTCCCATCGACTGAATGATATCGTGGCAGATCGGCAGGCCAAGACCTGTTTTGCCGTCGCCGCTGCTGCCGCGGATAAAAGCGTAATTCTTCTGCTCCTGGCTCATTCCGCTGCCATGGTCCGTAAACGTAAACCATATATACCCGTCGTTTCGCGAAGAAGCCGCCAGGACAAGGGTATCGTCTGACGTGTGGCGGTTTGAGTTCACAACGAAATTGAGAAGTACCTGGAGGATCATTTCCATATTTCCGCTGACCGACGCATTTCGCGTTTCGTCATCCGTTTTCAGGATGTTTTCGTTCTTTGCCAGCAGCGGTTCCGCAAGCTTCGCTGCACGTTCCAGAACTTCGCCGACCGATATTTCCGTGATCCTGTCATGGTCGAGTTCTTTTGCTGAGTTTTCAAGCACCTGCTCTACCAACATGCCGAGGCGCTGCGTTTCGCTTTTTATATAGTCCAGTTCCTGAACAGCTTCCTTTGTCAGGCTGTAATCATCGCTTTTCATCCGGATCCGCTGTGCATATCCGCTTATGATCGTAAGCGGCGTCTTCATTTCATGCGAAATCTCGGCCATAAACGTCTGCCGCATCGTCTGCTGCTTTTTCAGCGTCTCTTCTACCCTGCGGCTTTCCAGGAGAGCTGTTTCTGCCTCTTCGTAGCGCATTTCCATAACGACCTTCAGCAGCATGACAAAAACGAGCATACCGACCGGAGCGATGCCGCCGCGCGTGATCGACGGTTTTATCATCTGCCAGCGCGCATCAAAAATTAGCGTCACGATCAGAAGTATCATCCCGTCAAAGGTAATGGCGTCTTTCTTGTTGAAGTTTTTTTCTTTTACAAAAGACCGGATGATGAAAAAGAAAAGCAGCGCCATCCATACCGCCTGCATAATATCACTGTATTTGTAAATACGTGCCGTATAAAACGTCGGCGCCGCGCTAATCAGGAGTACGGAAACACCTGCCGTCACACACTCCGCCACGGTAAGAAATTTCTTCGTACTCTTTTCATAGAGATACGTAAAGACCATAAATACCGCCCATGGCATCAGATCCAGGAAAATGGTAAGCAGACGGTAGCATACCGGCCAGCTGTAATTCCACGGCAGCAGCTGCGTAACGAAAAAACGCTGATTGCGCAGTGCAAAAAGCATACAGCAGATCCCCAGCAGCAAGGTGTCTTTTTTTCTCTGCAGTGCAAATTCCAGAAAAAAATAGATGGCAAAAATCACAAACCCGCCGCTGATCAGGAATTCCGGCAATGTCGTATCCACCTGATACCGGTCGATATTAACAGCCGAAGAAAGCAGGATTTCATTGAAGCTGCCGCCCTCCGGATGAACGAAGTTCGAATACCAGAAAACGATGTCCGCATACCCCTCTGCGTTTGATGTGACCGGCACGATATAATAATTGATCCGCGGAACGGAGCTTTCTGCCGTACTGCCTGCTTTTCCCACCTCCGCTTCTGCCTGACCGTTCACGTACAGACACATGCTGTAGTCAAGAGAATATCCGCACATTAAATAGGAAGTATTCGGTAAAAGCTTCAGCCTCAGATGGTACGTTCCTGTCGTAGTGTCGTCATGATCGGCTGTATTGTCCGGCATCACTCCGGCTCTGCCGCTGTCAAGCTTTTCCGGATCGATCAGGCTGTCCGGGTAAAAATCCGCTCCTTCCCGTATGGAAACGATCCCGTTCTCAAGATCCGTCCCAGTCAGGTCAATCGTTCCGTCATGAGCTTCCGGTGCATCCGCCGTCTCAGGTATCCGGCTTGTAAGGTACATCCATCCAATAAGGACCGCCAGAATAAAAACAACCATACTGATCACATGTTTTGCTGTTCTCAACGCCTCACGTCCTTTTTCAGTGAATGAATTCCGAAAGCCGTGCTCTGCGGTCGATGCCAAGCTTCTGAAAAACTACATTCATATGCGCCTTGACCGTCCGCTCCGTAATGGTAAGCGTCTCCGCAATCTCCTTGTTCCGCATCCCCTGCGCCGCCATCCGTGCAATCTCCAGTTCCCGTTTTGTAAGACTTTCCTGCACAAACGGATTCACTCCGCTATCAAAAAGAGGATCTTCCTTCTGCATGTAATATGTTTTTATTTCAAAAATTTCTTTGATTTCCTCCGCGTATTTTTTCTGCATTTCAGGCAGATCAAAAAGCGGTTTCAAATATTCCCGGAACCGCAGGAACGTCGTAAAAATCCGGTCCGGCGCAGAAACCTCGATCGCCCGTTCCAGATATTCGACTGCTTTTTCCTGTTCTCCGATCATCTCATAGCAGAGCGTCAGTCCCAGATCGATATAGTGGCGGGCCGCTGCTGTACAGATACGTGTGTCAAGCTGCTCAAGCGCCTCCATATACCCGATTGCCTGGCTGAATTTCTTCTGGCTGATCATGCTCGTAACATCGACATAGCTTACCATCATCGTTCCGAAAGCGCCGCTGTCGTCCGACAGATAGAACATGTTCCTGCTGTCCGGAAGCCGCGAAGAATCTACGGTCATAGAGTACAGCATCGTCCGCACCGACTGAAAAATATAATCGTTGACAGATGTATCCGCGATAAAAGGAAACCGTTTCGTCATGCTTTCAATATTATGAAGCGTACTCTCCAGTGCCGTCTTGTCGGACCGTGCGATCGCCACGCGGCCGAGAAGAAGCGCCGCCCCGTATGATACCGTTACCTGTTCCGCTCCTTCTGCCATATACGCGGCCTTATAAGCAGACAGCTCCGCGTGATGCAGATCTCCCTGCATGCGCGATATCTCGCCTTCCAGAAGCTCCGCGGCCCCTGTCAGTCTGCCGCCCATGATACGCATACAGATCGAAAAAACATCTTTTGCCGCATCGCATAATGCTTTCGCGCTGCCCGGCGCATTATAAAGAAGGTACCATGGCGACGGACATCCGAAAAGACATACTTCTCTGGCCGTCAGCACACGGCTGTTTCCCTTCAGCAAAGCTTCCGCCTGCAGAAAGTTCTCCTTCATCGCCTCCAGATCCGGAAACTTCCGGTAGGCAGCGATCAGTTCCCACTCTCCCATCAGCCGTTTGTCTCTGCTTGCATATGCATATTTATACAGTTCTGTTAATAATTTTTCATAACTTTCGATGTTTCCGCTGCTGAAAATAATATAATCCAGATGAAGCATCTGCAGAATATACTTCCTCATCATCACCGGAGTGGCAGCGCCGGCAATCTCCGAAGCAATTACCGCAAACGGCTTGCCGTTGCATTTCAGACGTATCAGATTCGTCAGGTCAAGAGACAGGATCCCTTCGTAATAATCAGCCATATAATAGTAACTGATCGCGTTCCTGCGGTCTCCCCGGAGCAAGTACCAGTCACCGGCCTTGATATAAACGCGTTTCTGTACCGCCCGCGTCGCGTTTTCCAGCCGTGACCGCATAAACCGGTTCATGACAGGATGTGAAGAGTACGTGCCTTGTGCAGGATCGTACCGGACAAGCGGAGCTTTTCCAAGGATGCTGCGCATCTCTGACGTTACCTCCGGCAGATTGGCCAGATAACAGAGCTGCCCTTCCGTTGCTTCCGTAAAAAGCCCGAAAAGCATCCCTTCCTCCTGCTGATGCTTCGTCAGTTTTTCAAAAAAGATCCTGGAAATCAGTTCGTCGACCGAAAATCTTCGGTTCGAAAACCCATAAACCGCGATATAATCCAGATTCAGAGCCAGCGCCAGAAGCCATCCGCCCGTCATGTCAAAAAGCTCGCCTGCCTGCTTTTTCGTCACGGTCACGCCGTTCTTCCCGTAGAAAAGGCGGATATCTTCCAGCCCAAGTGTCAGGTCGTCTCTTCGGATGTAGCAGACATTCCTTCCGGTGTCGAGACAGATTTTCGCCGCCTCATAACTCTCGGCAATATAAATTCTGTGGATTTTCTCACACTTATTGGCAAAAACGGCTTTCAGGACTTTATTGGAATACAGTGCTTTCCGAAAATATGTTTCGTAAAAGACAATATATATATCTTCCTGTGTTTTTGCCATGCGGATAAGGCGGCAGAATTCATCGATGCTCTTATTGTTCGGCGCGCCTAGCCTCCGGAATGATTCGACCGTCCTGATATCCGAAAGATAGAGAAGTTCTGTGAAGTGCTGATACATATCAGAGGAAGGCTCCGCCTCGCTGGGAAACCAGTATGTCCGTCCCTTGCATGTTTCAAGTGCATGGCGGACAGCCGTCGTTTTTCCGTAGCCGACAGGCGCTTCAATCAGGCTGTTTCCGCTCTTTTCGATATATCCGAGACACTTCTCAAGATGCGGGGAAAAATAATAGCTGATCGACGTACTGTTCTCGTATGGTTTCATGTTTGACAGACCCCCCTTCCCGCCATTTCTGCCTTTTCATTTAATTATACAACCTTAACTGCAACAAAACCACTTTTTTCCAAATTCCTATTCGAAAACAAAGCTGTTCGTGATATACTTGAAGCGGACAGACTCTCCGGTCAAAGCCGGCAGTCTTTAGGAGGATTTTCATGGCAAGACCGAGGAGAACATTTCTCGTATTTCTGATCATACTGACTGCGTTTAACCTGCGCGCTTCCCTTTCTATCGTCGGACCGCTTCTTTCCTTTATCGAAACTGATCTTTCCCTTTCCGCGGCAGCCGGAGGCTTTCTGACGACGATCCCGCTTCTTGTATTTGCCTTTTGCTCGCCCGTCATTTCCAGAGCCGGGATCCGATTCGGCAATGCGGCTGTGATTTTTACAGGACTGGCAGTCATGACGTTCGGCATTCTGCTCCGCGTCACCGGCAGCATTCCTGCGCTTTTTACCGGCACGGTGCTGATCGGTTTCGGAATCATTGTCGGAAATGTTCTGATTCCCGGTGTGATCAAGCATCATTTCCCGGAGAAAATCGGCATCATGACAGGTGTTTTCACAACGACAATGTGCCTTTCTTCTGCTGTCATCACCGCTGTATGCGTACCGATCGCGGAGCATTCGCCTCTTGGCTGGCGCGGTGCTTTTCTTACGTGTGCCTTTCCGGCCGCGGCGGCGTTATGCTTCTGGTTTCCGTTTTTGCGCAATAAAACAGCCGGCCCCGATAAATCCGCGGCAGCCGGCTTTCAGGAACTGCTTCATTCCAGTGTGGCATGGCAGGTAAGTGCTTATATGGGTCTGCAGTCGTTTCTCTTTTACTGCCTTCTGTCATGGCTCCCGCAGATTATAACAAGCCACGGCATAAGCGCCTCTCAGGCAGGTTATTCCTTCTCTCTGTTCCAGGTCATCGCGATCCCGGCGTCGTTTCTCGCGCCTATTTTAGCGGAGCGCGCGAAGGACCAGGTGCGCATCACAACGATCAGCAGTCTCATCTATACAAGCGGCGCCCTGTTGCTTCTGACGGCCAAATCCGTGCCCTTGCTCGCGTTCTCTATCATTCTGATGGGGATCGCGTCCGGTTCCAGCTTCAGCCTCTGCTTCGAGTTCTTCTCGATCCGCGCCGGCAGCAATGAGCAGGCAACGGAACTGTCCGGAATGGCACAGTGCATCGGCTATCTCGTAGCCTCTGCCGGACCTGTGCTGTTCGGCGCTCTGAATGACCATTTTCATTCCTGGACGATCCCGCTGCTGATCTTTATCTGCATCACGATACTGCTAATGCTCAGCGGCCGTCTGGCGGGCCGCAGCGTAAAGATTTAAACCTCGTATCCGGAAGCGGATCAGTGCCAGAACTTCGAGGCCTGAACGAATGCCATCCTCGCTTCGTAGCGGATGCGGCTGTCGTTCCGGTAACTCTCTTCGTCCTGAATCTTCGTCAGCTCATAGAGAATCTTATAGGGAAATGTACACTTGCAGACATCCGGCCAGATATTCTTCAGCAGGCTGATCACGTTCACGATACTGATGCTGTGCGGGTTTTCCCGGTACTGGCCGCACATTTCCTCGATCGTTCGAATCGTCGGATCATAGCTCGACTCACTGTTGAACTGCCCCCGGCTCTCATCCTGTACCTCTTCGCCGTCCTGCTGCGTCTTCCTGCGGTAAAGGCCGCAAATTTCCTGAAGGTTGCTCGTCAGATACCCTGCGTCATACATACCATGGTATTTCCTGTCGTCGTCGATGTCAAGATCGGCGCCTACAGCACGGTCAATGGAGAAATCAAGCAGAATACTGTTCTGCTGGCACCGCATCGTGCCTGTCCAGTCATCTGCCAGCAGAGAATAGCAGCGCGCTACGATATCCTTCGCGGAATACTTGTCCCGCTCACCATACATGATCCCAAGCCAGTACGCAACATTGCCGTTGTAGCCAAACAATGCTTCCGACAGTGATTCTTCCGCACAGCTGCTTTCCGTCTTTCCGTTGATATCTGCCATTTCCTTAATCGCCGCGGTAACATAAGAGTCAATTGTATATATCTTCTTTGTTTTCATATTAATCTCCTTTGTGTTCTTGTAGTTATCTATTAGATTACTTTCAGGTTTTATTATATATTTTTTAGGATTACTTGTCAATAGCTTTGCTTTTTCTGCAAAAACAGCTTGATTTTTCATAAACGATATTATATAATAGCAAATGCGTTCAGCTTTCATGCGCGATTAGCTCATTTGGTAGAGCACCTGACTCTTAATCAGGGTGTGCGGGGTTCGAGCCCCCGATCGCGTACTTCGAATTGTCGTAGGACTTTGCCGTATTTGCAAGGTTTTACGGCTTTTCTTTTATCCGGCTTCACTTTAAAATCATCTCTAAAGGAGGCTTTCGTTGAAATACAGCTTTGACGAAATAACAGACCGCAGCGGAACTCACAGTATCAAATATGATATTCTTCCGGAAGAGCAGCGCGGAGAAATGCTCTCCCTCTGGGTCGCGGACATGGATTTTTCCTGTGCAGAGCCTGTTCTTAAAGCACTTCATGCGCGTACGGACCGCAGAATATTCGGATATACCTCTTACGACAATCCGGAAAACAAGGCTGCCGTTGCCGGCTGGTTTCACAGGCGTCATCACTGGGATATCGCAGCCGGAGACATTTTCTACAGTCCCGGCGTTGTTCCGGCTTTTTCGATCCTGATCAATATTCTCTCTGAAACCGGTGACGGGATCGTCATCCAGCCGCCCGTTTACTATCCGTTCCGCACACAGATCGAAGCCAACGGACGCAGGGCAGTCAGCAGCCCGCTTCTGCTGAAAAATGACCGCTATGAAATCGACTTTGACGACCTGAACGCGAAAATAGCGGATCCGCGCAACAAGGGGCTTCTGTTCTGCAGCCCGCATAACCCTGCCGGCCGTCTCTGGACGGAAACGGAGCTTCGCGAGATCGCTGCGATATGCCGAAGGTATGACAAGTGGATCATCGCGGATGAAATTCACTGTGACCTCCTGCGGATCGGCGCACAGCATCATCCGATGCTGAAGGTCTGCAGTGATTATGCAGAGCGGATCGTATCCTGCACGGCGCCGACCAAAACGTTTAACATGGCCGGTTTCGGAATATCCAACATCATCATCCCAAACAAGAGCTATCAGGCAATGTGGCGCCATTTTGCATATGAGCGGCTTGCGCTCGAAGACTGCAGTCCGATGAGCCTTGCAGCCCAGGAAGCAGCCTATAACCACTGCGAAGAATGGCTCGATGCACTGCGGGAATATCTGGACGAAAACATTGCTTTTACCGGAAAATTTTTAAAAGAAAACCTTCCGAAAGCCAAAATGATCTATCCGGAAGCTACGTATCTCGTATGGATCGACTTCCGCCCTTACTGCAGCGATTCAGCCGCGCTTGAAGAAATCATGCGGAAACACGCCAGAGTACTGCTCGATGAAGGGTATATCTTCGGAGAAGGCGGAGCAGGGTTCGAACGCATCAATATCGCGACACCCAGAATAATCCTTGCCGAATGTCTTGCGCGCATCGCATCCGCACTGAATTAAAAAGGGCAGTCTGTTCGACACCTCGAACGGACTGCCCGCTTTTTCATATGGTACTTCAAAACGTTGCTTCTGCTGTACTTTGTGAAAATTCATGAAGCCAGGAAAGAAGCTTTGAGTTTTCCTCCGGCTTCCTCACTGCGATCCTGTAATATTCCTTCGAAAGCCCCTCATAATGGCAGCCGTTCCGCAGAATATAACCAGCCTCCAGAGCCTTTTCTCCCAAATCCTCGGCCCCCTTGAAGAGCAGATAATTCACTCCGGAATCAAAGACTTTATAGCCCGCTTTCGTAAGCTCTGCCGCCATACGAATCCGCTCCTGATGAACAAGCGTCCGTGCGGCTTCTACATAGCCTGTCTCCCTGATCGCCGCAATTCCAGCCGCCTGTGCCGGTGTAGAGACATTCCACGGCTGGACGACGGAACGCATTGCCTCCAGCAGGTCAATGTTTGAGCAAAGACCGTATCCAAGGCGCAGTCCCGCCATAGCATATGTTTTCGTAAATGACTTCAGCAGGAAAAGATTTCTGAATTTCGGCACCAGATCGTGCAGGGTATATTTAGAAGGCTCATCCGCAAAATCAAGGAAACACTCATCCATCACAACAACGACGTCTTCCCGCGCACATTTCTCCAGGATCGACTCGAGAAGTCCGCGGTCCGTAAGAACTCCGGACGGATTGGCCGGGTTCGAAAGAAACAGGACATTCATCGAAAGACTGATGTCGGCCAGAATTGTTTCATCAAGGCGAAACCCCTTTTCTTCTGTGAGATGCAGATGCCGCACACGGCAGTCCAGGCTGCAGAGACTTGATTCAAATTCCAGAAAAGCAGGAACCGGGATCAGTGCTTCCAGCGGCTGCAGCGCGAAAGCAAGCGCGTAAAGAAGCTCTGTCGCCCCGTTTCCGCAAATAATATAATCCTCCGGCACCTGTTCAAATTCCGCAAGCGCATTCCGGAGATCATCACAGCGCACATCCGGATAGTATTCCAGCCTTCCAAGACTTTCCTGCGCTGCCTGTTTTACCGATTCCGGAAGTCCGAACGGATTTGTGTTTGTCGAAAAATCAAGAAGTCCTCCGTCTTTTCCTCTGTATTTATAAATATCCGCACCGTGCTTTCGAATCATCTTCTCTCACCTTCCCGCCAATAATGCTCTTTCTCATGTTTCAGTCAGCAGATCAAAGCTCCGGACGGCATGCTCTTCTCCGGCACCATCAGCGCCAGCTTTCCGTCAGCATCTTCCGCGCAGAGCAGCATCCCTTCGGACTCGATTCCGGCAAGCTTTGCCGGCTTCAGATTTGCAAGAACCATGACACGCTTGCCGACCATCTCCTCCGGCGAATAATACTTCCGGATGCCGGAAACGATCTGCATGGTCCTGCTGCCGACTTTTACCTGAGAGCAAAGCAGTTTCTTTGATTTCGGAACTGCCTCACACGAAAGGATCTCTCCTACCTGGAACTGCATACCCTGAAATTCGTCGTATGTAATCTCCTGTTTTGCTTCAATATCGATCGAATCATCCGTTTGAGCGTGCGAACCGGCCTCGGCCTCATCCTGTCCGTTCCCGGAAGGCCCGTGGATCTCTTCCACACGTTTCATGACCTCCGCAAGATCCAGCCTTCCGAACAAGATCTCCGGCGTCTCCGTGACCTTGCTCCCGGATTCATAAAGTCCGAATTCTGCCATATCTTCCAGTGAACGCTTCTTTCCGTTTACCTGAGACAGTATCTTCTCTGACGTTTCCGGCATAAAAGACGAAAGCAGAGAAGCACCAGTGCAGATGCTTTCGATCAGATTGTAAAGGACCTCGGAAAGCCTTCCCTTCATGGCTTCGTCCCGCGCAAGCACCCACGGCGTCGTCTCGTCGATATACTTGTTGCAGCGTTTAAAAAGATTAAAAATCTCCGTGATCGCGTCGGCTACCCTCAGCTGATCCATCTTCTCCGTAACTTTGCCCGGCGTTCCTGTCACGACACGCTTCAAATCATCGTCAGCTTCCCCGCAGACGCCTGTTTTCGTTACGACTCCGCCGAAATACTTGTTGACCATGGTAACCGTCCTGTTGACAAGATTGCCAAGCGTATTGGCCAGCTCTGAGTTCATCCTCTCAACCATCAGCTCCCACGTGATCACGCCGTCATTTTCAAACGGCATCTCATGCAGTACAAAGTAACGCACCGCGTCCACACCGAAGAAATCAACCAGTTCATCCGCGTAAAGAACATTTCCCCTGGACTTGCTCATCTTTCCGTCACCCTGCAGCAGCCACGGATGGCCAAAAATCTGCTTCGGAAGCGGAAGGTCCAGCGCCATAAGAAAAATCGGCCAGTAAATCGTATGGAAGCGGATAATATCCTTGCCGATCAGATGAAGATCTGCCGGCCAGTACTTTTTGAACTGGTCGCTGCTGCTGCCGTCAGCATCGTATCCAATGCCGGTAATATAGTTGCTCAGTGCGTCGAGCCATACATAAACAACATGCTTCGGATCAAAATCGACCGGTATTCCCCATGAGAAAGACGTTCTGGAAACGCAAAGATCCGTAAGCCCCGGCAGCAGGAAATTATTCATCATTTCATTCTTCCGCGAAACAGGCTGAATGAACTCCGGGTGCGTGTTGATATAATCGATCAGACGATCGGCATATTTGCTCATACGGAAAAAATAAGCTTCCTCCCGCGCAGGCTGGACTTCCCTGCCGCAGTCAGGACATTTCCCGTTCACAAGCTGAGCTTCCGTGAAAAACGACTCACACGGTGTACAATACAGCCCTTCATAATATCCCTTGTAAATGTCTCCCTGGTCATACAGCTTCCGGAAAATCTTCTGAATCTGCCGTTCATGATCTTCATCTGTCGTACGGATAAACTTGTCGTAAGATGTATTCATAAGATCCCAGATCCGACGGATCTCCGAGGAAACACGGTCCACATACTCCTTGGGTGAAATGCCTTCCTGCTCCGCCTTATTCTCGACCTTCTGCCCGTGCTCATCCGTCCCTGTCTGGAAGAACACATCATATCCCTGTTCTCTGCGGTACCTCGCTATGGCATCCGCAAGAATGATTTCGTATGTATTTCCGATATGAGGTTTGCCAGATGTGTACGTAATCGCTGTTGTAATATAGTATTTCTTCTTATCCATGGAAAATACCTCACTTTCACTTTTTCAAACGTAACACACGACAAGGTCATTGTCAAGAAAGCTATTACTTCCTATAAAAATGGTAAATCGAGTCAAAAGACCATATTTTGGAAAAAAAGGATGTTGCTATTTCGATAAATGTGCTATACTTATCTACATATTACAATAAGCTGTTATTTTTATCAATCATTAACAAGGGGGCTGCTTTTATGAAGGATACAGGCGTAGTACGAAGACTTGACGAACTTGGCCGGATCACCCTGCCAATGGAACTCCGCAAAATGCTCGGCATCACAGACCGCGACGAACTTCAGATTTTCGTAGAAGAAGACAAGATCATTCTTCAGAAATACGAGGCAAGCGATATTTTCACAGGTGATACTAAGGATCTACTAGAGTTCAAAGGCAAGAAAATCTCCAAAAAGACCATCCGCAAGCTGGCAAAAATGGCAGGATACGATTTAAACGCCAAAAGCTGACACATGAAAAAACCAAAAAAGCAGGAGAGATTTTACGGATAGCCGCCATATGCGGCACGCCGGTCATATCTCTCCTGCTTTTGTGTACGGTTTTCTCTTCCGTCAGGAAAGCTTTGCAAGAAGCTTCTCGCGTTCCGCTTCATATCCCGGCTTGCCGAGCAATGCAAACATATTATGCTTATAGCTCTCTACCCCGGGCTGATTAAATGGATTGACACCCAGCAGGTATCCGCTTATTCCGCAGGCAAACTCCAGCATATAGAAAAGCTGCCCCAGATAAAACTCATTCTGGCACGGAATATCGATCCGCAGGTTCGGCACAAGACCGTCTGTATGAGCCAGTATCGTACCGTTCATCGCACACTTGTTGACCGAATCCATCGTCTTTCCGGTCAGGTAATTCAGACCGTCAAGATCAAGTTCGTCTTCTTTTATCCTAAGATTCTTCCGCGGTTCCAGAACGTTCAGTACCGTTTCAAACATGATTCTTCTGCCGTCCTGGATATATTGTCCCATAGAATGCAGATCCGTTGACAGATCCACAGAAGCAGGGAAAAGTCCTCTGTGATTCTTGCCCTCGCTCTCACCGAACAGCTGTTTCCACCATTCACCGACATAATGCATATTCGGCTCATAGTTCTCGAAAATCTCGATCTCCTTGCCTTTCAGATAAAGAATATTACGGATCGCCGCATAAAGCGCGGAATCATTCGCTTCGAATTCATTGTCAAGCGCAATACGGCGGTAATCTGCCGCTCCTGCCATCAGCGCATCGATATCAGCCCCGCTTACCGCGATCGGCAGAAGACCCACTGCCGTCAGCACAGAATACCGTCCGCCGATATCATCCGGTACTACAAATGTTTCAAATCCCTCGCTGTTTGCCATGATCTTCAGCGCACCGCGTTCCTTGTCCGTCGTTGCGTAGATCCTTGAAGCCGCTCCTTCTTTGCCGTATTTCTTGATCAGCATTTCTTTAAAGACACGAAAAGCAATTGCCGGTTCCGTCGTCGTACCGGATTTTGAAATCACGTTTACCGAAAAATCACGGTCTCCGATCACCTCGATCAGATCGCTTAAATACGTGCTGCTAATGCTGTTTCCTGCGTAATAGATCTCCGGTGCATTCCGTTCCTTGCGCGACTGACGGTTATTAAAATTACTGCTGAGAAAATTATTAGCCGCCCTTGCGCCAAGATAAGAGCCGCCGATTCCGATCACAACAAGTGCTTCCGAATCCTCACGGATCTTCTTCGCAGAAGCTTTGATCCGTTCAAACTCCTCCTGGTCAAAATCCACCGGCAGATTGATCCATCCAAGATAATCGCTGCCGGCACCGGCTCCTGACACCATAACCTCGCGCGCGTCAAGCGCCTGTTTCCGGAAATTGATGATTTCTTCCTCACTGATAAAATCCTTTGTTTTGGAATAATCAAGACACACTTTGTTCGCCATTTGATCTCCTTCTTTCTGATGAAATATCGCCCTTATCCCTCAAGGTGCGGAGCATCAAGAAATACGCTCCAGCATTCCCTTAAGCAGCCGCGTCGTATGACGGATAGCCTTCTGTTCAAATTCACTGTAATTCATCGTTGCCGAATGATCTGCCTTGTCCGATATGGCACGTATAATCAGACACGGTACTTCGTTCAGATATGCAGTCTGTGCCATAGCCGCCCCCTCCATATCACAGCAGAGAGCTCCAAAGAGACGGACGATCCTGTTTTTTTCCGCTTCTTCCCCGATAAACTGATCCCCGCTTGCGACACGCCCGCAGAACGTCCTGATATCAGGATTTTCGGAAAGATCTGCCTCCTCGGCACATCTGATAAGATGCGAATCCGAAGGAAATGCCAGAATATCCATGCGCGGTACTTGTCCGAGCGGATCCCCGAACGCAGACGTATCCATGTCATGATGGACAGCATCGACGCCGATCACAATATCCCCGATATCGATCCTGCTGTCAAGAGAGCCTGCCACACCGGTATTGATCAGCGCATCAGCGTGGTAAAAATCCACAAGGAGCTGTGTACAGACAGCCATATTGACCTTCCCGATCCCGCTCCGCACAACCGTAACATCCTGTCCCCAGAGCCTGCCCTTGTAAAATGTCATGGAAGCATGTACTTCTTCGATCGTATCCTCCATGGAATCCCTGAGAAGATCGATCTCCTCATCCATTGCACCAATAATGCCTGTCATCCGGCTGCCCTCCTGCCGTTTCTTATACGCCGCGAACCGTTTCGCCGTATCGGAACTTACTGTTTTATTATATCATGATTTTCTTAAACAAAGCTGAAAAAGGCTGAAAAAAGCATTCTTCTCCATTTACGAACCATATCATTCTGCGCTATAATGTTTAATAATTACAAAAGCCTTGCCTGTTTATAAAAGGAGATACTTATATGAAACGAATCGTATTGACCGGCGGAGGAACAGCCGGTCATGTAACACCTAATATTGCACTGATTCCTAAACTTACGGAACTTGGATTTGAAATCCACTACATCGGCTCATACGAAGGCATCGAGAAGAAACTGATCGAGGAATATCATATTCCCTATTACGGCATCTCATCAGGCAAACTGCGCCGATACCTGAATGTCCGCAACTTATCCGACCCTTTCCGCGTTGTCAAAGGGTATAATGAAGCCAAACGCCTCCTGAAGCAGATCGAGCCGGACGTCGTATTTTCAAAGGGCGGCTTCGTAAGCGTTCCTGTCGTCCTGGCAGCCAAAGCCCGCAAGATCCCGGCAATCATCCATGAATCCGATATGACGCCCGGGCTCGCGAACAAGATCTGCATTCCTTCCGCTTACAAGGTCTGCTGCAACTTCCCGGAGACATTATCTTCGCTCCCGCCTGACAAGGCCGTATTAACCGGATCTCCGATCCGTGAAGAACTTATGCACGGCGACAGAGAAAGTGCACGCAGAATGTGCGGCTTTACATCAAACCGCCCGGTCATTCTTATCATAGGCGGAAGTCTCGGCTCGGCAGCGATCAATACCGCCGTACGTCACATTCTTCCGGAACTGCTTAAAGATTTCCAGGTCGTCCATCTGTGCGGCAAAGACAAAATCGACCATACACTTGACGGAACAGCCGGCTACGCCCAGTTCGAATATATCAAGAAAGAAATGAAGGACCTCTTCGCACTCGCAGATATTGTCATATCACGTGCCGGTGCCAATGCGATCTGTGAGCTTCTGGCACTTCGTATTCCAAATCTCTTGATTCCACTGTCTGCAAATGCAAGCCGCGGCGATCAGATCCTGAATGCACGTTCTTTCGAAGCGCAAGGCTTCAGTATCGTGCTCGAAGAAGAAACGCTTACAAAAGAAGCGCTTCTGGATGCGATCCACGCGCTGTATTTCTCAAAGTCAGAATATATTGATGCCATGAGCCATACACCGCAGCTCGATTCGATCAACACCATAACCGACCTGATCGAGGAAGCTGCCGCGCTTCATCAGGAAAACAAGTCCTGACAGGAACAATCTGTCCCGCTGTACGTCAGGCGTCTTTGTATAATGATTTCAGAAGTGCAATCTCGCGCCCGTACCCGTCCAGTTCGTTCGGCGTTTCCAGATAGAACGGCTTGTCCCTGAGCCTGGGATGATTGATAACGGCAGAAATGGCCTCCAGGCCGATGCTGCCTTCTCTGATCCGTTCGTGACGGTCTTTGTGACTGGCGAACGGATTCTTGCTGTCATTCAAATGAACCGCTTTCAGCCGGTCAAGCCCGATAACCGCGTCGAACTCATCCAGAACACCGTCCAGATCATTCACAATATCGTAACCGGCATCGTATATGTGGCATGTATCGAGACAAACTCCTGCCTGACCGGGATACTTGATATGATCGAGGATTTCCTTCAGTTCACCGAACCTTCCGCCGATTTCCGTGCCTTTTCCGGCCATTGTCTCCAGCAGTATCACAGTACTCTGCTGCGGACGCATGATCTCGTTCAGGAGTTCACAAATCAGATGGATTCCCTTGTCTGTTCCCTGGCCGCAATGACTGCCGGGATGAAAATTGTAACAGCTGCCGGGAAGATATTCCAGACGCTCCAGATCATCTTCCATTACAAGATGTGCAAATTCCCGCGTCCTTGCTTCCGCCGAGCAGGCATTCAGCGTATACGGCGCGTGTGCCAGAAGCGGTGCAAAATCATGCTCCTTCATCAAGCTTCTCAGTCCGGCCACATCCTCCGGATCAATTACCTTTGCCTTGCTGCCGCGCGGGTTCCTTGTAAAAAACTGAAATGTATTCGCGCCGATGGAAAGAGCGTCACGGCCCATGGCCTCATATCCGTTTGCTGATGAAAGATGACAGCCTATTTTGATCATTTCTGTCCAAACGCCTCAAGAATCCTGTCGCGAAGTGCATCATCCAGTTCCCCTGTTTTCCATTTAAGCCCGATGTTATCCCCTTCAAAACGCGGAATCATATGGACATGATAATGAAATACTGTCTGGCCGGCAGAAGGTCCGTTATTCTGAAGAAGATTATAGCCGTCACATCTGACAACATCTTTCATCTTCGTCATGATCTTCCTGGCCAGAATGATCGACCTGGCCGCTGTCTCCTCAGGGACTTCAAAAATATTTGCATAATGCTCCTTCGGCAGAATTAGCGCATGACCCTTCGAGGCAGGGTTGATATCGAGGATAACGCGAAACATGTCGTCTTCGTAAATCGTTGCACTCGGAATCTCTCCGTTTGCGATCTTGCAGAAAATACAATTCTCGTCCTTCATAATGATTCTCCTTCCAAAACAAACGTCATCAATTACCTTTGTTTACTCTTCTTGTGATAAAGGATCGTTCCCAGTACAATACCGCCGATCAGACCGCCGATATGTGCTGCATTATCGATCCCTGTATTTACAAATCCGCAGTAAAGCGTACATGCAATGATAAGAAGAAGCTGCAGTGAGCTTAAATCTTCAAGTCTTCCTTTGTTGCGGATCACAATATACAGCAGTGCTCCGATCACTGCGAAGATCGCGCCCGACGCGCCGGCCGATACGGCGTAATCCTGCGTTCTCATGCTGTTTGCCAGCGACAGCAGATTGCCGCACAGTCCGCCGGCCAGATAAATGACAAGATACTTCCAGTGCCCGACAGCACGTTCCAGATTATCGCCGACGATATACAGAACGATCATGTTGTTCGCAAGATGAGATATGCCGAAGTGCAGAAACATACTTGTAAAAACGGTATACCACATTCCCTGCTCCAGCACCCACGGTACATACATCGCACCGTGCGTAACCATAAACATGGTATTTGTCGTCGAGCCCATAATACTGAGAACAATAAAAACAGCTATATTCCCGCCGATCATCAGAAGATTGCAGACACCTCTGTTTCTTATAAAAGCCGCCGCATTCTGGTGTCCGGGCCTTGGATATCCTGTATACTGCCCGGCCGGCTGAGCCTTCCACGCCTGAATCCCCCTGTCGAGCTGCTGCTGAATTGCCATACGCATACCGTCGAAATCTGACGGCTGGTTATCGAAAATAACAAGCTGCAGCCTGTTCATGTCAACAAACCAGATCGGCACCATAGAACGAGCCAGCATAGATAACTGTCCGATACGCGGCGTCCACATAATCGTCAGACAATTGATTTCCGAATAATTCATCTCCGAGAAAAGACGAAACGAATCGTTCCTTACCCACGTCATCCAGTTCAAATCCGGCAGCGTATTCTGCCGGTCTTCAAAATAAATCAGCAGATATGCTTTAAAATCCTGTGTTCGCGCATACAGGACCGCTCCGTTTTCATATGTCCTTTCTCTGCGGTAGCCGCGGGACTCCGCCGTTGCTTCAAACAATTGATTCATGCCCGGTCACTTATCTCCTGTAACAGTTGAAATGATTCAGTAGACTGTATTGTAACACATATCGGGCACATTTGCGAATGATATTCCCTCATCTTAAACTGACAACGTACTCCTGACCTGCAAAGCAAACGGTATCGCAGTTTAAAAGCCGAACTTTCTCTTCTCTCTCTACACGGATCCCATTATAGAACGTTCCGTTTGCGGAACTTAGATCTTCCAGAAAAAAGCTTCCGGCAATCCTTTCTATCCGTGCATGGAGCCTGCCGACAAGCGGATTCACGATAAGACCATCCGCCTCATGTTCGTCCGATCCGAGCAGAAACGGCGTTTTCGAAACGGTAATCGTATCAATCGTATTGTCTGAAACTAATTTCAGCACACTGCACTCCGGCATTTCTTCTTTCTTCCGCGCTGCCGGAAAGTTCCGAAAATAACCAGCCAGGATCGCTCTGCTGTCATAGACCTTATACACCATATACATGCACAGCGCAGCAGATGTCATAATCCCTAAAGCTACCGGAATCGGATTGCGGATCCCATGCATCCGGAAATAAAAAATACAGCTGAAGCAGACAACAACAGGCAGAATGCAGATCAAAAACATCATCACCGGTTTCGGCAGTTTCGATCGTACGTCAGCTTTATGCAAAAGACTGCTGTCCTGTATCATAGATTCCTTCTGCTGCGTAAACTGACGATCCGTTTCGAGCTCCCATGACTCCTCTGTCTTACGATTCTTGCTGTTGATTTCTTCAATAATACAGCGAATATCATAATTTCCTCTTGTCCTGCCATGAAGCTCATAGATCAGGGATACGGCATCTTTGTCCTCATAATCTGCACAGTTCAGAAGCTCCTCCACCAGCTCATGAAATGCTTCTGTCAGTTCCTGATTTCATGTCGGCAGATAACAAAACGAACATTTACCCTTCTCTATAAAAATATATTCCGTCTGAAGTATTACATTCTTCATATCAAGAAGATACCTGCCGCATGTTTCCTGAAGTTCAAGGATACTCGCTATCAGATTTCGGATCACCGTAAGTCCGGCTTTCTCTGTCAGCAGCACTTCCTGCAGTGATTTTCTGCCTGTTATCTCATATCGGAACCGGATCCTGTTATCGATATTATTGGTGGAGCAGGGAAGAAAACCGGATATGCGGTTCATCCGGATCATATTAACACGAAAATCTGCTTCATAGCCTTCCTCCGCTTCGATAAACATGTATCTGCAGTTTAATTCATTTCTGTATTCTGTCTTCATTCTTCCAAGCCGTCCTTTATTTTCATGATCCTGCGTGCTTCTCTTATAATTCTCTCCGGCTGCCATACCGAACATTCGGACGGCAGAACTGCCCTGCTGCCTGACAAAACACCTGCAAACACAGAAAAAGAATGATTGTCAAAAAAATCTGCCGTCAGCCGGACCTCCGCTGTATGACCGTTGACCGAACCAGAGAATTCTACATTCTCTGCCAGAATCAGTTTATCGCCTGCAAAGGTTTTAAAAGCAGACTCCAGCGTACTGTCACTGACCGCTCCTCCCGCCTGCCATTCATGTTCTCCCCAGAAAACCGTCTCGGCTGCGAGACCAGCCAGAATAACGCGGTCATGGAGGAAAAAACTCATGTTCATAATGAAGACGACTGCGGCAATCACCAGAGGCATGATAAAAGCCGCTTCTACAGTAAGACTTGCTTTTCGAATCATCCTGAAATCACCCCTCCTATAAGAAAAACCGCATGTGAAATACACAGAAACGGCACAAACGGCAGTTTATAAGTTCTTGAAACACGTTTCACAGCCAGCATGAACGCTGCCGCTGCCGCGCAAATAAAAAAACCGGTCAGAATAACACATGCGCCGGCCGCTGGACCGCAGCATATCATGACTGTCCATATCAGAAAACAGTCCCCATATCCGAATGCTTCCCTGGAAAGCCTTGCAATTCCCGCAAAAAAAACTGCTGTTATTACCGCGATAAGAACGTCGTATATACGCAAAGATCCCGCAGCCGCCGAAGCGGCAGCAGCGGCAGCCGAAGCAGCGGCCGGGATCAGGACAGGAATCGTCCTTGTCCGGATGTCGGTAATACTGCAGAGTATCAGACTGCAGAATAAAATAACGTCCGTCACTGTCCTCCACATTTACTGCATGGCCTCCTTCCGCCAGCTTCCGAAAGCAGAATCTCATGAACGCTCCTCTTAATTCCGCTGCATTCCTTTGAAGTGTGATATCGATTCCCGTCTGTCGTTAAAAACACAGTATCTGCAGCGGACAAAACTGCCGGCGCGCGGCATAATTCACACGGATAATAGATCGAGCCGTCCTCGCTCCTGATATTTCTGACATCCGCTCCGTTCACTGCTGCAACGGACAGACTGATATAAGCGCAGTCCCGGCTTCTGTGATAAACGGTACCCGTATCAGTCACAAATACGACCGGATCGTTTCTGCTGTCATCCTGATTCTTTTCCTTAAGATAACCGACCCATCCGTGCATCCTCGCGCGCTGCATACAGTGCAGAGACGGAACACCAAATTCTGAAAAAGGCAGTTCAACATCGTATTCCGCAATGATGTCGATAATCTGCCCATCCTCCATCATCGACGAATTTAAATACCGTATGCCTGCCGTTCCTCCCTGAACCATTTCCTTCACAAGACTGTCTGCTCCAAGAAGATTTCCCATCTTTACACTTAAATAAAGATGTGAAAACATTTCTCCATTCAAAACCGTCCCTTCTCCGTCTTCTGCTTCTTCTGACTGACTTCCTCCAACGGCAGAAACCGGATACGCAAAGGATGACATTTCATTGCAGACGTTCGTAAGGGCCGATCCGATTTTTAAATTGAGCCATGTAATATTCATCATACATGCAATAAAAAACATGGCGCTTAAGAACAGCGGCAGTACCAGCGCTGCTTCAATTGTCAGCACACCTTTATGGTTCATATATGCCTTTGACTCCCATACCCCAGGCAGATACTCCGAAACAGCTGGAATCGATAAAAATAAGGCGACTGGTGATGAGTAAGGTAAGAGAGAGTATTCCTTTCTAAGATTATTGATAGAGTAGACTTGATTTCGGAGTATCTGCCTGAAATATGAGACGGTAATCTCATTATTGATAACGGTACGAAACGGGAAAAGAAGATTCCGCATTCCGTGAAAATACCCATGTATTGCTGATCGTCATTCCTGTCACACAAGTATCCATGCGAAATCCCGGATTCCCCTGCATATTCTGTATCTGCTGCTCCGCAAGGTCCATAAATCGATATGTCTGATCAGTTTCATTGCCTGAAAACAGAAGAAGCCGGAGAAAGGCTGAATAATCACTTCCTGTACTCCTGTCACGGCGCATTCGGAATCCTTCTCCCGGCAGGGACGCCAGTTCCCCCAGTTCCAATTCCCATGAAGCAGCTGTCTTTACCAGCGGTATCTTCCCGCCGGCAAGCAAAGTGCGCATATCAAGAACGCTTTCTCCATATGCCCATGCCAGCAAAAGTGCCCATTTAACAGCTGTAACCAATGGCGGTATTCCAAAATACCCGGCAAGGACCACGGCCATTGACTCTGCTTCCGCCTGTTTTCCGGTATCGGTCATCAAATATCCGAAATTGACAGCTTCGCGCATTATCATGAGTTTCCGCGACACATCTTCCAGATTCTCAAAATCGCTTGCTCTGCCGGAAATGATATACTCCGTTTCATACAAAATTTGTTTCGTATCGGATGAATCGCCGTCACCATAATGATTCAGCGTCTCTGCAATATATTCACGGAATAACGTATTATCGACCGTTCCCTGCCTGTCCGCACCTTGATCGATTTCCCCATATCCTTTCAGAAGAGAACGCTGTGAAACAAGATTTCCGTCCCTGAGACTCTTCGCCGAAACCGATTCCGGATTTTCCAGAAGGAGCTCCATGAAAGGAGAAGACTGCATTGATTTCACATCATCGATCGGATTTTGCTGTTCCGCCTCCGGGTCTTCTTCTATACCGCTTTGCTCCTTTTGCTGCTCAAGATCAGCCATTTCTTTTTCATTTTCCCGTCTCCGTTCTGTATGCTCTGACTCGGCGATTTTAATCTTCTCCGCCGGTTTTGCTGATAAAATCAGATCTTCGACAATACTTATCCCCAGTTTTTCCTTTAAGTAATTGCTCACCTGTTCCCGGCACGGACGTCCTCCGTCATCCGTCAGCAATTCCAGTGCGCTTATCTGTACTTCTTTCAGGGTGCCGTCCCATTTTACAGTATTTCCGCTGATACCGGTTCCCTTCTGCATATCCGTCTGATAAGACAGATACTCTTTATAATGATCAAGCAGCTTGCTTTCGGAACCGCTACCGGAGCAATATGACATATCAATGGCAAAAATATCGTATTCATCCAGCAGCGCACGGCAATATTCTCCGAACAAAGAATCTTCAGCCATTTCCGATACCGTCCGTGCCCTGCTTCTGGAAACCTGTATCAAGGAAGCTTGAAACAATGTCAAAAGGAACGAGACCATAAGAACAAGGATCAAGCTGAGGAAAACTGTGATCTGGCCCCGGTATGCTTTGTCAGATGCCAGAACTGTCATTTGTTATCTTTTTAAATATCGAATTTACAAGTGAAGTAAGCTGCTCTTTAAAAATGATCACTAGTCCGATCAGGACAACCAGGATCAGGATCACTTCAACTACTCCGATCCCATCTTCTTCTTTAAAAAAAGTCACTAAAATATCCATAAGCTTCCTCCTGTTTCATAATATGCTTTACCTTATCATAGTCCGGAATGCAGGGATCATGATGATGATCAGTATCATGACAAGCATCAGAAACATAGGCATCAATAGCTTTGTTCCTGCTTCTTCGGCACGTCTTCGTGCATAATTCTTTCGTTCATCAAATGATTCCTCTGCTTCCTGTCGGAATATCCTGACAAGTCCGTTAGAACCTTTCCTCAGGTTTTGCGAAAGGAGCGATGCCAGTTTGGGATACTGTGTTCCGCCGCACCGTCTTCCAAAAGCATCGTACGCTGCCTGTTCCGATGTGCCTCGCTTAATGTCTTTGCTGCATAAGATCATCTCTTCATATACGTACCGCTTCTTCCTGCCGCATCCGCTGTAATCATCGGTAATTCTGTCCCAGGCCTGACGTACCGTCATGCCGGCTCCCAGCAGAAGCACCAGCTTATCCAGAATATCCGGATAATCTGCCTGCATCTGTAAATTTCTTAATTCCACTTCTTTATGAAATTTCTTATCTTCCAAAACAAAAGACAATGCTGCCAGAAGCGTAAACAGAATCAATACTTTAAGAGCTGTCCGGCTGTCCGGAACATTCCAGGACACGGAACGGCCGGCGACTTCTGACGGAAGAACCATAGTTCCGGATGTTCTTGTATCCTCATCTGCCTTTGACAATGCCTTTGTCACAAGGGCGCGAAACTGTTCCTGTACGGAAGTTTCCGCCGGGAAAACTTCTATATCCGTTTCATACATACCCGTCTGATCCATGCATGCAAGAAAACATCGGACTGTTACCGTCATACCTTCTTCCGGTATATTCTCATTATGAAGCTTTCCGTTTGTTTCCAGGACCTCAGGATCGCTGCTCTCCCATTTCAGCTTTATCGGACCCGGATCAATACGAGAAGGCAGCTCAAGATCACAGCTGATATGATCCGGAGAACAATTCTTTCCAAGGATCCTGCCTGCCATTCCTCCGATTTCTTCCTGAATTCTTACAGCCGCTTCTTCCGGAGAGTATGTCTGCGATGACACATTGACCTCGTATGTTTCGGAATATCCGTCCTGCGTTTCGGCTTCCAGTGTTACGGTCTTCTCACTTCCATCATAGGAAGAACGTTCCACTTCACCGACATTATCTGTACCGGCAGAGTGAAAGAATGCCAGAATGCCGAAAAGCAGGATTCCGAACATCAGAATCAGCAGCATGCGGCTGAATTTCATCCCGTAATATTCCCGAATCTTCTGCCGTCCTTCCCGTCCCGGATTTAATAGTTTAATTTCAGCAGCTGTCCGCGTATTGCGATAAAATCCCGGTCCCAGTATCTTCTCCATGATACGGATCACGGCTTCTCCTTTCCTCCAGAATTTCTTCATGATACTCCTCTCCTTAAATCTCGATTTTCAGAATGTGCTTTCCCCAGCAGATTGCACCTGCAAAGCACAGCAATGATACGGTCATAATCATGATACCGGCAGGATTTCCATACAAATACTGCATAAAATCAGGAAAACCTGCTTTCATATACAGGATGATGCCGGGCGGGATCATGGTCATCACACGCCACTCGAGCTTCCTGGCAGCCACAATGGTCTGTATGTCATGCCGGATTTGTATCTTCTGTCCGATAATGTCGGCAGTATTCGAAATAATCTCATTGAGATTGCCGCCGGAACGTCTGGCCGTCTTAAAAATCAATGCGAAATCCTTTATCGATCCGATTCCGCTTCGTTCTCCAAAACGACGCCAGGCCTCTTCAACCGGTATCTTCATTTCGATTTCATTACACATATACTGAAATTCTCCTGCAATAGCTGAATCTTCCCCGTACACCGGCACAAGTTCCCGCCTTGCTTCCCGAATGGCATTCTCTGCGGCATATCCGGCATGCATTGCCGCCTTCAGGGAATGAAGCGCTTCCCGGAATTCCAGTTCAAGACGTTCCCGTCTCCTGCACTCATCTTCTTTATACTTCTCTTTCAGAAGCAGAATCTGCAGAGCCGATCCCGGGACCGCAGCCAGCAGCGTACCGTAGAATAAATATCCAATGATCAGAATCACTCCTTCATTCCAGATCAATGCCCGGATGAAATCAGATCTGGTCCAGTTTCTGAATCGTCTTGATCTTTCCAATCTTATTCAGTTCTCCTTTTTCAAATCGATAAAGAGGATTCAGCAGGATCTCGCCGTCACAGTATCCGCAGATTTCAACAATTTCCATGACTCTTCTCGATCCGTCGCGAAGTCTTCCGAGATGGATCAGAATATCGATTCCGGATGATATCTGTCGGCGGACGGCATCAAGCGGCAGTTCCATACCCATCAGAACCATCGTTTCCAGACGGCTCATCATATCTTTCGGTGAATTTGCATGGCCTGTACTCACTGAACCATCATGCCCGGAATTCATTGCCACCAACATTTCCAGTGCTTCTGCCGAGCGTACTTCGCCTACAATGATCCGGTCCGGTCTCATCCGGAGGCTCGTGCGGATCAGGTCACGAATCGTAATTTCGCCTGTGCCTTCCGTATTCTTGTTCCTGGCTTCCAGCCTGACAAGATTTGGGACATTGATCAGCTGCAGTTCTGCATTATCCTCGATCGTTACAATACGCTCCTCCTGCGGAATATATTCCGACAATGCTGCCAGGAATGTCGTCTTGCCGGATCCTGTCCCGCCGCTGATAAAAATATTGCATCTTGCATTAACGATGCTGCGCATAAAGACTGCGGCCTCTTCCGTAAGCGATCCTGCCTTGATCAATTCCCGCATCGTCATCGGAAATTTCGGAAATTTGCGGATCGTCACTGCCGGTCCGTCAAGTGATGCAGGCGGCAGGACGATATTGACACGTGATCCGTCTTCCAGCCTTGCATCTACGATCGGGGAAAATTCATTCACCATCCTGTTGGAACCGGCTGCGATCTGCTGAATGATGTTTTCAAGCTTCTCCAATGACTGAAAATGCTGGTCGACCGGCCTGACTTTTCCGTTCTTCTCTATGAAGATCCTGTTCGGTCCGTTGATCATGATTTCCGTTATTTCCGGATCTTCCAGCAGCTCCTGGACGAGGTCCAGTCTGCGGAAGCTGTTGAAAAGAGCCTTTCCAAGGATAATTTGTTCCTTCAGCGGGATCGCCTTGTTTCTGCCGGCATCCCGCACTGCTTTCCGGATCGTTTCCTGAAGCTCTGCATCATCCGGCATTTCCGTCAAATCTGTCTTCCGAAGAATCTCGTCATACAATGACCTGCGAAGAACATCATACGGATCCTCACCGGCAGAATGTCCCTTATCATTCATCGTTTTCCGCAAGAAGCGAACGTGCAAATCCGGTAAGAGGTCCCCAGAGAAGCTCCCCGATATACAGACTGTCTTCCCTGACGCTGTCCGAAGCAGGCAGTGCGACCTTCTCGGTCTTGTCAAGGATTTCCGGATAATCAAGCATATCGAGCATCGCTTCATACTGGCAGATCTTTCCCTGTGAAATAAAGTCCTTCGCAACCGGCATGTAAATCCTGTCACATCGCGACAGCAGTGTTAGAAGGCCCTGGACCCCTTCGCCAAAATCGATAATGATCGTATCATAGACGCCGCTCTCTTCTATCTGACTAAGGAGATAATGCCATTCTTCCGAGGTGATCTCCATAAGATCCGAAGTAATTCTTGCCGGCGGTACGTAATCCAGTGTATGGAGTGTCTGGGTAACGGCCGGAAGCTGGCGTGCAAGAAGACTGGCGTCCTGCCGGGCATAGTACAGAAGATCCGATAGGTCCACATCACATTCTCTGTTGAGAAGGACCGGAAAACCGGAACAGTTCTCGAGATTTAAATACAGGACCTTCCTGCTTCGTCCCATCTCCTGCCCCATTGCCAGTGCGAACGTAGTCTTTCCGATGCGGTGGAGCGGTGAATAAATCCCGATTATCTCTGCGTGATTCCGGAGCTTCAGGGATTCCGTGCCTTCGTGATCCTCCTCATACAGCCGGATAATCTCGCGGATCACATCTTCTGCCTTCTGATATTTGAAAATTGCATGATGTGTCTGCGGACAGCCCTGATCTTTCCCTTCCACAAGAAGAAAGATATCCTGTATTCCGCATTTCTCTGTCCGGTCAGTAAGAAATGCCGGGCTGATCAGTAAAATATCCGGTGTTTCATTTTCGATGCCTGACATCAGAATGTCAGATGAAGTAAATGCTTTCACTTCAAAAGGGCAGGAAATCATACCGTTCACTGCTTCCATCAGGCGATACGAATAATCCGCCTCCACATCACAGATAAAGATCGTCTTCTTCATTCACATTCCTCCTTATGTTATAATAATTGAACTGCCGCTGCAGCCACCGTGCCGATCAGGACCGGTATGGCAAACGGCAGCAATACTTCCCTGCTTCCTCCTTCCGTGTCATATGCTGCAGTCTCCCGCACAATCATCATTGACGCCATAAACATCATCAAATATCGTAATCTGCGCCGCAGACTCCTATGGCGGATCATCTTGCAAAGACTCATCCCCGCCCCTGTCAGAAATATGCAGAACAGATGCAAAAGCATATTCCCGGGGCCGGCATACATCACGACCACAGCGAGGAGTTTACTATCTCCCGCCCCGAACATCCGAAGCACAGAGAGCGGCATCAGCACAGCTGCCGTTATGACGGCCCCCAGAAGAGAAAAAGCTGCACTTCCCCATCCTCCCACAGTTACACGGTACAGAAACGATAAAACAAAACCTGTCAAAACGAGCCTGTTCGGGATCCGCTGCACCCTCACGTCCGATAAAGCGCAAAAAAAGAGTAAAATTAAGAAACCGGCCTTAAAAAACTGTCCGATGATCATCTCGTTCTCCAATATGGGAATTGTGACAAACCAACACCTTGTCTATTTGAAAAAGACTTTGAAGCAATTCCAGCAGCTATCGAATTTCAGTCATTCGAATCTTTGAATAACCAGAACACCCGGTAAGAAATTGTTGCTTAGACAATAAGATATAAAAAGCAGTCAGTTGTGTGTTTACCAACCTTAAAAGTGACTATACCACCTTTTTATCGGCTTGTCTACCCACAATGACTGCTTTCTCGATATTTGTGAATTATACATAGTAATTAAGTGTACACACTTACGGGAATCCTTGTAAAGTTTGAAAAACCCGCCTGTATCATGCTTTTATAGTATCGGCAAAATTACCATTCAACTGTCATGTGAACGGCTTTTTTCCAGCCGCGGATCATTTCTTTACGCGTTTTAGCTGTGATCTCCGGTGTAAACGTCCGCTCCGCGCCCCAGTTCCGAACGATGTCGTTCCGGTTCTTCCAGAAATTTACAGCAAGGCCTGCAAGATACGCTGCTCCCAAAGCCGTCGTCTCGATGCAGACCGGCCGGATGACCGAAATATCCGAAATATCGGCCTGGATCTGCAGAAGCAGATTATCCGCGCTGGCCCCTCCGTCTGCCTTAAGATAAGCCGGATGGATTCCGGAATCTTCCATCATTGCCTGCAGCACATCATTCAGCTGGTATGCGATCGATTCTTCCGCGGCACGAATGATATGATACTTATTGACGCCGCGCGTAAGACCGACAATCGTTCCGCGGGCTTCCGGCTTCCAGTACGGTGCGCCGAGCCCCGTAAAGGCAGGTACCATGTAGCAGCCGTTCGTATCCTTGACTTTTCCGGCCATATACTGGGAATCCGAAGCAGAATCGAGAATCTTCAATTCATCCCGGAGCCACTGGATCACGGAGCCGCCCGTAAATACGGAACCTTCCAGTGCGTAATCGACACGGCCGTCCACTCCCCATGCGATCGTCGTCAGCAGCCCGTGTGACGAAAGAACCGGCTTTTCTCCTGTATTCATGAGCAGGAAGCAGCCTGTTCCGTATGTGCTCTTCACGTCGCCGGCCTTATAACAGGTCTGACCGAAAAGCGCTGCCTGCTGATCTCCGGCTGCTCCGCCGATCGGGATCGGTCCTCCGAAAAAACCGGGATCCGCTTCGCCGAACAGGCAGGAATTCGGCTTTACTTCCGGCAGCATACACTCCGGAATGTCAAGTTCCTTCAGAATCTCCTGATCCCAGGCAAGTGTATGGATATTAAAAAGCATCGTCCTCGATGCGTTCGAATAATCCGTAGCGTGGACTTTACCGCGTGTCAGCTTCCAGATCAGCCACGTTTCAATCGTTCCGAAATACAGTTCGCCCTTTTTCGCACGGTGCCGTGCATCCGGAACATTCTCCAGAATCCAGCGCAGCTTCGTCCCGGAAAAATAGGGATCGATGACGAGTCCCGTTTTGGAACGGATCATTTCCGTCAGACCCTTCTCTTTCAGAGAATCGCAGTATGCGCTCGTTCTGCGGCACTGCCAGACAATCGCCGGCGATACCGGCTCGCCCGTCTTCCTGTCCCATACTACTGTCGTTTCCCGCTGATTCGTTATTCCGATCGCGGCAATATCCGGAGCTTCCGCATTGACATTTGCCATTGCCTGCTGCGCAACGAGAAGCTGTGCCGACCAGATTTCCTCCGCGTCATGCTCGACCCATCCCGGCTTCGGAAAATGCTGTGTAAACTCCTTTTGACTGACTGAGCACATCTTTCCGTGACGGTCGAATAAAATGCAGCGCACACTCGTTGTTCCCGCGTCCAGAGCCATAATATATTTCTTCATAAGCATCCCCCCCTTAAGGAATGAATATCAGAATTCAAAAATAGCTGCCTCAAACGGAGCAAGCGGATATGCAAAAGAACAAGGCATTCCGTCACATTCCTTTCCGGAAGACCGGTATAAAATTTTCCCGTTCATGCCGGTACCGCCGAACCGTTCCTCGTCACTTGACAGGATACGCCTGTACTGCTTTCTCTTCGGTACCCCGACACGGTAATCCTCCCGTTCCACCGGCGTAAAATTACAGACAAAAAGCAAATGTCTGCCCGTTCCGGCCGGATGGCGGATAAAACTGAAGATACTGCGGCTTGCGTCGTCCGCATTGACCCATTCAAATCCGGACTCCACACGGTCCAATTCAAAAAGCGCCGGTTCTCTGCGGTATATTTTAAGCAGTTCTCCGTAAAAAGCCTGCAGCTGCTGATGTTCCGGCTTCTGCAGCAAAAACCAGTCCAGCTCCCTGTCCTCGTTCCACTCACGGTACTGGCCAAAATCCTGACCCATGAAAATGAGCTTTTTGCCCGGATGTCCCGTCATAAATGCATAACCGACTTTCAGATTCTGAAATTTGGCCTGTCCGATTCCCGGCATTTTATTGATCATGGAACATTTTAAATGTACAACCTCATCATGTGACAGCACGAGAATATAATTTTCACTGCAGGCATACGTTATGGCAAATGTCATCTTGTTGTGGCTGCCCTTTCGGAAATACGGATCAAGGCGCATATATTCCAGAAAATCATGCATCCATCCCATATTCCATTTCAGTGTAAATCCAAGGCCGTCATGCTCCGGCGTATCCGTTACCCGCGGCCACGCCGTAGATTCTTCGGCAATCATCTGGATTCCCGGGTTCCTGCCGATAATGCAGGAATTCAGGTGCTTGAAGAATTCGATCGCTTCCAGATTCTCGTTGCCGCCGTATTTATTCGCGACCCATTCCCCGCCGCTCTTGCCGTAATCAAGATAAAGCATGGAAGCGACGGCATCGACACGCAGACCGTCAATATGGTACCGCTCTATCCAGAACAGCGCACTGGCGATCAGAAAATTCTTTACTTCATATTTGCTGTAATCAAAAATCTTCGTGCCCCAGTCCGGATGCTCCCCTTTCCGCGGATCCGCGTATTCATACAGCGGCTCGCCGTCAAAATCGGCCAGTCCGTGCTCATCCTTTGGGAAATGCGCCGGTACCCAGTCGAGGATCACACCGATTCCGTTCCTGTGCAGATAATTAATCAGATATGCAAAGTCTTCCGGCGACCCGTAACGGGATGTCGGAGCATAATATCCGGTCACCTGATATCCCCAGGACCCGTCAAATGGATGTTCCAGAATCCCCATCAGCTCTACGTGTGTATACCCCATCTCCTTGATATATTCCGTCAGCGCTTCGGCAAACTGCCGGTACGTATAGAATCCTTCCGGATTATTCGAAGATTCCGAATCGGGCGGATGCTTCTTCCAGGAGCCCGGATGGACCTCATAAATGGACATCGGCATTGTCGCGGAATCAAACTCTTTCCGCTTCTCCATCCATGTTTTGTCGCTCCAGTGAAGCTTGGAAATATCGGTTATACGAGAAGCTGTTCCCGGGCGGATCTCCGCCTCATTTGCAAAGGGATCTGCCTTATAAAGAAGTTTTCCGCTCTTTGTTTCAATGACATATTTATAAAGCTGGCCTTTTTTCGCTCCCGGCACAAAAAGATCATAAATGCCCAGCGGTTCCTGCCGTTCCAAGTAATTTTCTTCGGGGTCCCAGTCATTGAATTCACCGATGATCCGGACAGAAGCTGCATGCGGTGCCCAGACAGCAAAGTACGTCCCTCTCCGCCCATCCTGGCAGACCGCCGGATGCGCACCCAGTTTCTCAAAAATCCTGTAATGCGTGCCCTGGCTAAAATAGTACTGATCCATCTCACCGACAGCAAAAGCTTCTTTTTTCATATTGTTTCATCCTTCCCCTGTGTAAAGCAGTAAAGGGGGTAAAATCAAAATTGATTTTACCCCCTGCCAGCTGTATCAGGCTATCTTGTAAAATCTTCTTCCATCAATAAAATCCGTTCTGATTTATCATGATTCTTAAAAAGATTCGTCATAGTCCGCTTCATGCTGTTCCGTTTCGATTTCACGAAAGCCTCGTCCATTATATCCTTTACTTCTGCCACCGTGACCGCGTGATCCTCTCGCTGCATGGCATCGATACGGCTGTACAATGCCAGGATACCCATTTCGTCGATCCGGTATCCATGCTCTTTGGCATACGCCTGACCAAATGTCACAAGTTCATCATTGATAAAAATCGGAACTTCCAAATGAGAAGTGAATTTCTGTGCGAAATTGCCGTTCTTCGCAAGCAGGTCCGACATCGGATGACGCTGATCCTCCAGTACGATCAGCAGATCTCCCGTCTGTGTCGTCATTGCCATGTTAAGTGCTTCGACCGTTTTGGGATTCATCGCACCGGCATTTTCAATGATCAGCGAACCTCCGTGCACCTTCCGTATCGTTCCCGGCACATCCTTATTATTCAGGGCATCCGCGGAAATAATTGCTACTTTTCCGCTCGGCATTTTGCGGGACTTCTGAATGGCCTTGACAACGTCGACAGCCAGAACGGTTTTGCCGGATCCCTTGCGCCCGATCACGATCAGATTGCCCATGGAAGACGTTCCGTCATGATCATAACTGCGGTCATTCTTAAGTACTTCCACCAGCTGTTCGCTCATTCCGCGCACCGGTACGAAATAGGAGAAAAGACGCTTCTCCTCCTCCGACAATCCTGCTTCCGTTCCGACCCGGCTCTGTGCTTCCAGATCAAACTTCTCTTCCAAAGTAAGACCGCCCTGTGTCTCGTCCGGATTACCGGAAAACGTTTCATTCGGCGCTGCCGTCTTCTCATAAATCGACTTTGTCGGATTCGCCGGTTCCGGGTTTACCGCCGGTTCCGGTTCTGTCTGCGGCTCACTGTCTTCTTTCTCGTCTTCTGTCATGCTTTCAAGCGCAGCCGCTATGCTTCCCACTTCAAAATTCTGTGTATCGGCCAGCTTCTTCTCTGTCTGTTCCGGTTCGTCATCCGTTTCAAGCGAATTATCTGCCGGCAAAGTCACTTGCTCTTCCTGTGCGGCCGCTTCCGATTCCGCGGTTTTCTCCTCCGCTTCCGGCTTCTGCGGCTCTTCGGTATGATCATCCGCTTCGATCTCATCCAGAATTCTCTGAATATCATCCGGAATGATATTGACAGGTGCGTTGATTGCCTTCAGTGCAGCATCATGCTCACGCATCTCTTCTTCGTACTGTTTCTTGCTCGCTTCCAGCGTCTTCTCCACAGCATGCTGCTTCTCTTCCCACTGTGAGAGTATATCCTCTATATTCATCTGTCCGGTGATCTGCTTCTCCAGCTGAGATGATTTCGGTTCTTCCGTAAGGCTCAGCTGACCGTCATTGTCCTCGACCAGTTTCGAAACCGGAGCTGCCGCTTTTTCTTCCGGTGCTTTTTCTTCCGGTGCTTCCGCTTTCTCTACCGGGACATTCTCTTTCTCTGCCGGAACTGTCTCTTTCGCTTCCGGCTCTGCCTTGACTATGCTTTCAAGATCCTCCGTCGCTTCCTCAAGCTGCTGCGGTATCCCGGAATCCTGTTTGTCTTCTTCCCTGGCCATGATCTCTGCCATACCTCTGGCTATTTCCGCCTGCATATTCATCGTATCATAAACACCGACCCTGACTGGTTTCACATCGATATCTTCTGCATTGATCTTCGCAGCCACATCGTCCGACGCATCATCCTGATCCGTCTTATCCGCAGCTTCCGCTTTCTCTGCTTCTTCCTCCGCGGTGCGCTTTGCCGCCTCTTCTGCCTCTGCCGCGGCACGTTCTTCTGCCTCTTCATCCTCACGGCGCGCTGCTGCTTCACGCCGTGCTATTTCCGCCTGGCGGTCCGCTTCCTGCTCTTTCCGGGTCTTTGCGATTTCTTCAAGACGGGCAGCTTCGGCTTCCCTGGCAGCCTTTTCTTCCGCGATTCGGCTGGCCTCGGCTGCTGCTTTACGCTCGGCCTCCAGTCTGATTGCCTCTGCTCTCGCACGCTCCTGCATTTCCCTTACTTTATCCGAAATGTCTTCGGCAAATTCCGTCTTCAGCTCCGGCTGTTCTTCCTGCATTCCGAATCCATCCACTGTATCCGTTTCCGGCGCTTCCGGTTCTTCTGCTTCCGGAACTTCCGGTTCTTCTGTTTCCGATTCCGCCTCCGGCGCAGCTTCATACGTACTCTCCTGCTCCTGCGGTTTCAAATCGTAGCCTGACAAGTCAATATCAGGAATTTTGACAGTCTCGCCGGCATCCGGCGCGCTCTGAACGTCAGACCGGACTTGCTCTTCCGGATGACTGCGGTCATATGTTTCCGCCATGTCAATGACCGGTCTGCTGCTGTCGATAACGACATCTTCGTCAGCCGGCTCGCTCTGCGGCTCCGGCAGATCTTCGTGCGGTTCTTCCGGAATGTCCTGTTTATTCCGCTCTGACAGCTTCCGTCCCTCGTCAAGCAGAAGGGACGCTTCGCGCTGACTTTCGGACGGTTCGTCCTTGCTGTTTGCGCTCATGGTATATTTCTCTGCCTGCAGCGGCGTCAGCGGTTTATATTTCTTCTTAAGGTCAAGTGCTTTACGGACGTACTTTCCCTCGCTGAACCAGAGCACCAGATCATCACATTCTTCGATGCACTTTGCCGTCATGCCTGCCTGCTCATACAGTTTCGCAAGCTCATACGCCCACCGTTCGATATATTCGACCTGCTTGAATTCCTCAAGCGCTTCGATCTGTTTTCCGATCGGCTCGTGTCTCGCCTTTGACAGTTCATATTTTAAAACATACTGATTTCCGTCTTTCGGAGCAACCGAAATAAACTCGTCATAACAGTCGGATGCTTCGTCGAGATCCCCTGTCTTAATGGCAAGCTCCGCCAGACCAAATATGATCTTCCGGCTGTTCGGCGCCCTGTCATACGCAATAAATAAAATTTCTCTTGCATCACTGTAACGCCTGCATTCATCATATATATCACTGACGGTGCAGAGCATGCTCACGCTCTTTACCCGTCTCCAGTCGATCGAATCTGCGATCGTCTCTGCCTTCTTAAAATCTCTGGCCGCCACACATTTAAGCATTTCTTCTGTTTTCAACCGATACTCATATTTGTCCAAATGATTCACCTCTGAATTCCCATGATGATAATGCGGCAATTTGATTTTCCGTTCCAAAAAAGAAAATTTCACTCGTATAGTTTAGCATATGTATACGTGCTTGTCAAAGAGTCAAGGCCGCTGTTCCGCCCGCTCTGACTCAATTTCATCATACAAAAAAGGACTGCAGTCCGAAAAGCCGCAATCCGTCATTTCTTATTCGTTAATCGAAGCGACAAGATTTGAACTTGCGACCTCCGCCTCCCTAAGACGGCGCTCTACCAAACTGAGCCACGCTTCGAACTGCCTTAACCTGCCGTGCTTTAATATAAGAAACACCAGCAGAAAAAAAACAATCGGTGCGACAAGATTTGAACTTGCGACCTCTGCGTCCCGAACGCAGCGCTCTACCAAGCTGAGCCACGCACCGCCGGTATTAACCATGCACATGAAATAATACTACAAACGGCGGCGTTCGTCAACAACTTTTTCAGCTACAAATCGTATCAGTCCAAATAAACAGGCGGCTCATACTCGGAGCCCAGCAGTACTTTCTTCCGTTCCTGGAACCCCAGAAAAGCCCATTCCGTCATATCGATCCATTTATGTTCACTTCTGTCGTAGACCTGAATATAGCCGACCAGATTTGGATGACTTCTTACGACATTACTTTCGTATTCTTCTCCTGTTCTGGGATTGATATCGCCTGTGACCTTATCCTCTCCCGAAACAGCTGTCTTTTCTTCTTCCGGCACCGAATCCGAAGATTCGTCCGCCGCCGGTGTTTTCAGTTCAGGCGGAACAACCGGCACATCAACGACCGCCGGCTTCTTCTCTTCTTCACGTCTGGAAGCTGCTACTGCACGCTTTGCGATTTCACGGATCCGTTCTTTCTCTTCCTTTTCCGCCTTCGCCTGTGCTGCCTTTTCTTCTTCCGTCATATTCTCAAGGCGCATCTGCTCCGCCTTCTCCTGCTCAAGCTGCTCTTGAAGCTTTGCCTGTCTCGCATCTTCGGCGGCCTTTGCTTCTTCCTGTGCCCTGGCTTCTTCCGCTTCTTTCAGCTTCGTACGCCTTGCTTCCTCCGCAGCCTTCAGCTCTTCCTGTTTTCGATCCTCTTCTTCCTTCCGTGCGGCACGTTTTCTCGCTTCTTCCAGAAGCTGTGCTTCGCGGCGCAGTCTTTCCTCCCTGGCTTTGTTGGCCAGATCGCGCACTGTTATCCGGCGCTTTTGGTCCGGCTTCCCGGCGCCCGCAGCTTCAGCCTCCTTATGCGCGGTTTCTTCTGCTTTCCGGAGCGCTTTCTCTTCTGCCGCTTCGAGCAGCGGCTCTTTCCCGGCCGCCTTCACCACTTCTTCGATCGTAAGCTGATGATTCAGTGCATCCTGCAGATCGATCGACTTCTCATTTTCCTGTCTTGAAAAAGCGGCCTGGCCCGCCTCTTCCGAAGCATCTGTAAGACTCAGCGAGACAGTACAGCCCAGCACAGACGCGATCATCCGCATGTCCTGTTCCTGGAAATTATCACGCGTCAGCCGCTGCGTAAGATTCTGGCGCGACATTTTCATACCCGTCTGCGTTTCTATTTCTTCCGCAAGCTGCTTGATTGTCATATTCTTTCGTTTTAGAATAACCTTAACCTGTTCCCCAAAGGAAAGTTCCATGTATGATTCCTCCTATTAAAATTCCATACAAAACACTTCGGAATGCGTTCTCATTCTCTTTATATCACAAAAATCTTCATTTGTAAACGCTTTTGTTTCGCAGATCAAATGCTCTGACTGCACGCATTTACGGGTGTACCGAAAGACAAAGAAAGGCGGCAGAATACGAATCCCATCCTGTCGCCTTTTAAAATTTAACCATATTCAATTTTCCTTATAATCGGAGGAAAATTCTGTGATCTTGTCTTCTTCTCTGCTGGCCTTATTACGTTACATGTATCATCTCAGATACTCAGATTCCTTATTTCTGACTCGAAACAAATCTCATCGGTAAAGTAAATCTAATCTGGATTTCTTCCGTCGCTTCACCAAAAACCTTCTGTCAGGCACTTCTTTGAAACTCCTGCAAGCGGAAAGTTCTTCGCCGGAACATCCCTTGAACTTCTGCGTTGAAAAAAGCAGATGTGGTATTTATTCAATATGTCCGCAGGTGTTGATCACGATTGTGCCAGCCGCTCACTCCGACTCTTGATATCTGCTATCATGCTGGCTCTTATCTATTAACCATTAAGGTCTTATCTGCAGAGAAACCTGCCATACCACTAACATATTGAATCATAAACGGTTCTGTTCCCAATGGTCTAAGACCTCCTTCATTCTCTATGCATATCACAGCGCATTTGCACTTCATCTGCAGCAATTACTTAAACCGAATCTGAAATACTTCCAAACTTCTGAATAGAATATGATCTTACTGAAATACTTCATATACCCTACCCGGATACTCCTCTTCGGCAGAGTATCGGCAAATCCCTCAACACCTCCCATGCAGTATCGCAAAATGGAAATATCAATGACTGTTATCCTGTACTCTCATCTGAGAGGAAGTACATACATCCGAGAGGTTGACATCTCTCTAACATATCTGCTGCAGTTCGTGCTTTCTGCCTTGCTGTAACTGTATATTATCATGACAGCCCGTATTTGTCAACACTATTGCCTTCTTAAATATTTATTAAGCGAATATTATCAAATTAAAAATTGCTTATTCTTTGAATTGTTTATGTAACTCTGAATTGTCAGAATTATTCTGGGCCTTTACTCTTCCTCACGGTAGTAATTGATCAGACAGCCCTTTACTATAATCGTCCGTTCCGTATCGGTCAGCTCGCCAAGGCGGAAGGTAACAGGACGAAGCTTGGCGCCCACTGTATATGCCGTAATTTCAGGCTTTTTCTTTTCGACCGCGTCACGGATACCCGGAATAAACAGGTAATCTCCGTTGGTAAACGGCAGCTCTTTCCCGTCATAAAGGAAGGGAAGCATCCCCCAGTTGATCAGATTGGAACGATACCGCTTCGTAGCATAGCTGTTCGCAATATTAGCCCATCCGCCGAGTACCTTCTGGCAGGATGCAGCCTGTTCCCGGGCCGATCCGTCGCCTGGTTTCACGGCAAAAATCGTACTGCCGATTCCTGTATTCGCATACCCGGCCTCCGGAAAAGCAGCTTTTACCGATTTCATGATATCGGAAAGCTCCGGCAGCACATCCTCGGGAGCTTTTCCGCTTTCACGTTCTTTTTCCGCTGCCCGTACTTCCTTGGCGCGTCCTACGTATGCCGGATCCTTTCGGGAAAGCGTAAATTCCGCGAGGCCAAGCGGATTGGAACGGTAGGAAGAGGTCTCCCCGGACGGAATCAGCTCATCCGTCGTCGTTACCGGATCATGGATCTCTGAAACGATTTTCAGCAGCATGTTATCCTGCAGCGGAATCATTTCCGGCCAGTCTTTGATATTCGGCCCAAGCTGGATCTTTGTATCCGGGTCCGCATGCCCTTTGCTGTCGAAGACACGGTTCGCATAAATACTGCCGTCAAACGTATATTTCGGTCCCCGGTACTCTGTGTCAAGATCCGTGGCCGGTGTCAGGCATCCGTGATTCGCTGCCGTAGCTGCGATCGACCGGGCATCCATCAGCGCGACCGAAGCGATCTGGCCGTTCTGAAGCTTTGATCCTTCCCGGTTCGGGAAGTTTCTCGTGGAATGCCGGATACTCAGCGCTCCGTTTGCCGGCGTGTCACCGGCGCCGAAGCAAGGTCCGCAGAATGCCGTCTTTACGACGGCTCCCGCTTCGATCAGATCAGCAGCCGTACCGTTTCGTACCAGTGCCATATAAATCGGCATGCTGGCCGGATAAACACTGAATGTAAACGCACCGCACCCGATGTTCCTGCCGCGCACAATATCGGCTGCCGCGCATAAATTCTCAAAGCCGCCTCCGGCGCAGCCCGCAATAACAGCCTGTTCTACATAAAGCTTCCCGTCGCGGATCTTATCGTGAAGTGTGTACTCCGTCTGCCCGCCGAGGCTTACTTTTGCTTTCTTTTCAACGTCATTCAATATATCATCGAGATTTGCGTTCAGCTCCTCGATCGAATATGCATTGCTCGGGTGGAACGGCATGGCGATCATTGGCTTTACTTTTCCAAGATCAAGACGTATCATCCCGTCGTAATAAGCGACCTTGCCGGGTGCCAGTTCCTTGTAGTCGCCAGGACGGCCGTGGATCTCATAAAATTCACGGATTGTATCGTCCGTCTTCCACACCGAGGAAAGGCACGTTGTCTCTGTCGTCATGACATCGACACCGATACGGAAATCAGCCGACAGACCGGAAACGCCGGGTCCGACAAATTCCATGACCTTATTGTTGACGTATCCGTTGGCAAAAACCGCTTTGATGACCGTGAGCGCCACATCCTGCGGTCCGACGCCCTTTTCCGGCTTTCCTTCCAGATAAACTGCGATTACGGAAGGCATATTGATATCGTAAGTTTTCGAAAGAAGCTGCTTTACAAGCTCCGGCCCGCCTTCGCCCATGGCCATCGTTCCAAGGGCACCGTACCGTGTATGGCTGTCCGAGCCGAGTATCATCTGGCCGCCGCAGGCGAGCATTTCCCGCGCATACTGATGAATGACTGCCTGGTGCGGCGGTACATAGATCCCGCCGTACTTTTTGGCACATGTCAGGCCAAACATGTGGTCATCTTCATTGATCGTGCCGCCGACAGCGCAAAGACTGTTGTGGCAGTTCGTAAGCACATAAGGGATCGGGAATTTCGTAAGCCCGGAAGCTCTGGCTGTCTGAATGATCCCGACATAAGTAATATCATGCGATGTCAGTTTGTCAAACCGTATCTGCAGCTTCTCCATGCTGCCGGAACAGTTGTGGGAAGACAGAATGCCGTATGCAATCGTCGCCCTGGCCGCTTCTTCCTTCGATACGTCACATCCGGCCCCTGCTTTCAGCGCTTCAGCGCATCCCGGAACATCTTCGACGATGTTCTGCCCGTTTATAAGATAAACTCCGTGATCATACAGTTTCACCATGTTAAATTCCTCCGATCTTCGATTTCCGTGTTTCATTCATTGTAACTGTTCTGCTTCTCTTTGTCCAGAAGTGCCCGGTAAACCTCACGTTTCGAAATTCCTCTGTCGTGCGCTACCTGGCGCATTGCTTCTTTTCGCTCCATCCCGGTCTTCAAATAATGCTCCATGTGGGAAGCAATGTCCGTTCCGGACCATATGCCGCGCTCCTCTTCTTCGATCTCGCGGAAGCTTCTGCCCTCGATGACAAGTACAAATTCACCGCGCGGTGTTTCTTTTTCGTATTTTTCCGCCGCTTCTCCGATCGTCATCCGGCCGATCGATTCATGAAGTTTCGTAAGCTCGCGGCAGACGGCCACTCTGCGTGTTTCCCCGAGCACTTCGCGAAGTTCTTCAAGAAGCGCTGCGAGATGGTGCGGAGCTTCATAGATCACGATCGTTCTCGTCTCATCCCGCAGTTCGGAAAGCACCGTCTGACGCTTTTTCCTGTCCGTCGGAAGAAACGCTTCAAAAGCAAACCGGCCGGATTTGATGCCGGACGACGCGACCGCGGTCAAAAGAGCCGAAGCGCCCGGAAGTGCCGTCACCGTGATACCGTCTTCCAGACACATTCCCGCCAGTTCTTCGCCCGGATCCGAAATGCACGGCGTACCGGCATCCGTAATCAAGGCGATATTCTGTCCCTCCTTCAGCTTTTCGATCAGGAAGGCTGCCTTTTCGATCTTGTTATGTTCATGATAACTCGTCATCGGCGTTTTGATATCATAGTAGTTCAGCAGCCGGATACTGTTCCGCGTATCCTCCGCAGCGATCAAATCAGCCTCTTTCAGAGCTTTCAGCACCCGAAGCGTAATATCTTCCAGATTTCCGATCGGTGTCGCACAAAGATATAAAGTACCGGCCATGATGTCCTTCCTTTCCGTATCCGGAATCACTCATAATACCATTTCCGGAGTTCGTCCGTATATACGTTCTTCTCCCTGTACACGATAAGCGGCGGTTCGACAAGCAGCTCCGGCCGTCCCCCGCGCACGCCCTCAGCAAGAACCATATTCGGTTTCCGATCCGCATACGGATGGACAAAACGCATACGCTTCGGTTCAATCCCGTGCCCGCGCATCGTACAGATAATATCTGCCAGCCGGAACGGCCTGTGTACGAGGTAAAAACGGCCGCCCGTCACAAGCAGCTTTTCTGCCGCGCAAACGACATCTTCCAGTGTGCAGAGTGTCTCATGGCGCGCCGCCGTAAACGTATCCGAAGCACATTTAAGCCCGCGGTCCGCCGGCATGTACGGCGGATTGCTTGTGACCACATGAAAAGAAGCGGGCCGGAACATCTGCGCCGCTTCTTTAATATCTCCTGAAATAATGCGGATCTTATCTTCCAGACCGTTATATGCAACACTCCGCCTGGCCATATCTGCACTCTCTTCCTGAATCTCGATGCCTGTGATCCGCCGGCCCTTCTGCTTTCCGGCAAGAAGCAGCGGAATCGCCCCGGTCCCTGTTCCCAGATCCAGTACATCCTCGTCCGGTCCTGCTTCTGCAAAGGTACTCAGCAGAACCGCGTCGATTCCGAAACAGAACCGTCCCGGATGCTGGATGATCTGATATCCCTGAAGCTGCAGATCGTCGAGCCGTTCGCCCTCATGCAGAAAATCATCTCTATTCATCTAATTTTGCCTTGTCCTCTTTCTCAAGCGCCTTTAATTCCTTCATTTCCTTCAGCTCTTCCCGCGAAAGCTGAAGATTTCTGCGCTTCCGCGGCTTAAACGTAAGCTTGTCCGGCGTATAGTCGCGGACTTCCTTCTCTTCATTGTCAAGTGTCACAACGACACGTACCTTCTGACGCAGGACATTCAGATCCGTCACCTCGCCCTTCAGCCCTTCCGGCGTCGTGACCGTCTCGCCCATTGCAGGCAGCTTGCTGTTCAGAAATTCGTATGTATCCTCTTCATTTGTAAGACAGCACATCAGTCTGCCGCAGACACCGGAAATTTTGGATGGATTCAGAGACAGATTTTGCTCCTTCGCCATCTTGATCGAGACCGGCATGAAATCCGACAAATACGTTGCGCAGCACATCGGCCTGCCGCAGATGCCGATCCCTCCGCGAATCTTTGTCTCGTCACGGACACCGATCTGACGCAGCTCGATCCTCGTTTTGAAAACAGAAGCCAGATCTTTGACAAGCTCACGGAAATCGACGCGTCCGTCCGACGTAAAATAAAAAAGCAGCTTGTTGTTGTCAAACGTATACTCACAGTCGATCAGCTTCATGTCAAGTCCATGCTCATGGATCTTGTCCAGACAGATGCGAAAAGCATCCTTCGCTTTCTCCCTGTTCTTCTCGACAGTCCAAATATCCTTCTCCGTCGCGATGCGGATCACGCTCTTAAGCGGCTGGGTGATCTTCTTTTCCTCGACCTCCATCGGCCCTTCCACGACATTGCCAATCTCGACACCGCGGGCCGTCTCCACGATCACACGGTCACCGCCTTTAACTTCCTTGCCGGCAGGATCGAAGAAATAAATCTTCCCCGCCGTACGGAAACGAACGCCTATTACTTTCGTCATTCTCAATTCTCCTTTATCGTCCACAGCAGAAGCTCCATGACTGTATCAAAATTGACGTTGGCAGCAAGCCTTGTCTTTGCCTTGTCAAGTGCTTCCAGAATATTCTCGATTCCTTCGTAGGAGCTCTTCTCCGCCTGCTCCCGGATATACTTCACCTCATCGTGGAAAATCAGACGGTTCACATCATTCGTCGCCTTGAAAAGCAGGATATCACGGTACCAGATCGAAATAATATCAAGATAGTCACTGATTTCCAGCTTGTACTTTCCGATCTCCTTCAGGGCGTCCACGATTTCATACAGTTCCATTTCTTTGATATATTTCAGCAGATGGACTGCATCGTGCATGATCTCGTTAAAATATTCCGACTTGGCCAGCATGATAGCCCGACCGAGATTTCCCTGCGCAAACGCCGTACAGATATCCGCCCTGTCCTCGTCTGTCTCCAGCTCGTCGCAGAGATATTTCCGGATCAGCGAATCCTTGACATTCTTGAGCTTCAGCAAAATACAGCGCGACCGTACCGTAGGCAGCAGAATATCCGCATTCGTCGTCAGAAGGATGATGATTCCGTAGGACGGCGGCTCTTCGATCGTCTTAAGCAGCGCGTTCTGCGCCTGTAACGTCATCTTCTCCGCCTCGTCCACGATATAAATCTTATACGGGCTGCTGTACGGGCGTATTTCAATATCCGAGACGATCTGTTCACGGATATCATCGACACCGACTGACTGCGGCCGCTCATGCTTTATCCAGATAATGTCCGGGTGATTTCCGCTCTTCGCCTGACGGCAGGAATGGCATTCCATGCAGGGCTTTCGTCCGTCCCCGCTGCATTCAAGAGCCATGGCAAAAAGATTCGATAAAAGCTTCTTCCCGGACCCCCGCTCTCCGCTGAAAATATATGCATGTGCCGGCGAGTCGGATGCTGCCGTCTTCTCAATATATTCAATGATGTCCTGATGCCCGACGATCTTCCCATAAGGTGTCATTCAAAAACCTCCGTATCGCGTAAAGGCCATGCTGAGTGCGCACGGTCTCCCGCTAATAAGTTTATCATAAAAAAGAAAAAAGATATACCTTAATTTCCCTCAGGCATCGCTTCAGGTCGTCGTTCCGGAAAGTTCTCACGATCCCGGCTTCCGCAAGCTTCTCTGCAGAAAAGTCCTCCTCGTCCGCCAGAAAACGGCGGCAGACCTCTGCGTAGCAGGGGTTCTCCTGCTGCTTTTCCCGCTGCAGCGCGCGCGAAAGCCGCAGCCCGTCTTCCACGGCAAGATAAATGGGGATCACCTTTTCACGGCCGTACCATTCACAGACCGCTCTGTACGACGCGACCGTCCCGATTGCCAGAAAATCCGCGCTGCCTGCCGTTACGGTCCCGTCATCCACCGTCGCATACTTCCATATTCCGTGGACCGTACTGTATTCCCGGACCTCGATCACACAGCCCTGCGACTGCAGCCTGCGAAGCTTCTCTTCTCCGATAAAGTGATAATCCTGACCGTCCTTTTCTCCGGCCCGCATCGGGCGCGTCGTATACAGCAAAACCGGCGAAAGTGCCAGTTCCTGGTCCTTAAGGAGTTCCCTGTAAACGGTATCCTTTCCTGATGAACTTTTTCCCATAAGATAAAAAATCCTGCCCATGGTCTTCTCCCTTACTCTTCCTGAACGACCGCGGCAAGTCCGTCGCTGCCCTCTCCGCGGACAGCAAGACCTTCTTGGCGGTATCGCATGATCTCATCGACGATCTCCTGCGTAAATCTCTCTCCTGCTGCAATCAGGGGGATCCCCGGCGGATACGGACAAAGCGCGTCCGCGGCAATGCGGCCCGCACATTCCGAAAGCCGGATCTTGCATGCCTTTCTTCCGCTGCATTCTCCCGGTGTCAGGACTTGTTCCGGAACGACAGAATATCCTGCCAAGCCGACCGTTTCACGCATCCGCGGCCGGTCAGCGGCCACGCTTTCGTTCATCGACGCAAGCGCTGCAAAAAGCCGCGAAAAGCCTTCCTCCGTATCACAGACGGATGTCATTGCCAGAACATTCTCAAGACCTGCCATTTCCATCTGAAGTCCGTATTTCAACAGCAGTTCCTGTGAAAGAGCGGCGCCGCTTCTCCCATCTGCCGCAAAAAGCAGCTTTCCCCTGTCATATCCGAAAATCTGCTCTTCCCCGCAGCCGGCAAGCCGGATATGAGAAAGCTTCCCGATCCGGCCGCGGATATCCGCAAGACGCGGTACATACGATTCGAACATCGCTTTCCCGTCACGCTCCAAAAGCTCCAGGCAATAGCCGATGCTTCCCATTAAAACATAAGAGGGACTGCTGCTTTGAAATATATCAAGATAATGGTTTACACGATCGCGGCCGGCAAGACTGCCCTGCATATGCAGAAGCGCAGTCTGCGTCAGAGACGGAAGTGTCTTGTGAAGACTCTGTATCACAAGATCCGCCCCGCACGATAACGCGCTCTCCGGAAAATACGGATGAAAACAGAAGTGTGCGCCGTGCGCCTCGTCGACCAGCAGCGGTACCCCATGCGCATGCGCGGCAGCTGCGATCCCCCGGATATCAGAGACGACACCGTCGTACGTCGGAGACGTCACCAGTACCGCGTCTGCCTTCCGGTCTTCGTTTTCACAGCGTTTCAGGGCCGCCTCCGTATCTTCCGCCGTCACGCTGCCGCAGATCCCGTATCTGCCGCTTATCCGCGGCATTACATAAACGGGACGGATCCCCCGCAGCTCTGCTGCATGATAGACAGAACAATGGCAATTTCTGGCCATGACAAGCGTGCCCCCTTCCGGGACACATCCACAGACAGCGCTCAAAATACCGGCAGTGCTTCCGTTTACCAGCAGACGTGATTCATCCGCACCGAACAAAGCGGCTGATTTCCTTTCGAGTTCCAGCAGAATCCCCTGCGCGTCGTGAAGATCGTCGAAGTCACCGATCTCCGTGATATCGGTCCTGTACGGATCGATCTGCGGATAAAAATCAGGATTCCGCTTATGTCCCGGCATGTGGAACGGATAGACCCCGGAAGAACCGTATGAAGTTAATTTTTCATAAAGGCCGGCGGCCTTTTTTTTCTCTTCCGTCATGTCTTTCAGTATATCATGAATCCCCGCGATTGCAACGGATAAAGAAAATCGCACATCTGCTGCGATGTGCGGTTCTCTTCTGGCATAAGGTTGTCTGAACGTGAATTGAAATATAAATGATACACTCCCCTGCAGGTTTCCCTGCTGTATATAAGATACGAAGAAATCCGAAAAGGTTCATTCCTTTCTGATTTAATTTCCGTTTTCCAGGACGGATGACAATGCCGTGTCCTGTGAAAAAGAAGCTGTATCATACAAATACAGAACATCCGTTATTTTTCCGCTCGTCATGAGATCATCCGCTTTTCCGCCGTAAGTAACCGGATCGACTGCCGTGATCTCGCTGAAATACGGCGTCAGAAACGGCAGGAAGCAGGAGCCGTCGGAATCCATGAACACCAGAAGCCGCCTCCCCGTATCAGCCGACGTTTCAATATGGACAAGTGAATTCATCCCGCCGAAAAATACTTCATATTTGTTCCGTCCCGAAAGAGCGCCGCTGTCATACAGCGACGGCGACTTTCTGCCGTCCGGGTCATATTCTGTCACGGTTTTCAGTGTACTGTCCCTGTAGAAATACACGTTGATCTGGTCAAACGTACTGCGGCCGTAGCCGCTCGCCGCCTGCAGCGTACCCTGGAAATCATTCGTGACCGGCATCGCTTCAAAATTATCGAGAGACGCGGGCAGCTGCATCACCGACGACGCTTCCTTAAACGCATAATATGCGCCGAGACCGGTCCAGTGCATGTCCGTCTTATAATAAATATATTCGGTCCTGTGCGTCAGAAGCGCCTTCCGGACATCGACAAAATCCACGCTGCCGTCAAGAGCCGCAGCGATCTCCGCCCGGAAGGAACACTCATCGTACGTCGGCGCCCCAGACGGCATTTTCTCGTACAGCACGTTTGCTGATGTAGGGGCAAGGATCATATACTGGTTAACACTTGGATATCTGTCGGAAAAAGACACGATATCCTCCGTCTGCTGCTGTGTATTTCCGCGGTACGGCTCCTGAAAGACCGGCAGCAGGTATCCGTCGGAGCCCCTGTATACGCCTGCCGTTACACTTTGTCCAAAAAATCTTGAAACAAAGGTACGGATGCCGATCCAGGCATCACGTCCCGCGAACTGGTCCGAAGCATACGCAGATATCTCCTGCGACAGCTGCCCGCTTAAAAAGCCGGACACTGTTATCTCAGGAAACGTCTGAAGCGTGCGCATTTCTCCGTTGGAATACTGCCTGTCCCCGGCCAGAAGAGAAACAGCCGAAAGAAGGATCACAAAAACAGCAGCTGCAAGACCTGCGTATTTATAAAATTTCTTTCTGCGGCCGTCCGTCCTGCGGGCGGTATTCGTTATATCAGCCATTGGTCTGCTCCCTTAATATCGGAAAAAGAGAAACGATGCGTCTTTTCCCGCCGTCATGTAGGCAACCGAAACAAGAAACATCAGGAAATAACAGGCAGCCAGGCAGATCATTCCTCCTGTGCCTTTCTTCAGCAGATACTTGTCGCGGAACCTCCTGGCAAGCGGTGTCGAAGCCAGTACAAGAATCAGGAACAGAAAAAGATTTGTCCGAAGATAATATCCGCCCGTGCCGTCCGCAAATCCGGATCCGCCGCCGAACATCGCCGCGAGGTACGAAAGGCCGAAACGAATGCCGGGGCACGCAAACATCACCCAGCCGGCAAGTACCAGAACGATCGTGTACAGACGGCGCAGCCACGCACTGGCCTTTCCAAGCACTCGTCCCCACACAAACGATTCCATCGCGATCAGAAATGCTGTATACGCCCCGAAAAGCACGAACCGAAGCCCTGACCCATGCCAGAGTCCGGCCAGCACGGCTGCCGCAAAAAGTGCACATACCTTGTTCAGCGCGCCGCCCCCTTCTCCTCCAAGCGGCTCATAAATATAATCACGGAACCACGATATCAGTGTTTTGTTCCATCTGTGCCAGAATTCCGAAACGCTTTGCGAAAGCAGCGGATAATCAAAATTCCTGCGGATCGAAAAGCCAAACATTCTGCCGATCCCGGCTGCCATGTCACTCATGCCGCAAAACGCAAAATAGATCTGGAACGACACAGCCACAGCACCTGTCCATGCCGTCACTGCGGATAAACGGGACGGGTCGATGCCCACGATCAGATTCCAGCAGCTTCCGGCCGCGGCAGACAGAACCGCCGCTTTGCAAAGTCCAACTATAAAAAGACATGCCCCGCTTCCGAAGCTGCTCAGCGTCTCCCTGCGGTCCCCGATCTGTTCGGAAATCTCCGTGTACCGAATGACCGGACCGGCCGTCAATACGGGAAAAAACGACATGGAAAGTGCGGTGCGCAGATAATTCCGGTCCGCTTCGATCGTGCCCCTGTAAACTTCGGCAAGATACGAAACCGCCTGCAGCGTATAGACAGTAATTCCGACCGGGAAGAGAATTTCCGCGGCCGATACCGGCCCGCCTGAAAAAACACCGGCCAGCTTCGCAAACAGACTGGAATAGCAGAAATACACGATCAGGATCACATGGACCAAAACGGCCGCCGTCAGCGCGTGCCTGGCCTTTGTCCGGTCGCCTTCCTCCGCGCCCGCGCCGATACGTATCCCCATATAATAAGTAAAAACCGTCGAAAAGAGAAGCAGCAGCGTATAAGCAGGCTTTCCGAAGCCGCAGAACAGGAGTCCCGCCGCAAAAAGCACGATATTCCTTGCCGTACGATATCGTGACGGCGTTATGTAATAGACTGCCAGTACAGCCGGCAGAAAGAAAAACAAAAACAGCATACCGTCCTTCATGGATTCCTACCTCACCCCAGTTTCTCCGCAACACGCTTGGCCCAAGGCGTCAGAAACGCCGCAGCCGGATGGATCCCGTCACTGCCGTAATCCGTCACCAGATCTGTTACGTCGATATACGTCACACCCTTATCGTCACAGAGTTTCACGAGTGCCGTATTGTAAACGCCGCAGTACCCGTAGTCTGGAACGATAGAAACAATATCTGCCGAAGCAGGCGTTATCGAACAGAGATACAGCTTCGCACCAGGATACCTGCTTTTCAGCGCGTCGATAAGCAGACCGTACTGACTGATAAAACTGCCCTTGTCCGCTTTAAACTTCGTCAGGTCATCAAGTCCGTAGTCCAGTACGATCTTCGACGGTGATCTTGAAACAACGGCCGCAAACGCCTGATCCGTATCCCCGACGCCTGCCCCGCACTTCGCCACAACACAGGAAGACGGCAGCACCTTGTATTCCAGAAGCTCCCATGCCAGGGAATCCCCCATGATAACCGTACCGCTGTAATGCGTTTCCAGACCGGCCTCCGGATCCAGGATCTCTGCTTCCCGCTGTGCATGCAGCTTGTCGATCGTTTCCTGATTCTCGCTCACATCCATGCTCTCCAGCGACAAAAGCTTCGCCACACCCTGCTTCGTGTCGTCCGTGCTCCCGAAGTGAAAATGTCCGACTGCCAGCACGAGGATCAGAATGACAGCCAATACGACCCCGACCCGGAACAGATAATTCCTGCGTCTCGCGATTTCTTCACTTTTTATCCATGGTCTGTCATTGCCGCGCATCGTAATCTCCCCAATAGAATCTATATGCCCGGTTCACTGTAAAAAGCTTCCGGTTCTTTCCGCATCGAATACTTCTTTAAAAAAGCTCGGGCCGCAGAGCGGTACAGAAACCCGCCGAACCTGCGCGCACCTTCCGGACAATTGTGGATACAGGCGCCGCACGCGATGCAAAGCTTCGGATCCGTTACAGACGTATCCGAGATCATAATGGCTCCTGTCGGACAAAGATCGGCACAGATGCCGCATTTGGTACAGCCCCGGCTCGTTTTCGGCACAAGCGTAACTCTTCCTCCGGCACGGTACGGTCTGCCGCCCGGGATCCGCAGCCTTATGCCGCTGCCGTCCCCGGCATTTGCCAGAACATTCTTGCTGTTCTCGGCAAAAGACTGTATAAAAGTAAGATCCGAAGAATCCGGCCGGCCGGCTGCAGTCTTTGGAAAAATCGAATGCTCCGCCACAAACGCTCCCGCGCTTATCACGATAAAACCCTGTTCCATCAGAATGTCCTTCAGTTCCAGAAGCGCATCCTCATACGCCCGGTTTCCGTACACAACCACCGCTATCACGGCCGTTCCGCTGCCCTTTAAATGCTTCAGCATCGCCGCTGCAGGTTCCGGAATCCGGCCTGCATAGACCGGCACTGCCACGATCGCAAGCGTATCCGCATCCAGCTCCATTTCTCTGTGAAGCGGGTTTCGGATCAAGTCCAGCGTTGCACACGGTTCGTCGAAACGATCCGCGATCGTCCGCGCCACCTCGGCCGTCGTCCCGTTCGGACTGAAAAAAATATTCTTAATCTTCTTGATTTCCATAAGATCACTTCCTTCATTGTTAGCTTATTATACGATTTACATCGCAACTGTGCAAGTCTTCCGTATCGCATGTTCACATTTTGTTCAAATAATTTCCGCAAAAGCTTCACATTGGAATCACATTTTTTTCACGATTGTTTTCTATACTAAAACCATAGAAACAAACAAGACCGCTACAGTTTTAAACAAACTTTTTCATAATAAATGCCAGGTGCTCAGCACCTGGCATCCTCCCTTTTACGGGGTTTTTTTTATTTTCGGAGAAGCTGCAGGACCCATGCTTCCGGCACATCCTTCTCAAGAATCCTCCTGTTCAGATTAAACCATCCTCCGCACGCATCCAGAATGACTCTGTCGCTCGTAACGACACATTCCCTGCTCATAAGCTGCCGGTCAACGTCCGGAACGGCCGCAGCGTCTGCTTCCAGTGACTGTTCCCCGGCTTTTTCCCGGATCAGTCCGCAAAGACGGCCGGAATTGGAAACCGGCTGATCGAAAAGAAAATGCACTTTACCGGCACTTTCCCGCTCCAGTGCCCGCAGCAAAAGACCGACGCTGTCATATGTTTTGTCGATCAGTCTGTATGTGCCGTACAGTCCGGCCAGATCACGGACCGTACCGTCGTCACATCCGATCAGGACCGAACCGGAAAGCGCCGTTTCCAGCGTTATGATCGTATTAAACCCATCGATCCATATTTCATCCGGAAGCTTCTTCACTTCCTTTTCCGCACGCAGCTTTACTGCTTCCCGAGATGAAACGCCGCGCAGCAGTGCCATTCGCTGGCGTTTCGACAGCAGAAAATGATTGCCGACAAACGTAACGGCCGACGATATCTCATATCCGCGTCCCAGCAGAAAACGAACATCTTCGGCCGCGTCAAGAAGACGCTCTCCGGAAGGACCGCCGAATTCCTTCTCGTCCCCGGGCGAAAAGCCACGGCGCGAACCGTGTATTTCAGGTATACTTCTCATAGACGATTACGAGCCGTCCTTTCCGTGTCATTCCATCCGTCCCGAGAAACTGAAATTTTCCAAAGCCCCGGACCGATATCACATCCTTCTCTTTCAGGAGATACGCACGGTTCCCGCAGACCCTGCCGTTCACAAAAATCTTCTTCGCGGCAAACAGCTCGTCGCATCTGCTTCGCGGCAAACTGCAGATCTTCGAAAGCACCGCGTCAATACGAACCGAAGCTGTCTGCGCAGTAAGCCTGATACGCGTCTTCCGAAACGATTCCGGCAGCCCGTCCGCCGTCACGCACGACACGGAGGTCCGTTTCACGCGGATGAGATGATCGCAGATGTAAGACGCGATCCGCGATTCGCAGAACATATGGCATTCCGCACCCGAAACAAGAATATCTCCGGTCACACACCGTTCCAGCCCAAGATTCATGACCGCACCCAGAAAGTCCCGATGCGTCAGTTCATCCGCGTACCGCTCGGAACACGGCGCAATGTGAAGACACGATATCGGAAACGCTTCTTCATAGCCGAGCTCTTCCGGCGACCCGAACCGCACCATACACCGCTCCGCGCCGTCATATCCTCCGTACACGGCACAGCCTGCCGATTGAAGCGAAGATTCCATGGCATAAAAAGATCCAAGTTCCCCTTCATCGAGAAAATCGGTAAAAAAGAAGCTTCCTGCGCTTAACGCACGCGAAGCAAGCTCCTCCAGTCTCTTTGCCGTAAACCCGTCCGAATCAGACCGAACGCCAACATCCCCTCCGATGCTTTTCATGCTGTACTCTTTCCTTCCTTACATGACACTCCGGCGGAACGCAGCCGGCGGCATCCCTACCTTTTCCTTGAACGACGTGATAAAGGTAACTTCATTCTGGTAACCGACCTCGTATGCAATTTCCCTGACCGGTTTGCCGCTTTCATGAAGAAGCCTTTTCGCCTCGCTGATGCGGCGGAGAATAATATATTCATGCGGCGAAAAGCCCGTGCTGCTGCGAAAGTTCCTTGAAAAATATGCGGAACTCAGATTGACCGCCATAGCAATATCGTCAACGGTAAGCTCTTCCTGAAAATGCTTATTTATAAATGCGATCGCTTCGGAAACAGCATCATCCCGTCTGCTGTCATCCGGATTTTCCTTCAGCAGCAGGCTGCAGAGCAGCTCATATATCCTCAGGGAACATAGCGATTCATGAAACCATCCGTTCTTTCCCTGTTCCTCGATAAGCTTCAGCATATCGGTATAGATTCCGCTTCCCGCCGACGGACAGAAAACCTGCTTCCCGCCATGGAAAGATACGATCTGCTCAAAAAAATCCCTCATGTTCACACCGCCTGCATGGATCCAGACTGCCTCTGTATCCTTCTGCGGATGAAGGCGGTACGGCTGTCTGCAGTCGATCATCACCGTCTGCCCCTTTACCGCGGTATATCCGGCCGCGCCGTTTTCAATGTCTACCGTACCCCTGCGGATATAAACAAGCAAAAACAAGTCCCTGCTTCGCCTGGACGTGCTGATATATTCTTCCTGTGTTTCCCTTTTGCAGTCACAAAAATAATGACCGCAGCAGGTCATATAATAAAAAAGCTTTCTGGCTGTAGCGGACGGTGTAAAAAAATAAACCTCTGACTTTGTCAGAACCCCATTGCCATTCCTTGCCTTCATCCGCCTACCTCCAAATCTGCTCCTGCATTCAGGAATTCCTGCCTCTTTTCTTTTACATTATTATAATATTACGATCAAAATGTATTTACAATCATTTTCGCAGGCATGTCTGTTTATTTGCTGCTTTTCATTCTTCATAAATACATCAGGATGCTCATTTCCGAATCTGCATTATCCCCGTATTCCTTAAACCATTCTATTTCATGCAATACGCGATAATATGGAGCAGCCATAAATGTGCCGGGTATAAAATATAAAAGAAATATTTGTTAAAAGACGACTTGCTGCCCTTCTGACCGTTATAGAGAAAGACAAACGGGAGAAAAAGGAACGTCATCCAGTCTGAATTGTAGCAGAAATCATCGAACCATATGCTGAGACTGGAATAATCCGCACTGGGAAGCACAAGCGAACCCTGCATAAAAAGAAACACTGCATTGACGATCAGAAATACAATGACCTGTTTCTTTCTGTTCCCGTAAAAAAGATAAAATACCAGAATGACCGAAAGAACCTGCAGACCGCCCTCCAGTCCGAACATAAAGTCTCCGATCATGATCGGAATGACTGAAAAGACGCAGCCTGCAAGGAGAATCACGACACCGGAAAAAAACAGAAGCTTTCTTTTTCCTGCTTCTTCACATTCTTTCGCGGCCGAAAAGAGATAGATCACGGTAAAGCCAACCGCCAGTGACAGGAAAATATTGTCCGTTATCGCATTGCGGCTTCCCAAAAGAAACTGTGAAAGGATATCCCCCGCCTCCATAAGAATGGCCGCTGTCCAGAGACGGAACATATATTTCTTCCTGTCACGGGTATGGAAAAAGCCTTCGACAAGCAGGAATGCAAACAGCGGTGAAACAAACCGTGTGATAAGATGGATCCATGACGGAAAGATACCATGAATCGCATAAAATGCACTGTCAAGCACCATAAAAACAGCAGCTAAATACTTCAATTGATTGACGTTCAGAAATCCGCCGTGATTTTGATTTTCTACATTGTCTGTCTTCTGTATCATCCTGGTTTTCCTCCTTTAATATCCTTTGTATATATGAATTTACTCTTTGACCTTATCATCGAATTGCGTCAAAGTCAATAGATGTCTTTTCAATCGTTAATATGTGTATTTTATGATGATTTTACGCTTTTATTGTTTTTTTACGATTTTATTGTATCTATCATACAGCGGCACGCAATACGGTATAAAAAAGACGTGTGTACGCTCAGATAAGAATACACACGTCTTTACTGTATTATGATATTATGGTGAAGATTCCGAATCAGTCCAGCCTGACAGGAATCACGACCGGCAGGTCACATGCTTCCACATATCCGGTCATATGGCCTTTCATAACGGACGGAATCAGATTCACTACCGGCGCGGCAGATGTCACATAGCCCTCCCGGTCCGGGATCAGCCCGTTGATCACAGCATCCACAGGCGGAAGTCCTTCGATGTGGATCGTATTGTCGATCGGAAGCTCCGGCGTATTTTTATGACACACCTTGTGAACATAACGCAGAACGGCAACTTCTTCTCCCTTGTTTTGCAGTGCCATCGTAAATCTGTGGCCGTAGATTGTTCCTTTTTTTACCGGACCTTTGATCGTCTCAAGGTCACACGGTGCCGTAAAAATCTCATGCTTCGATTTAAATTCATCGTACTTTAAACCGATCCGGTCAGCCAGTTCATATACGCCGGAAGAATAATATGCATAAATGAATTTCGCAAGCAGGTCTTTGTCGGAATCCATCTCAGGATACAATGCCGGATCCGCACCATATGAAAATACAGTGACCCACCCTGATGTGTTATGCCAGTCATCCTCACCGGACTGTACAACGATCTTGTCAACATGTCCCATCGTTCCTGCAATGGCCAGCGGCAGATAAGAAGCGTAATCACCGGGAAGCAGGCCGAACGGCACGAAAGCAACATGATGTTCCTTCGCGTGGCTGTCCAGTAATTCATATACTTCCGGCTGGCTGTCCCTGCAATGATAAACAGGAATCGTTGTCACGACATTTTTTCCGGCATCAAGCGCTTTTGCCATGCCTAAAGCAGACGGCATGAAGCTTCCTTTCTGGTCCATTTCGGTCGGGCAGAAATCCATAACGATATCGGCATCCATCTTAAGCGCCGCATCGATATCCGACGTAACCACGACACCAACGGGCGGAAATCCAAACACTTCACCGGCATCCTTCCCGACCTTGTTCGGATCAACATCGACAACTGCCACCAGATCAAGCTCTTTTCTTCGTTCCGCGATCATTCGGACTGCCGAGCGCCCGACATTGCCAAGTCCCCAGATAATTACCTTATACATTTTCATGCTCCTTTCTCTTTTCCGTCAAGCTTTGCGCTTTTATTAACAAACTTTCCGTCTCTATCATAGCGCTCTGCTTTTTATTCTCCAATTCACAAAAAAGCCAGAATGTGAAAGAATTCACACCTGGCTTTTACTGTAATCCGTATGCTTTTTACATGGCGAAATCCCGCAGAAAATTATGAAGCGAATTTTCCAGAAGAGACCGCCAGCGCATGACAAATTCTTCTGAAGAAAAATCATATGCCCCCATGATCCATTTCTGTACAAGGCCCATATACGCGTTGTAGTAGTATTCGATCAAATACAGACGGTCTTCGTCGGAAATACGCTTCTTTCCAAGCGCTTCCGGAATCAGAAGTTCCATCTGAATCTCAGTCAGCTTGTGGAATTCTTCCTGAAGGCAGTTCTGTCTCGTGAGCGGCAGGATCTTTCTGTAATAATCCTGGTTTTCTTTCAGATAATTACAGATATAGATCGAGCCTTTATACCAGTCGCTGATATTCGTCACGTCAAGGACAAACGGAAAGACTTCCCGGTTGAAAATTCTGTTCACCAGGTCATATTTATCTTTGAAATGATTGTAAAAACCGCGCCTTGTGATCCTGGCGCCTTCTGCAATATCAGCAACGGATATGCTGTCAAAATCATGATCCCGCATCAGCTGCTTAAAAGAAAGAATAATGTCATTCTCAACCTGTGAGTAATTCGCCATGGCCGCGTAATCCTTTCTTATGATCAATCCTGTCTGAAACGATTATATCATAAAAAACAAGTATCCTCACCGGATGTTTATAATCCGTTGAGGATACTTGTTTGACTGCGGATAACAGGACTTGAACCTGCATGAGCGTTATGCTCACTAGAACCTGAATCTAGCGCGTCTGCCAATTCCGCCATATCCGCTTACAATCTTTCACAAAATGCACCTGATCTTCAAGTATGTCTCTGTTTCTGACTGCGACGCATTCTGTAATGAAGCATCGGGGATTCGAACCCCGGACAACTTGATTAAAAGTCAAGTGCTCTACCACCTGAGCTAATGCTCCGAATAATGCCTAGTTCCGGAATCGAACCAGAGACACGAGGATTTTCAGTCCTCTGCTCTACCAACTGAGCTAACTAGGCATAGATCAATGATTGAAAATGATCTTAGTTGCGGGAGCAGGATTTGAACCTGCGACCTCCGGGTTATGAGCCCGACGAGCTACCGGACTGCTCTATCCCGCGTTGTTGAACTATCTCAGTACCTTGGAGCCGGTACCAACTGGATGGAGAAGGATTCGAACCTTCGTAGACGTCCGCCAACAGATTTACAGTCTGCCCCCTTTAGCCACTCGGGAATCCATCCATACTGGCATAAATGCCAAAAGCCGACAATCGGACTTGAACCGATAACCTGCTGATTACAAATCAGCTGCTCTGCCAATTGAGCCATGTCGGCCTGCTAGAGCACTTGGCTGCCGTCCTTTGGCAGCTTATGTGCGATGCGTGCCCCGCACTTGGTGAGGTTCTTTCGAACCTAGTGCAGAGGGTACTGCCAGAGCACTTGGCTGCCGTCCTTTGGCAGCTTATGTGCGATGCGTGCCCCGCACTTGGTGAGGTTCTTCCGAACCTAGTGCAGAGGGTACTGCCAGAGCACTTAGCTGCCGTCACTTGGCAGCTTACGTGCGTTATAAAATGGGACCTACAGGGCTCGAACCTGTGACCCTCTGCTTGTAAGGCAGATGCTCTCCCAGCTGAGCTAAGATCCCATGGTATTGCAAACGACCCAGACGAGACTCGAACTCGTGACCTCCGCCGTGACAGGGCGGCGCTCTAACCAACTGAGCCACTGGGCCATATAGTATTTTCCATACCTTCAAAACCGCACATATAACGTATCCTGCCTGTCTTTCGACAGGCGACTTCCGTTCGAAGCCTTTCCTATGCCTTTATGGTCAAGCCCTCGACCTATTAGTAGCAGTCAGCTCGTGCATTACTGCACTTCCACCTCTGCCCTATCTACCTCGTCGTCTTCAAGGGG
>Ga0268263_1000175_pt1 | contig 152692 bp, 104 predicted proteins | sample Biomet5_FD_190358 | JGI IMG/M metagenome (GOLD analysis project Ga0268263, IMG submission 190358) | Microbial communities from bioreactor (seeded with sewage sludge) at LBNL, California, USA - Biofuel metagenome 5 (SPAdes) (version 4) | ecosystem: Engineered > Bioreactor > Anaerobic >... | reverse complement strand
GCCGAACTGGCCCAGCAGGCCAGGCACCTCGACGGCCTCATCGCCCAGCTCCGCGACGACGCCGGAAAGACCGCCTAAACGGCGCCAAGTGGGGAGCGGCCAAGGCCGCTCCCCACTCCATTCCCGCTCCAGCTCCCGAATCAGCGCAGGCCGCGTCGGAAGAACCAGTTGGCCAGGGTCAGGGTGACCACGGCGATGATCGCCAGCGGCCAGATGACGCCGAGCACGTCGAGAAAAGGCAGGCCCTTGAGCATGATCCCGCGCACGGCCACCAGGAAGTGGCGCAGGGGGTCGGCCAGGGAGAGGATCTGCAGGAAGCGCGGCATGCACTCGATGGGCGTGGCGAAGCCCGAGAGCAGCGTGGCCGGCATCATGAAGGTGAAGGTGCCGAGGATGGCCTGCTGCTGGGTGTTGCACAAAGACGAGATGAACAGGCCGAAGCCCACCACCGAGAACAGGAACAGCAGCAGGCTGGCGAACAGCGAGAGCAGCGAGCCCACGCAGGGGATGCGGAAGACGAAAATCGCCGCGGTCACGATGATCTGGCTTTCGAAAAAGCCGAGGATCATGGCCGGAACGGTCTTGCCGGCGAGGATCTCCAGGGGCGAAAGCGGCGAGACGAGCAGTTGGTCGAAGGTGCCCATCTCCCGCTCGCGCGCCACCGAAAGCGCCGTGACGATGAGCCCGATGACCATGGTCAGCAGGCCGATGAGGTTGGGCACGGTGAACCAGAGATAGTCCAGGTTCGGGTTGAACCAGTTGCGCGCCACGAGGGTCGCCGGCGGGCCGTTCCGCTGCGCGCGCTCGGCCAGATCGGCGTTGTAGCGCTGCACGATGGTCTGGGCGTAGCCCTGGACGATCTGCGCGGCGTTGCTGCGCCGGCCGTCGAGCAGCAGGTGGACCTGGGCCGGCCGGCCGGCGGCCACGTCGCGCGAGAAGTCCGCGTCGATGACCAGCACGGCCATGGCCTTCTCGCCTTCCAGAGTGGGCGCGATCGCGGCCTGCCCGGCGAGCCGGAACACCCGCGTGAACGAGGGCGAGCCGGTGAAACGCTGCACCAGCTCCACCGCCGCCTTGCCGCCGTCGCGGTCGAGCACGCCCAGCTCGATGTTCTTGACCTCCATGGTCGCGGCGAAGGAGAAGACCGTGAGCATCAGCAGCGGCGGGAAAATCAGCACGGTCCTGCTCTGCCGGTCGCGCAGCACGGCCAGCAGCTCCTTGATCACCAGCGCCTTGATGCGGGCGAGCCTCATGCGATCTTCCTCGCCGTGTTCTTGATCGTCAGCCCGAGGAAGGCCAGGGCGATGAGGCCCATGCCGAGCATGTTCGGCCAGAGCTGGGCCCAGGCGTCGCCCACCAGGAAGATGGTCTTCAGGCAGGACACGTAATAGCGCGCCGCGATGATCCGGGAAAGCAGCCGGATCGGCAGGGGCATCCCGGCGGGCTCAAAGACGTAGCCCGAAAGGAAGAACGCCGGCAAAAAGGCCGCCAGGATGGACGCCTCCGCGGCCACGAACTGGTTGCGCGCCACGGAGGAGATGAACAGCCCCAGCCCCAGGGCCGAGACCATGAACACCGCCGAAACCACGAGCAGCGCGAACAGCGAGCCACGGAACGGCACGCGGAACACCAGGAGCGTGATGCTGAGGCAGATGAGCATGGCCCCCATGCCGAGCAGGAAATAGGGCACGAGCTTGCCGATGAGCATCTCGAAGCGGCCCACGGGCGTGGCCAGCATGGCCTCCATGGTGCCGCGCTCCCACTCCCGCGCCACCACCAGCGCAGTCAGGAGCGCGCCGATGAGCGTGAGGTTGATGGCCATGCCGCCGGGCAGCAGGCTGTTCAGGCTCACCAGCTCCTGATTGTACCAGGTGCGCGGGGTCAGCGTCACCGGCTGGCTGAACGACGCGCCCTTGCCCTGGGCGCGGATCTGCATCCAGGTCAGCCACACGCCCTGGGCGTAGTTCTGGGCGAAGGTGGCGGTGTTGGGCTCGGTGCCGTCGGCGATGACCTGGAAGGGCGCGCTCTCGCCGGCGCGGGCCAGATCGCGGCTGAAGGTCTGGGGGATGACCACGATGGCGCGCACCCTGCCGGCCTGGAGGTCGGCCTGGAACTCGCGGCGGTCGTGGCCCACGCGTGCCTTGAAATACTTGGTGTTCAGGAACGCTGCGGCGAAGTCCCGCGCCTCCGGCGAGGAATCCTCCAGCACGACCCCCACGGGCACGTGGTCGATGTCCAGGTTGATGGCGAAGCCGGCCAGGAGCGTCAGCAGCACCGGCAGGATGAAGCCGATGAGGATGGACGAGGGGTCGCGGACGATTTGCAGCCCCTCCTTCCAGACGATGGCCGCCAGACGGCGGAAGGCCAGCCGCGCGGCGGCCTGCTCCGGCGGGGTCGGCCCGGACGGCGCGCTCATGCCGCCTCCTTCCGCTCGCGGGCGCGGTCGTCGGCCTCCACCAGGGCCACGAAGGCGTCCTCCAGGCTGGGCTCGGGGATCTCCGGCCCGCGCACCTGCGCCTTGAGGTCGTCGGGCGAGCCGATGGCGATGACCCGGCCGCGATACACCAGCCCGATGCGGTCGCAGTATTCGGCCTCGTCCATGAAGTGCGTGGTGACCATCACCGTGACCCCGCGCTCGACCATGCCGTTGATGTGCGTCCAGAACTCGCGCCGGGTGATCGGGTCCACGCCCGAGGTCGGCTCGTCGAGGAAGAGCACCGCCGGCTGGTGCATCACCGCGCAGGCCAGGGCCAGGCGCTGCTTGAAGCCCAGCGGCAGGGAGTCGGCCGAGGCCGAGAGGTGCGGCCCCAGGGCGAAGGTCTCGATCATGCTCTCCACGGCGCGCTTGCGGACCGCGCCCTCCAGGCCGTAGACGCCGGAGAAGAACTCCAGGTTCTGGAGCACCGAGAGCGTGCCGTAGAGCGAGAACTTCTGGGCCATGTAGCCGATGTGCGCGCGGGCCTCGCCCCTGGATTTGCCCAGCACCAGCCCGTCCACCAGGGCCTGGCCGGCGGTGGGCTTCAGCAGGCCGCACATCATCTTGAAGGTCGTGGACTTGCCCGCGCCGTTGGGGCCGAGCAGGCCGAAAATCTCGCCCTGGCGGATGGCGAAGTCGATGTCCTGGGCCGCGGTGAACGCGCCGAAGCGCTTGGTCAGCCCGCGGGCCTCGACCACGCTGCCGGCGTTGGCCGGCTTGGACTCCATGCGCTCGGCCAGGGGGGAGACGCCGCCCGGCCCACCGCCCAGGATGTCCAGAAAGGCGTCCTCGAAGCGCGGCGGCACCGGGACCAGCTCGGCCCCCGGCCCAGCGCGCATGGCCGCGAGGTCCGGCGGCGGCGCGTCCCGGCCCAGGACGAGGCGCACGCTGCTGCCCTGGATCACGCCGTCGATGACGCCCGGCAGGCCCAGGGCCCGGCGCAGCACGCCGCGCCGGCCGTCCGCCACCCCGCGCACCTGGAACACGCGGCCCGCCGCCCGGTCGGTCATGTCTCCGGGCCGGCCGGAGAACAACAGCCGCCCCGCCGAAATCAGCAGCACCTCGTCGCAGCCCTCGGCCTCGTCCAGGTACGAGGTGCTCCAGAGCACGCCGATGCCGCCGTCGGCCAGTTCGCGCACCATGCGCCAGAGTTCGCGCCGGGAGATGGGGTCCACGCCCACGCTGGGCTCGTCCAGGAGCAGCAGCTCCGGCCGGCGGATCATGGCGCAGGCCAGGCCGAGCTTCTGCTTCATGCCGCCGGAGAGCCGCCCGGCCAGACGCGTGGTGAAGGGCGCAAGCCCGGTGAAGCGCAGCAGCCGCTCGAAGGTCGCGGCGCGCTCCGCGGCCGGCAGGCCGCGCACCTCGGCGTACAGGCGCAGGTTCTCGGCCACGGAGAGGTCCTCGTAGAGGCCGAACTTCTGCGGCATGTAGCCGATGCGTCGGTGCAGGGCCTCGGACTGCGTCGCCGGGTCCAGGCCGAGCACCAGGAGGCTGCCGGAGCCGGCGTCGAGCAGCCCGGCCAGCAGGCGGATGAAGGTGGTCTTGCCCGCGCCGTCCGGCCCCACCAGCCCCGTCACGAGGCCGGGCCGGATGTCCGCGGCGATGCCGTCCAGGGCCGGACCGGCCTGGGAGCCGTAGCGGAAGACGAGCTCCCGCGCCACGGCCAGCGGTCCGCTCATGCCGGCGCCCCCCGCAGCCCCTTCGCCGCGCGCGGCGGCGCCAGGGAGGACGTGGCGTTGGCCGCGCCCTGCGGCGTCGTGGCGTTGCCCTGCTTCCCGGCCGGGGAATCCGCCGGGGCCGGGCGCACGGTCACCGGCATGCCCTGGCGCAGGCCCGAGTCCGGGTCGCCGACCACCACGCGGATGCGGTAGACGAGATCCGTGCGCAGGCTCTCGGTCTCGACGTTCTTGGGCGTGAACTCGGCCACCGGGGAGATGAAGCCCACGGTCCCGTGGTACGGCTTGCCCGGCCGGCCGTCGGTGTACACGAGCACGGCCATGCCCATGCGGACCTTGCCGAGCTGCGGCTCCGGCACGTAGGCCCGCACCCACACCGGCTTGTCCAGGGAAAGCACCAGGACGTTGGCCCCGGCCTCGGCCATGGCCCCGGGCTCGCGCACGCGGGAAAGCACCGTGCCGTCGGACGGGGCGTAGAGCTTGGTGTCGTTCAAATCGGTCGTGGCGGCGGCCACGGCGGCCTCGGCCGAGCGCAGGCTGGCGGCCACGGCCTCCTTGTCCTCGGCGCGGAAGCCCGAGGTCTGCAACTGGAGGCCCTTGCGGGCGTTCTGCAGCTGGGCCTTCAGGGCGTCGCGGCTGGCCACGGCGTCGTCGTACTCCTGGGCGGCGATGGCCCCGCTCTTGAGCAGGGACTCGCGCCGCTTGGCCGCGGTCACGGCGTTCTTGAGTTGGGCCTCGACCTGGGCCACCTGGGCGCGGGCCTGGGCGATCTCCTCGGAGCGGTTGCCGGCGCGGTACTTGGCCATGTTCGCCGCGGCGGCGTCGCGCGAGCCGACGGCCTTGCCCAGGGCGTCGCGATAGGGCCGGTCGTCCAGCGCGGCCAGAAGCTGGCCGGCCTTGACCGCGTCGCCCTCGTCCACGCGCACCGCGGCCAGCCGGCCGGGCACGCGGAAGGACAGCTCCACCTCGCGGATGTCCACGTTGCCGTAAATCTTGAGGCCCTCGTTGCGGTGGGCGCCGCGCTGGTACAGGAACCAGCCCAGGCCGCACAGGGCCAGCGCGGCGACCGCGATCAGGATGCGCTTCCGGTTCATGCCGGCACCTCCCGGGACGGAAAGTCGCAGACGGGCGAGAAGCCCGCCACGATGGCCTCGGTCTGCTGGACGCCGAAGCGGACGATGCATTCCAGGGTCGCGTCGGAGAGCCGGTCGCAGCCCAACCGGCGCAGGGTCGCGGTCATGCCCACGCGAAAGACCATGAACTGGCCCATGAGCGACAGGGCGCGCAGGTGCAGCTCGGGATTCTCCGGCGTCAGCCCCGTGAGCCGGGCCAGGAGCGCGGCCCAGGCGGCCTGGACCTTGCGGAAGAAGCCCAGATAGAGGATGTCGAAGGACGCCGTGGGCGCGATCTGCTCCTGCATCATGATCTGGCTGAAATCGCGCGAATCCGGGTTGCCGAGCATCACCGCGACCATGGTGCGCACCAGGCTGCGCAGGGCCAGGAACAGCTCCGCGCGCCCGGCCGCCGGGTCGGCGCAGACCTCGTTCACCCGGTCCAGACCGGGCCCGATCTCACCGATCTTGATCTCCACGCAGCGCTCCAGCACCGCGCGGTACAGGCCCTCCTTGCCGCCGAAGTGGTAGCGGATGGACCCGAGATTGGCCCCGGCCGCGGCGGCCAGATCGCGCGTGCTCGTGGCCTCGAAGCCGTGCAGGCCGAACAGCCGCGCCCCGGCTTCGAGGAGCTTGTCCCGCGTCGCGCCCTCGTTATACTGTTTTACCGTGCTCGCCATGGTGCGCTCCTTGCCCGCATGCGTAATATTCAATCGAATGAATAACACCACGCCGGCGTTTGTCAAGGCCGCAATACCGGGCCTTCCGGCGCACGGACCGCGTGGGGCCGCGGCCGTTTCAACCGATCGGAATCACAGGAGCAGGAAGGCCGCGGCGGCCACGGCCGTGGGCGGCAGCGCGGCCAGCAGCAAGCCCAGCGGATGCACCGCGTCGTCCGGGAAATGCCCGCGCAGGATGGCCAGCCCGGCCGGGTTGGGCGCGTTGGCGATGACCGTGAGGCCGCCGCCCGTCACCGCGCCGGCCACCAGGGCGTATTGGAAGGGGGCCGAAAGTCCCGGCACCAGCGAGCCCAGATAGGTCAGCGCGGCGTTGTCCGTGAAGGCCGTCAGCGCCGCCGCGCCGAAGAACACCTGGCCCTCGTCCAGGCGCAGGAGCAGCGGCTCCAGCCACCAGCCCTGCATGCCGCCCAGCACCACCAGCCCGGCCAGAAAGAAGGCCACCAGCAGCCCCTCGCGCAGGATCAGCCGGTCCTGGTGCCGTCTGTAGGCCTGGGCCACGCCCAGGAAGAACAGGAACAGCCCCAGAAACAGCGCCGGATGGTGGGCGAAGACCACGATGCCGGCGAGGAAGCCGAGGTGCGCCGCGACCAGCCCGGCCGGGACCGGCGGCCGCGTCGCCGCCGCGCCGCCCTGCTCCATGGCCGCCAGCTCGCGGCCGAAGAGCAGGGTCGCGCCCGCGGCGTTGACGGCCACGGCCAGCGCGGCCTTCCAGCCGAAGGACGCGAGCATGAAGCCGAAATCCCAGCCCCAGACCCCGGCCACCATGAGCACCGGCGGCGCGGCGAAGGGCGTCAGCGTGCCGCCGATGGAGACGTTGACGAACAGCGCGCCGAGCATGGCGTACCTGAGGCGCAGCGAGGCCCCGCGCGCGAAGACGCGATCCGAGAGCATCAGCGCGGCCAGGGTCATGGCCGCCGGCTCGGTGATGAGCGAGCCCAGGAGCGGCGCGAGGGTCAGGGTGAGCAGGCAGAAGCCCGCGGCCCCGGGCAGGGGCAGCAGCCGCGCCGCGCGGCGGACCAGCGTCGTGGCCGTGTCCAGCACCGGCCGCGTGCCCGCCACAACCATCACCGCGAAGACGAACAGCGGCTCGGTGAAGTTGCGGCCGTCCACGTATTCCAGGGCCGCCGCCGGGCCCTTGATGGCGAACAGGGCCGCCACCAGCAGCATGGCCCAGAAGCCGAAAACGGCCTCCACCTCGCCGAGGAGGTGGAACAACCCGGCGTGGGCCGGGCGCAGATGGGCCAGCCGCTCAAAAATCCGCGTGGAGAAGGTGTGTGCGATGGCCAGGGCGAACAGCCCGGCCGCGACGTATTCGGCAAGGCCCGGCGTCACGCGCGGCCCTCCCCGCCGGGGGACACCACGGGCCGCTTCTCGTGGAACTGCACGGTTTCGGGGGCGGTGAAGTCGTCCAGATGGCGGGAAAACGCGGCGGAGAGGAAGCTGTCCACCCAGACGGAGATGTTGTTGCGGCGAACGTTCTCGCGAAGCTTGTGCATTCGCATTTTTCGCTCAAGTCGCGGCAGTTGGCAAGCGGCGTTGAGCGCGTCGGCCACCTCCCGGATGTCATAGGGGTTCACCAGGAAGGCGCCGAGGCGCTGGAACTGCGCGGCGGCCCCGGCGAACTCGCTGAGGATCAGCGCGCCGGTCTCGGTGATGTTGCTTGCGCAATACTCCTTGGCCACGAGGTTCATGCCGTCGCGCAGGGCCGTGACCATGGCGATGTCCGCGGCCCGGTAATAGGCCACCAGCTCCGGGCGCGAGAGGCTGCGGTAGAGATGCTGCACGGGCGTCCAGCCGGGCACGGTGAACTCGCCGTTGATCTGCGTCACCAGACGCTCGATGTCGTTCTTGAGCTCCTGATACTCGCCCACGCCCTCGCGGCTGGGCACGAGGATCTGGATGTAGACCAGGCGGCCGCGCAGCTCGGGATGGCGCGTGAACGCGTCGCGGATGGCCTCCAGGCGCTGCGGCACGCCCTTGGAGTAGTCCAGGCGGTCCACGCCGAGGACGATCTTCTGGTCCGGGTAGGCCTCGCGGATGCGCAGGGCCTCGGCCGCGACCTCGCGGCGGGCGGCCATGCGGGCGAAGGCCGCGTAGTCGATGCTGATGGGGAATGCGCCGATGCGCACGCACTTTTCGCCCACGCCGGCGGAAATCACCGCGCCACGGCCCCAGAACTCGGCCCGCGGAAAGAGCACCTGAAGGCAGCGGGAGAAGTTCCGGCGGTCGGCCAGGGTCTGGAAGCCCACCAGCTCGTGCTCCAGAAGGGCCGCCAGGACCTGACGCCGCCAGGGCAGCTTGAGGAAGATGTCCGGCGCGGGAAAGGGAATGTGCAGGAAGAAGCCGCAGCGCCGCTCCGCCTCCTGCTCGCGCAGGCACTGGGCCACGTGCATGAGGTGGTAGTCGTGGACCCAGACGTAGTCGTCGGGGCTGGAGTTGGCGGCCACGGTGCGCGCGAAGCGGCGGTTCACGGCCAGGTAGCTCGTCCAGTACTCCGGCGAAAAGGTGCAGCGCGACTGGAAGTCGTGGAACAGCGGCCAGATGATCTCGTTGGAGAAGCCCTCGTAGTAGTTCCGGTGCTCGGCCGCGGAAAGCTCGATGGGCAGCAGGCCGTAGCCGGCCTCGCGCGAGAAGGCGGCGAAGGGGGCCGAGGGATCGCCCTCCCCCTCCTGTCCGGAGGAGCCGACCCAGAGGCCGCCGCGATCGCGCAGCACCGGAGCCAGCGCCGTCACCAGCCCGCCCGCCCCGGCCTTGACGGCCCAGCCCTCGCCCTCGCGCACGAGGGTCACGGGCAGACGGTTGGAGACCACCACCAAGCGTCCGGACGGCTCCCGCCGCTCCCCGGCGGCCTCCTCTTCCGCCTCGTTTTGCGCCGCGGCGGCCCGGTCCGGCGCGGCCACGAGGCAGGACTGCAGAAATTCCAGCAGCTCCCCCGGCGGCCGCAGCAGGAACCCGGCGCGGCTGCCGCGGCGCTCCTCGCCCACAAGCACGCAGAGCCCGGAGCCGCTCAACTCCCGAAAGGCGTCCTCGTCGGTGAGGTCGTCGCCCAGGTAGGCCGCGGCCCCGCCCGAACCATGCAGGGCGTCCTCCTCCGCCAGGAGCCCACGCACCACCTGGGCCTTGCTGAACTGCGGCGGCCGCAGCTCCACGCCGCCGTCGAACAGCCGCACCTCCAGTCCGGCGTCCTGGCCGATGCGGCTCAAGGCCCGCGCCGCAGAGGCCAGGACCTCGGCGGCGGCCGGAGGAGTCAGCCCGCGCACGTGCACGGCCAGGCAGCCGTGCTTGCGCTCCAGGCGTTCCTCCAGGCCCTGTCCGCCGACCCAGAAGGCCGCGTCGTCCAGGCCTTTCGCCTGCGCGGAGGTGATCTCCCCCCGCTCCACCCGGCCGCCGGGGTTCAGGCGCTCGCCGCCGTGGCAGCCGAAAATCTCGACCCCGCTCTCCAGCTCCAGCAAGGCCGCGACCTCGGCGGCCGAGCGGCCGGAGACGATGACCGCGCGCCAGCCCGGACTGCGCGACAGCTCCCCGAGCATCCGCCGCACGCCCGGATAGGGCGCGGCCTTGTGGCGCTCCACGGTGAACGGCGCCAGGGTGCCGTCGTAGTCGAGCATGAGCAGACGGCGCGGCGCGCCCAGGAAACGGCGGAACTCACGCGAGCGCATGAGCTGCGTCCAGTCCTTCATCGCGCATCCTCCTTCGCCCCGACGGATTCGCGGAGCAGTCCGAGACCGACCCGGAGCACTGCGGGCAGGCTGCGGCAGGGACGCCGGGACGAATCGGCCGAAAGGCCCGCAAGGGCCTGCCCCAGCTCATAGAACGCCTGGTCCATCAGGAAGGTCGCCAGCACCAGCCGGAGCCCTGCCGCGGTTTGCGGCAGGAACGCCGCGCCGGCGGCCGCATCCAAGTATCCGCGCAGCAGGCTCCCGGCCATGCGGCCGAGCCACTCCCCGGCCCAGGGGCGCAGAAGCGGCGCGTCCTGCGGCCGCGCCAGGGCCTGGTCCCGGAGTCCGGTCTCCGCCGCCAGCGTCAGCGAGCTGAGCAGGTCGCTGACGTCCCGCAGGGGCGAGCGCTTGAGCCGGCGGGCCGAGAGCGAACGCGTGGTCCGGCCCTCGAAGTCGACGATCATGAAGTCGCGGCCGGTAAACAGCAGGTGCCGCAGGTCCAGCTCGCCATGCACGCGGGTCTTGAGCCCGCCGACCTCGGCGTCGCGGAAGCGCGCCAGCCGCAGGGCGAGGCCGCCGCTCAGCTCCAGCGTCTCCCCGGCGAGGAGCGCGGCCTCCGGATCCAGCTCCGCCCGCGCCAGGGCCAGCTGGTCCAGGATGCGCCGCATGTTGCCGGAGATGTCCTGATACACCGAGCGGCGGTAGCCCTTGTCGAAGGGCTCGGGCGTGAAGGCCGGGTCGCCGTGGTCGCGGGCGAGGGCCAGATGCATCTCGGCCGTGCGGCGGCCAGCCAGGGCCAGCAGCGCCTCCAGCGGCTCCCCCGGTCGCGCCGGGACGGAACCGTCGGTCCCGAGTGCCGCCAGCAGCGGCGCGGCCGCCGGGGCCGCCTCGTCGCGCGCCGCCATGCGGTTCAGGAAGAGGCCCAGGGACGCGGCGCAGATGTCCCACGCCGTGGACTGGCTCGGCACGAAGCGCCGCGCCAGCGCCAGCACCATGGCTTCGCGGCCGGGCCGCTCGTACCGCAGGGAGCCGAGGATCTCCGGCGTGTTGGCGTAGCCTTCGCGCTCGGTGAGGTGGCGCACGACGTCGAGATCCGGCGTGCCGTTGGCCGAGGTGCGCAGGAAGATCTTGAGCAGCACCCGCCGGTCGTAGACCAGCAGCGGGTTGGCCGAGGGGCCGGGCAGCAGCATCGAGGCGGCCCCCTCCCCGGCCAAGCGGCGCAATTCGTCGCCGCCGCGGATGATCCGCGCCGTGAACTGGCCGTTCCGGCCACGCACGGGCCGGCGCAGCGTGAACAGCCGGAGCAGCCCGGCATGGGCGCGGCGCTCCTGCGCGCCCTCGACCACGGCCCCTTCGGCCGCCTCGGGCGAGGGCCCCTGCGGCGAGGCGCCCTGGGACGGGACGTCCTCCGGCGGCAGACCCCGCAGGCCGCAGACGCAGCGCCAGGGCTCCTCCGCCGCCACGCGCCGGGCCTGTTCGGCCTCCACGAAGGACAAAAGCATGGTGCGGCTCTCCGTTCCGCCGTCATCGCGCTTCAGCTCCAGCGCGCAGAGCCAGGCCGGGGCGCGATCCGTACCCACGGGCAGCGCGTCGAGCAACGCCGCGGCCAGCGTACGCGTCCCCGTTCCGGCGGACTCCTCCAGCCGGCGCAGGTAGTCCGGCAGGATGCGCGACTCCAGCGCCGTCTTGAGTTCGACGTCGAGGAAACGTCCCGCGCCGGGAATGCGCCGATGCACGGTGAGCGAAGGCGGCGACGCGGACCGAACCGGGCCGCCGCTCAGCTCCAGCAGAAAATAGCCGTGCGCGCCGAGGGTCAGCAGGTACGGCTCCCGGGAGACCGGCGGCAGCCGCGTGCCGCCGAAGCACTCCGCCGGCCGGCTCCCGGCGTGCTCGGAGAGGTCCAGGCGGACGGCCTGGGGATGGCGCGAAAGATTGGCCACCACGAGCAGGCGCTCGGTCCCGGATTCGCGCAGGAAGGCCAGCACCCTGGGATTGTCGTGGCGCACGAAGCGCAGGCCGCCGCGGCCCAGGACCCGGTGCCGCCGGCGCAGGGCGATGAGCCGCTTCATCCACCACAACAGCGAGGCGGGATTGCGCTGCTGGTTCTCCACGTTCACCGACTGGTAGTGGTACTCCGGGTCGATGACCACGGGCAGGTGCAGGCGTTGGGGATTGGCGCGGGAGAAGCCGGCGTTGCGGTCCGGGCTCCACTGCATCGGCGTGCGCACGCCGTCGCGGTCGCCCAGGTAGTAGTTGTCGCCCATGCCGATCTCGTCGCCGTAGTAGAGTATCGGCGTGCCGGGCATGGTCATGAGCAGCACGTTCATCAGCTCGATCTTGCGGCGGTCGTTGAACAGCAGCGGGGCCAAGCGGCGGCGGATGCCCAGGTTGATGCGGGCGCGGCTGTCGCGGGCGTAGACCTGGTAGAGGAAGTCGCGCTCTTCCTCGGAGACCATCTCCAGGGTCAGTTCATCGTGGTTGCGCAAAAAAACGGCCCACTGGCAGCCCTCGGGCGCGGGCGGCGTCTGCTCCAGAATGTCCGCCACCGGGGCCTTGTTCTCCATTTCCAGGGCCACGTACATGCGCGTCATGAGCGGGAAGTTGAAGATCATGTGGCTCATGTCGCCCGCGCCGAAATAGCGCGCGGCGTCCTCGGGCCACTGGTTGACCTCGGAGAGCAGCATGCGCCCCGGGAACTTCACATCCACATGGGCGCGCAGCCGCCTGAGCAGGCCGAAGGTCTCGGGCAGGTTCTCGCAGCCCGCGCCCTCGCGCTCGTACAGGTAGGGCACGGCGTCCAGGCGCAGGCCGTCCACGCCCATGCCCAGCCAGAAATCGACCACGCGCAGGATCTCGGCCTCCACCAGCGGATTGTCGAAGTTGAGATCCGGCTGGTGGGCGTAAAAACGGTGCCAGTAATAGGCCCCGGCCGCGTCGTCCCAGGTCCAGTTGGAGGGCTCGAAGTCCTTAAAGATCACGCGCGTGCCGGCGAAGCGGTCCGGGGTGTCGCTCCAGACGTAGAAGTCGCGCTCGGGCGAGCCCGGCGGGGCCATGCGCGCGCGCCGGAACCAGGCGTGCGCATCCGATGTGTGGTTGAGCACGAGTTCGGTGATGACCTTGATGCCGCGACGATGCGCCGCGCGCAGAAAGGCCCGGAAATCCGCCAGGGTGCCGTAGAGCGGGTTGATGCCGCAGTAGTCGGCGATGTCGTAGCCGTCGTCGCGCAGGGGCGAGGGATAGAACGGCAGCAGCCAGATGGCCGTGGCCCCGAGGTCCCGGATGTAGTCCAGCCGGCTGGTGAGGCCCTGGAAATCGCCGTGCCCGTTTCCGCTGCTGTCGAAAAACGAGCGCACGTGCAGCTCGTAGATCACGGCGTCGCGGTACCAGTCCGGCTCGCGCGCCTCAGATCTGCGCCGCGGCATGGCCGACCTCCCCTCCCGCCCTTGCGGTCCCGCGGTCCAGCACGACCCGCGCCCGGGGCAGGGCCTCGGGCATGTTCTCGCGCACGAACGCGGTCAGGCGCTCGCGCACCAGACAGCGCAAATCCCAGTTGCGACCGGAATCGGCGGAGCTCACCAGCGCCCGCAGGGTCAGCGTCGCCGGCCCGGCCTCAACGACCTGCAGGACGCAGGCCCTGCCGTCCCAAAGCTCCCCGGCCTCCGGCAGCGCCGCCTCGGCGCAGATGCGCTCCAGCTCCGCGCGGATGGCCGGAACGCTGGCGCGGTAATCCACGCAGAGCATGGCCGAGCCGAGAATCCGGGCCGAGCTGCGCGTCCAGTTCTGCACCGGCCGCTCCAGGAAATAGGACGTGGGCAGAATCAGCCGGCGCTCGTCCCAGATGCGCACCACCACGTAGGTCAGGCCGATCTCCTCCACGCGGCCCCACTCGCCCTCGACCACCACCACGTCGTCCATGCGGATGGGCTGGGCCAGGGCGATCTGCACGCCGGCGAAGAGGCAGCCGAGAAGCCTTTGCGCCGAGAGGCCGGCCACCGCCCCGGCGATGCCCGCCGAGGCCAGGATGCTCGTCCCGATGCCGCGCGTGGTGTCGAAGACCATGAGCGCCGCCGCGAGGGACAGGCCGGCCACGAACACCGTGAACAGCCGGCGGAACATGCGCGCCCGGGTCAGGGCCTTGCGCGCCTGGAGGTTGTCCGCCGCGTTGATGTCATAGGCCTGCTGCAGCCGCAGCGCGAGCAGGCCGCCCAGGGCCACGGCCAGCCAGGCCAGCACGACGATCCAGCCCAGGGCGACGATCTTCTGGGCCAGGGGCTGGACGGCCTCGGCCAGGGGTTCGGCGGCGCGGCCGAGCTGCAGGAAGAGCAGCAGCGCGGCCAGGCGTGTGGGACCGGCCAGGGGAGTCAGGGCCGCGGCCCAGGAGGCGTCGCCCGCGGCGCGGAGCACCCGGCGCAGCGCGCGCAGGGCCAGGGCGTGGGTCAGCAGTCCGGCCAGGGCGAAGCCGAGGAGCGGCAGCCCGGCCAGGGCGAGGTCGAGAAAGGCGCGTGAGGGCGTCGGCATGATGCGGTCTCCTGTGCGGCGTCGCCCGGACGGGCGGGTCGTAAGGCTCCTGCGCTCCGAGAATGGAGTTCCTGTTCGGCGGGAGGGAGGATGATAACCGTGCGGAATCCTGTCCGGAGCGCAGGAACTGCGGAAGACAGTGCAGGCCGCGTGCCAGTCGGGCGGTGCTAGCGCGCGGCTTCTGCGTCCGGCGCCTGGGCGGCCGGCGCCGGGGTCTGGGCCGCCGGCTTGGCGGTGCGCGCCAGGCGCACGCCGGAGAAGATGGTGCCGAGATCCGGCCAGCCGCGGCTGCGGTTGGCCGAGCGCAGGGCCGCGGCCTTGCTGATCCAGGAGCCGCCGCGCAGCACGCGCGAGGGGCTCTCGGCCTTGCAGACCGGATTCTCCCGCGGGGAGCGGGCGTAATAAGCGGCGTCGTACGTGTCCTGGCACCACTCCCAGAGGTTGCCGTGCATGTCGCGCAGGCCGAAGGCGTTGGCCGGGAAACTGCCGACCACGCTCGTGTGCATGTTCGGCCAGATGCGCTGCGGCCGCTTGGCCGGCTTGCGTTTGCGCCCCTTGCGCTTGCCCGCGGGCGCGGGCTCGGGGGCCAGACGGTAGGGCCGGTCGAAGCTGGCCTGATCCGTGGTGATCGTCTCGCCGAAGGAATAGGCCGTGGTCGTTCCCGCCCGGCAGGCGTACTCCCATTCGGCCTCGGTGGGCAGGCGGAAGCCGCCGCCGGCGCGCGCGTTCACGGCCGCCACGAACTTCTTGGCCCGGTTCCAGGAAATCATGTCCACGGGCTGCTCCTCGCCGTTTTGGATCAGCGAGGGATTGTCGCCCATGATCGCGGTCCACTGGCCCTGGGTGACCTCGGTTTCGCCCAGCCAGAAGCCGGAAAGGCAGACCCTGTGCTGCGGCCCCTCGTCCCGGTCGCGGCCGGGCTCGCCCCTGGGACTGCCCATGACGAAGCAGCCGGCGGGAATCCAGCGAAAGGTCAGGCCGGTTTCCGGCTCGACCCAGCGCGCGCCGGCCCCGGGCTCCGCAGTCCGTGTGGCGTTGTCCGCGACGCCCTGTCCGGCGTCGGCGGCCGCGCCCTCGGCCGGCTCGCAGAGCACGAAGAGAACCAGACCGAGGATCAGCATGAAGACCTTCATGCGGATCATCAGGCCGCGTCCCCTCCCCGCGCGGGCCTGGGCTGCGCCTTGGGCAGGACCACGCTCACCGTGGTCCGGCCGGGCTGCGAGCAGTCCAGCGAGATGCTGCCGCCGTGGAACTCCGCGATGCGCTTGGCCGAATAGGTGCCCAGCCCGGTGCCGCCGGGTTTGCCGGAGGTGACGTATTTCTCGAAGAATCGCGTCCGGATGGCGCGGGGGACCTCGCCGGGGTTGCGTACGCAGATGTTCACCGCCTCGCCCAGATCGACCATGTCGACCTCCGTTATGCCGCCCTCGGGCGAAGCCTCCAGGGCGTTCTTGATCAGATTGGAGAGCATGGACGCCAGCAGCGGCGGTTCGCAGTCGACGCTGAGCGTCTGGCCCGGCAGCACCGGCCGGCCATTGATGGTCAGCAGGGCGTGCCGGCCGGCGCACTGCGGCTGGACCTCCAGCTCGGCGCGTACGTCCTGCGCCAGCTGCACGAGATCCGCCGGCGCCGGTTCGAGTTCCAGCGCGCCGCGTTCGATGCGCGAGAGTTTGAGATAGGCGTCGACGATGCGCAGCATGGCGTTGGCGGAGTTCTGCAGCCGGCCGATCCAGCCCCGCTGCTCGGCGGTGAGGTTGGGCTGCCGCAAAAGCAGCTGCGGCAGGCTGACGAAGCCCACCAGCGGGCTGCGCAGGTCGTGGCGCATCATGTGCTCGATGCTCTCCCGGGCCTGCTCGCGCTGGGTGCGCTCGGTGATGTCCTCAAGCACCACGATGACCGCGCGCAGGCTCCCGTCCTCGCTGCGGATGGGAATGGCCGAGCATTGGACCACGGCGCGGCCCTGGGCCAGGCGGCCTTCGACCTCGAGCACCTGCGGCTCCAGCGGCAGGTGCCCGGCGATGGCCTGAGCCAGGACGAAGTCCTCGGGCCGGAGGTGCTCCTCCGTGCCGTGACGCCAGGCCAGGAAGCCCGGCCCCAGATCCGGCAGGCCGTCCGGGCCCGCGCCCCAGATCCGGCGGCTGGCCTTGTTGACGTAAAGGATGCCGCCCTGGGAATCGGCCATCCAGACGCCCACGGGCAGGGTCTCCAGGATCATCCGCAGCAGGGCCTCGCTTTTGCGCAGCTCCACCTCCGCGGCCTCGCGCGCGGTGATGTCCTCGGACAGGGCGTCGGCCATGTTGTCCAGGGTCCGGGCCAGCAGGGCCAGCTCGCCGAAGTCCTCCGGACCGCCGCTGCGCGCCTCCAGGTCGCCGCCGCCCAGCCGCCGGGCCACGCCGACCAGCCGCTCCACCGGCCGGCTGATGACGATGCCGCCCACCACCCAGGCCACCAGGATGGCCAGCATCGCCGCCCCGGCCAGGAGCGACAGATCGCGGCGCAGGGAGCGCACGGCCTCGGCCAGGGCCTGCTTTTCGGGGATGCCCACGGAAATGTAGAGATAGGGCGGCGCTTCCGGCCGCAGGCGCAGCTGGGTGAAGGCCACGATGCGCCGCACGCCGTCGGCCTGGGTCACGGTGGCCGTGCCCATGGCCTGCCGGCCGCTGACGAGATCCCAGTGCTCCATGACCAGCTTGCGTCCGGTGGGGCTGGTGTCCTCCGCGCCGGGGTGGCGGTAGACGCGCGTGCCGTTGTGGTCGGCGATGGACAGCACCGAGCCCGGCGGCAGGGAGGCCACGCTCAGGACCTGGGCGTAGCGGCTGGGCCGCAGGATCGTGGTGAGCACGCCGGTGATCTGGCCGTCGGCGTCGGCGATGGGATAGGCGAAGTTGATCAGCGGCTCCTGGCCGCCGCCGCGCAGACCCAGCTCGTACTCGCCCACGGTGAACTCGCCGCGCTCCATGGCCTCCGTAAGGTGGCGGCCGCCCTTGAGGAACGGCCGGTCCAGCGGCAGGGCCGAGGCGAAGACCCGGCCCTGGGCGTCGGCGGCGATGATGTTGGCGAAGACCGCGGTGCTGCCCTTCAGGCGGCGCAGGATGGCCGCGGTGGCCTGGGCGTCGTGCTGGCGCACCTGGGGCATCTGGGCCAGAAGCGAGAGCAGCTGCTCCGCGCGCATGGTGATCAGCTGCTGCTCCCGGGCGAGGAACTGGGCCGCGCGCAGGGCGTCGTCCTCAGCGTCCCGGATGGCGCGCTGGCGGTTCTCCAGGCTGGAGTGCAGAATGACGGCCAGGGCCGGGAGCACCGCGAGGAGCACCAGGGTGATGAGGCTGTTGCGCAGGGAGCTGAAAAAAATGTTTCTCACGGGCTGCTCCAATGGCCGGGCCTGACGAAAAGAAGCCCCCTTGGGCCTCCGGCGGACGTCTGCGTCCGCCGGAGGCTTGCGGGGAGGTTGCGCGCGCAGGTCTTGGCGCGTCCCCTGGCTTGGTGCGCCCGGACCATGGCCGGATGGGCGGCGCAGGCGCAGGAGCCACCACTCACTCCACGCGCCCGGTCCGGGTGCCCGCACGCTTCACCAGAGGCCGCCGCAGGATGGGGGTTCTGATCAAACCCCACCCTCTCTGCCGCGGCGCAGGGAAATTCCTTCTGGCCCGGCCAGCCCTTCACGGCCGCCGGCGCCATCTCAGAGCTCCGCTCCTCCGTCGCCGCCATCCCTGCCCGCCCGGGCCGGCCGGCGTCCCCGGCCGTTCCCGCCGCTCAGGGAGCGGCCGTACTTGCTCAACAGGCCATACAGCCGCGAGGGACTCAGGCCGGAAATCTGCAATGCACGCTTGAGTTCACCCTCGCTGACCCGGACGAGTTCATCCAGATAGGCCGCCTCGACCCGCTCCTGCTCCTGCTTCTTGTACTCGTTCCAGTTGGTCAGCGGGCCGGCGGAGAGGTCCGTCCCGGCCGGCGCATCGGCGACCGGACGGGAGGCGCGGCCCACGCGCTCGCGCAGCATGCGGATGCGCAGCTCCTGGGGCAGATGCGCGGGCAGGAGCATCTCCTCGCCCGGCGCGCTGGCCACCATGGCCTCCAGGACGTGGATGAGCTCGCGCACGTTGCCGGGCCAAGCATAATCGCGCAGGAAACTCCGCAGGTCGCCGGAAAAGGTCTTCTGGCTGAGCCGGCTGTCGCGGCAGATGCGCTCCAGGTGGTGTTCGGCGATGGCCAGGATGTCGTCCTTGAGCTCGCGCAGGGGCGGCAGGCTCAGCACCGCCGCGCGGATGCGGTAGAACAGATCCTCGCGGAAGGCCCCGGCGGCGACCATGTCCGCCAGACTCTTGTTGCTGGCGCAGACGAGGCGGAAGTCCAGGCGCATCTCCCGTGTGTCGCCCAGGGGCCGGAAGCTGCGCGTCTCCAGCAGGCGCAGGAAGCTCTTCTGCAGCTCCAGCGAAAGTTCGCTGATCTCGTCGAGGAACAGCGTGCCGCCATCGGCGCGCTGGAGCACGCCGGCCTTGTCCGACACCGCGCCGGTGAATGCGCCGCGCCGGTGGCCGAAGAGATCGCTGCCGACCAGGGCCTCCTGGAGCGAGGCGCAGTCCACGACCACGAAATTCTTGTTGCGTCGGGGGCTGTTGGCGTGCACGGCCCGGGCGAAGACCTCCTTGCCCGTGCCGGTCTCGCCCAGAATGAGCACCGTGGCCGAACTCCGCGCGGCCTTGGCCATCTGGCCCACGACCTCCAGCAGGCGCGGGCTGTCGCCCACGATGCCGCGCCGCTCCACGGGCTGGGCGGACTGCTTGTTGCGCCGGAACTCCAGGGCCCGGCGGAAGGAAAGCTGCAACCCCTCGGGCGAGCCGGTCTTCTGGATGTAGTCCCAGGCGCCGTTGCGCACGGCCAGCTCCGCGCCGTCGGGATCGCCCAGGCCGGTCATGATGATCAGCTCCGGCGCGGCGGGCAGATCCTTGATCCGCGGGATCAGATCCAGGCCGTTGCCATCGGGCAGCCGGACGTCGAGGAAGACCACATCGAAGTCGTCCTCGGCGAGCTGGGCCTCGGCCTGGGTCATGTCACGCGCGATCGCCACCTCCACGTCCGGGCCGCTGAGCATGGACGCCAGCAGCTGGGCGAAAAACTCGTCGTCATCGATAATGCACGCCTTGATCACAACATTCCTCGTACGCGGTCAGGGTCATGTCCGTCGCCACGGGACCGGCCTGCTGGTTGCATAGCCCAAGCTTCCGGTCCCAGGCAAATTTCAGGCCCGGGCCCGGCCCGGGGTCCGCACCCGCTCCAGCACCCAGCCCAGGACGGCCTCCAGGCGCTGGTGCGCATGGCGCGCCTGGTCCAGCTGGCCGCGCTGCGCGGCGGCATAGATGGCCTGGGCGTAATCGGCCAGCGCGCGGATGTGCAGCAGGCCGGTGAGGCTCGCCAGGGAATGCGCCGCATCCATGACCGCCTCCGCGTCCCCTTGCGCCATGGCCCGGTTCAGCTCCAGCAGGCGCTGCTCGCCCGCCGTGAAAAAAAGGTCCCCAATCCCGTTGGGCAACCCCTCCAGGGCACTCTCAAGATCAACGCCCTGACATTCGGAGGGCACCGTCTCCGTCACCGTCATGCCTCCTCTCTCCTCACATCCGCCGCGCCGCCTTCCGCGGCGTCGGGGCAATACTCCAGCACCATCGCCAGCGCCCGATCCCCGGAATCCCTGATCGGGGTCACGCGGCGCGCGCGATACACCGCGCCCTCGGGGCCCTGCACAGGCTTCGGCAAAGGCACCTCGCACGGGGCGCCCCCGGTGAAGGCCTCCAGAATCGCCAGCGCGGCCTGTCGATCACCATGCACCCGCGAGTGCTCCTTGCCCACCAGCGCCGAGGCCGGCAGGCGCACCATGCGCGCATACGGCCTGTTCAGCGCCAGATAGACCAACCCGGCGTCAAGAAGCGCCGCCGGATGCGCCAGATCCCGCGAAAGTTCATCGAACGCCGCAAGCAGTTCGCTCAGCTCCCCGCGAGCGGAGACGCCGACGGCGTCGGCGAGTGTGGCGGCGAATGGCGGGACGGCTTGGCACATGCGCACAGGCTTATCAACAATCGTGCCAGCCGGACCGTAAACGTGACTTGCTGAATTTAAAAGATAAATGTCGAACGTGCCGTCTCTCGCGGCGCGATACTCCTATAAAATAGGAGCTAAAATACGGGAAATTCCGGTGCGGAAAGCATCCGCGCGAATCCACCGACCTCCCGACGCACGCGCTTGACCCCCAGGTATTCGCCAGCTACGAAGACTTCAGGCCGCAGCACCCGGCCCTTCACGTGAACGCAACGCCATAACCACGAGGCGGCGCATGGATGCGAACACCCTCATCGTACATAGCGGCATCGACCCCGACGACAGCTACGGCGATCTGACGCCCCCGATCCATCAAAGCACCACCTTCGCCCAGCACGACCCGCAACATCCAGGCCCCTATGAATATTCGCGCAACGGCAACCCCACGCGCGAGGCCGTGGAGGCGGCCATCGCCATTCTGGAGGGCGGCGCCGCCGGCTTGGCCTTCGCCTCGGGCATGGCCGCCATCTGCTCCACGCTCATGCTCTTCTCCCCCGGCGACCACCTCATCGCCAGCCGGGATCTCTACGGCGGGACCTATCGCGCCCTGACCACCCTGTTCGCGCAGTGGGGGCTCAAGACGAGCTTCGTGGACACCACCGACATCGAGGCGGTGCGCCGGGCCGTCACGCCGCAAACGCGCGGCATTTTCGTCGAAAGCCCCTCGAACCCGCTGCTGCGCGTCACCGACCTCGCGGCCGTGGCCGACGTGGCCAAGTCCTACGGATTGCTCTCCATCGTCGACAACACCTTCATGACGCCCGCACTCCAGCGGCCCATCGCCCTGGGCTTCGACATCGTGCTGCACAGCGCCACCAAGTTCCTCGGCGGCCACAGCGACGTGGTGGCCGGTCTGGCCGTCACCGCAGACGCCACCACGGGCCGCCAGCTCAAGCGCATCCAGAGCACCTTCGGCGCCGTCCTCGGTCCGCAGGACGCCTGGCTGCTCCTGCGCGGCATGCGCACCCTCGGCGTGCGCATGGCCGCGGAACAGGCCACGGCCACCATCCTCGCGCCCTGGCTGGCTTCGCGGCTGGCGGTGCGTCGCGTCTACTATCCCGGCCTGCCGCAGCACCCCGGCCGCAACATCCATTTCCGCCAGGCCGACGGCCCCGGCGCGGTGATCAGCTTCGCTCTGGAGCACCCGGCCGCCGTGCGTACCTTCACCCAGAGCCTGCGCCTGCCCCGACTGGCCTCCAGCCTCGGCGGCGTGGAATCCATCGTCTCCTTCCCCGCCGCCATGTCCCACGCGGCCATGCCCGCCGCGGAACGCAGCGCCCGGGGCATCGACGACACGCTGCTGCGCCTGTCCGTGGGGCTGGAGGCCGCGGCCGATCTCATGGACGATCTGGGCCAGGCCCTGGACGCCGCCGCCGCCGCCATCGGCCGAGACGTGGGGTTCCGGTAGGGCGGCAATTCCCCACACCGGCCCTTGACACTCACGGCCGCTCCGGCTACAGACTGCACCCGACGCGTGGGGCTGTAGCTCAGTTGGGAGAGCGCTTGAATGGCATTCAAGAGGCCGTGGGTTCAATTCCCTCCAGCTCCACCACTTCAAAAACGACAAGGGCTTGCGAGTAACTCGCAAGCCCTTTTTTCATCGCCGCGCCGAATTTCGCACGGCAGTTTGCGGACGGCGGCACACGCGGAAGGGCCTTGCGCCGCAGGTCATCCACGCTTCCGGACGCGTTCGAAGTCTTCCCGGACCATGTCACGGACCACTTCGCCCTTTTGGCTGCAGACCTGAATGGCCTCCCAGTCCGGCGCGTGGCTGACCTTCTGCATGGCCAGGCCGTCCGCCCCGAACCAGCAGGGCAGCAGGCCGGCGAGAAAGTAACCCCTTTGCCGCAGGCTTTCCACGGCCTGGGGCGTGGCGGCGTCGCCAAGGTTCAGGAACACCTGGACCAGGCCGCGCTCTCCGGCCATGGCCTCGGAGGCGGCGACAAGCTCGCCGAAGTCCTTGCCGCAGCGCTGCACGGTCTGGCGCACCAGCCCGATCTGCGGAAGCACGAACGGGTCTGCGGCCACAGTTTCGCCGGCCGGTTGGGCTGCGGGCAGGACGGTGCGCGGCAGGGCCATCTCCGCGTAGACCGCCTCGCAAAAGGTCCGATACGCTTCGGGCAGGTGCACGGCGCAGGGGGTTCTGTCGAAGACCTTGAACATCAGGAGCAATGAAATGTTGCGGGCCGCGCCGTCCGTCTTGGCGGGGGCCGGGGAGGGCATGCACTCCACCTCAAGCCCGGTGAACGCCATGCCTTTGACTTCGCCCAAGTGTTGTGAGGCCATGTTGTTGGTGAGCGCCTCGCAGATCATGACGGGCAGGCCAAGGCGCGCCGGCAGGTTGTCGAGGGCTTCCACGCACAGGACCGTCGCCACATTCCGCTTCCGGTAGCTTTTCAAAACGATGAGCTGACCGGCCTCGCGGACGTCAGGATTGGGCGCGGGCCGGAACAGGCCGAAAAGCCCCACCACCTCACCCCTGGGAGTCCTGGCCACCACGGTGTGCAGGTCGCCCGTGGCGTTCCTGCGGGCGATCTCCGCCGGGTCGTAAACATATTCCAGCGGGAAGACGTCGCCATAGGCCTCAAGGTAGGCCAGGGCGACGCCCAGGGCATCCTCGGGGCGAAAAGGCCCGATGCCGACATCCTGGCCGGGCTCGATCACCCGGCGCGACGCCTGAAGCCTGCGGATCAGTTCCTCGCGTCCCATGTTCGGCTCCTCGCGGCCTGGCCTGCCCCACACCGGGTATGTGGCGTCGTCCGGGCCGTCATGTCCCTGGACTTACGTCGCCCACCTCTAGCTTCTGGCTGAGGAAATCCACCATGGTGAACCGGGGGGCGAAAACCGGTTCGCGGTCCACCAGACCGGTGCCCCGCAGCAGACAAACAAGGACCTCGCCAGCCAGCAGCGCGTTCGCCGCCAAGCAGCCTATGGCCGTGGTGGGCGTCTTGCCGGAGGCCAGGCCATTGGCGATGCGCTCCATCACCGGGCGGTTGAAGAAATCGCCGAGGAGCGAGGGCAGCAGGCCGCCGCCGCTGGATTTCTCCTGCGCCAGCCGCCAGAATTCCTCCGGCATCATGCCGCCCGGCGCGTGGGCCACCAGCACGGAGCCGAAGCCCACCGCCCCGCAGGTGAACATGGGCAGTCCGTGCTTCTGGATCAGGCCGGAGGTCATGGTCTTGACCGCACCGCCCTTTTCCGCGTCGATGACCCCCACGTAGAGGTCCGCGCCGGCCAGGAAGCGTTCGAGGTTGTCCGCGGCGACCCCTTCGGGGAAGAGTTCCAGCTCCACGTCGGGATTGATGGACCGGGCCAGCTCCGCGTAGACCTCAAGCTTGCGGCGGTCCATGGTGTGGCCGAAGGCCGCGGCCTGCCGGTTCATGTCCGGAGGGTCGAAGACGCCGTTCTCCGCCAGGCGGAACCGCGTCACGCCGCAGCGCACAAGGGCCAGGAACGCGCCGCCGCCCACGCCGCCCAGGCCGGCGAAGGCGACGACCTTGCTCCGCAGGACCGCGAAGCCCGCCTCGGTGAAGATGGGCAGCGCCCGGTTCAGAAAATCGTGGCTCATGATTCCCCGCGACCCCCTTCGGCGCAATTGCACAGGGAATAGACGGTTTCGCCATGGGCCGTACGGTCGCTTTCGTCCATTCCCAGGTCTCCGAGCAGCTCGGCCATGACCTCCGGCTCGCGGTGATAGCCCAGCTCCGCCACCTCGCGCAGCCCCTGCTCGCGGGAAAGCAGCCCGAACGAGACGCCGGCGCTCACCTCCACGATGGACTGCGGGAAGAAGGTGGAGCGCATGTTGCGGAAGCGCATATACTGGCAGTAGTCCTTGACCCTCTCGATGCGGCAGCTGGTGTGCAGCAGGCCCTTCTGCCCCGGGGGCATCCGCCAGTCCATCTCCTTGCGCATGAGTTCCGCCACCTCGGCCCAGGAGCCGTACAAATCGTTGGTCCTGAGCCGCCGGAACTGCGGCAGGAACGTGGATTCGTCCTGCCTGGCCCGCTGCACCATGCGGTCGAACGGCGCATAAATCGGATCAAGGATGCGCCGGATGGAGCGCTGGTAGTGCATGAAATCCGCGGTCAGGGAATAGGGATTGGCCGGTTCGGGAGAATTGGCGACCATCTCCATGAATTGCAGGGTCTGCTCGCGAATGGACGGCGGCGCCGGCCTGGGCTGTCCCTCACCCGGCTGCAGGTTGCGCAACACATAGCTCATGACCGCCAGCTGCACCTCTTCAACCCCCTGCATGACCACCGGGATCCGTTCCTCCGCGGCGAGGGGAAAGAACAGCACGTGGGCCACCACCGGACAAAGGCACGGCATGCCGACATTGCCGAACTGGGCGCGCATGGCCGCGCGGATCTCGTTCCAGGGCAGGGTCCGCTCCACCAGCTCCACCTGCGGCAGCAGCTCCAGGGAGCGGCGCAGGTTCCTTCGGCAGGTCTCGTTGGTGTACGGCATGTTCCAGGACGCGGCGAGAACGCGGAGCCCGAGCTTCTTGGCCAGATACCACAGGAGGTACGTGGAGTCCTTGCCGCCGGTGCACAGAACCATGACGTCGAACCGGGACGCCTTGTTGGCGGCGGCGATGGACAAAAGTTCGGCGTCGTCCACCTGGTTGCGCGGTCCGGCCGAGCCGCCCTCCCGCGCGCCCAGCTCGTAGCACTGACAGAAGGCGCACACGCCGCGCTCGTCGAACTCCAGTCCGGGCAGCAGGTGGTCGTCGGCCACGCACCGGACGCAGGTCTGCTTGCGCTCGGCCGTGGATGGTGTGCGCCGCTGCGGCCCGTCCACCACGATGCCCTCCTCCACCAGGCGCAGGAAAACCGCGCTTTCGCGCACGGCCTGCGGCAGGCTGTCCAGACCGACCGAGCCGTCCAGCCGGTCCAGCGCCTCGGCCAGAACGTCGGGAATGGGCAGGACGGACTCATGCTGGCGCGGCGGATTGCGCAGCCCGTAATAGACCAGGACCTTTCCTTCTTTGCCGTCCCGCACCGCCCAGCGGTACTGGAGCATCGGTTGCTCGGGCATCTTCATGAGCATCTCCCTGTGGCGATGGTGTCCATTTTGATGCCCGCAGGCAGCGTTCACGGTCCGAACGCGGCACCGCGGGCAACTCCGTGCGCACAACGCCTTGTTGCGGCCGGCCTAGGTTCCGGCCCGGAAGTTCAGCACGTTGACCCCACTCTTGCGCCTGTAGGCGACCTGCGTCATGCCGCGGATGAGAGACAGCCTGGACCGCCGGGCGCTCTGTTCATCCGGCCTCGCGGTAGAAATCCTTGTCCCTGGCCACGTGGTCGCCGGCAAACTGGGCCTGCGGCAGCCACTCCAGGGCCGGGACGGCGCGGGGCAGTTCCCCGGCCCGGCCCGGAGCGGACGCCAGAACCGGCGCGAGAAGCGCGAGGAAAAGCGCCGCAAGAATGAATTTCACCATGCATTTTCTCTAGCCTCTCGCCAAGGTGCTGTCCAGCCGCCGCCCCGCGCACGCGTTGCCATGAATCGCGGCCTCTGCTAGCGTTGCGGTCGACGAAACACGGGAGCGAACGCCATGCCGGAAGCCCACAACATCGCAGCCAGCCTGTCTGAAACGGACCTGGCCGAGGCCTCTGAATGATGCGCGCCGACGCCCTGGACAAGGCGCTTGGCCGCGAGCGCTATGCCCTGGACCTGGCCCCGGCGGATTGCCTGTGGGCCGGGGCCTTCCGTCCGGGCGGGCTTTCGGGCGTGGCCCACGGCCGCATCGTGCGCATCGACGCCACGGCGGCCCTGGCGGTGCCGGGCGTGGTGCGCGTGCTCACTGCCGCCGACGTGCCCGGGACCAACCTCCAGGGCATCATGCACAAGGACCAGCCCGTGCTCTGCGGCGATGTCATCCGCCATGCCGGCGACCCGGCGGCGCTGGTGCTGGCGAAATCGGCCCAGGCCCTGCGCGCGGGCCTGGCGGCCATGCGGGCGGACATCGCGCCCCTGCCCGGCGTGTTCGACCCCGTGCTGGCGCTTAAGAAGGACGCGCCGCTGGTCCACGCCGGCCGCGCGGGCGGCAACCTGCTGCTCGGCGCGGAGATCGCCAAGGGCGACGCGGCCGCAGCGCTCAAGGCCGCTCCCGTGGTGGTGCGCCGCGAATTCTCCACCCCCGTGCAGGAGCACGCCTTCCTGGAAACGCAGGGGGGCTTTGCGCAGCTTCTGGCCGACGGAACCCTGGACATGACCGTGAGCACCCAGGCGCCCTTCCGCGACCGCTTCGAGATTGGCCACGCCCTCGGCCTGGACCCCATGCGCGTACGCGTGCGCTCGCCGTACCTCGGCGGCGGCTTCGGCGGCAAGGACGGGGCCACGGTGCAGTGCCTGCTGGCCCTGGCCGCGCTCCATTCCGGCGGCCGGCCGGTGCGCATGTCCTGGGACCGCGAGGAGAGCATCCTCGCCGGATACAAGCGCCACGCCGTGCGCCTGCGCTACGCCCTGGGCGCGGAGCGCGACGGGACGCTCACCGCCCTGTCCTGCAGCCTGGTCTACGACACCGGGGCCTACGCGCACCTGGGCGTCGAGGTCATGGAGCTGGGCATGGAGCATGCGGCCGGACCCTACCGCATCCCCAACGTGCGCGTCACGGGCCGCTGCGTCTACACCAACAACCCCATTGCCGGAGCCTTCCGGGGCTTCGGCGTGGCCCAGGTGAGTCCGGCCTTCGAGGGGCTCATGGACGAGCTGGCGGCAAAGCTCGGCATGGACCCCGCGGCCCTGCGGCGCAAGAACGCCCTGCGCCGCGGCGACGTGAACCCCTGCGGCGTCCGGCTGACCAGCTCCGTTGGCCTGGCCGAGTGCCTGGACGTCATGGAGTCCCACGAATTCTGGACCGGGCGGACGCGCTGGCGCGCGGACGCGCCGCGCTTCGCCCGCAGGGGCACCGGCATGGCCTGCGTGTGCGACTCCATGGGCTACGGCCGCGGCCTGGCGGACATGGCCATCGCCAAGGTCGAGCTGGCCGAGGACGGCGGCTTCGTGGTTTACAGCGGCGTCTCCGACATGGGCCAGGGCAACGCCGCGGCCTTCGCCAAGCTGGCCGCCCAGGAGCTGAACCAGGAGCCGGGGGCCGTACACCTCGTGCAGCCGGACACGGCGCTCTGCCATCCCTCCGGCTCGTCCTCGGCCGGGCGCACCACCTACACCTTCGGCAACGCGCTGCTGCGGGCGTGCGCGGCCATGCGCGCCAAGCTCCTCGTCCGTGCGGCCTTGCCCCTTCTGGCCGACGAGGCGGCCAGCCTGGAGCTCGCGCCCGGCGTGGTGCGCCGCAAGGACGACGGCCGCAGCCTGCCGCTGGCCGCGCTGGCGCGCTTCCTGACCCGCGACGACCGTATCTGCGTGGCCGAGTTCCTCATGCCCGTGGCCCAGAATCCGCCGAATACGGGCAAGGGCTTCGCCATCGGCTTCCCGCATCTGTTCTTCGCCTACGCCGCGCATCTGGCGCGCGTCGAGATCGACGAGCTCACCGGCCGGGTGCGCGTGTGCGACTATCTGGCCGTCACCGACGGCGGCCGGGTGCTGGACCGCAGCTGCTTCGACCAGCAGGCTCAGGGCGGCGCGGCCCAGGGCCTGGGCTACGCCCTGTTCGAGGACTTTCGCCTGGAGCGCGGGCGCATCCTGACGCGCGACCTGTCCACCTACCTGCTGCCGGGCGCTCTCGACCTGCCGGACATCGTCTCCCTGGCTGCGGCCGGGAACGAGGAGACCGGGCCACGCGGACTCAAGGGCGTAGGCGAGGTGGGCTTCGACGGGGCGGCTCCGGCCGTGGCCGCCGCCATCGCCGACGCCTGCGGCCTGCGCCTGCGCCACCTGCCCTTCACCCCGGAGCGCGTGTTGGCCGCCCTGCGCCGGGGCGGCAAGGCCGGGAGGCGGGCATGAGGCTTTGCTTCACCCTCAACGGCCAGGCCCTGGACATCGAGGCCGAGGCGGACCGCCGCGCCGTGGACCTGCTGCGCGAGCTGGGCGCGCTGGATGTGAAGGAAGGCTGCGGCACGGGCGAGTGCGGGGCCTGCTCCGTGCTTGTGGACGGGACGCACAAGCTCTCCTGCCTCATGCTCGCGGCGCAGTTGCAGGGCCGGGAGGTGACCACGGCCGCCGGCCTGGGCGCGCCGGAGTCTCCGCACCCGGTGCAAGCGGCCTTCGCCGCGCATGGCGCCGTGCAGTGCGGCTTCTGCACGCCAGGCATGGCCGTGGCCGCAGCGGCCCTGCTGGCCCAGAATCCCGACCCCAGCCGCGAGGACGCGCGCCGGGCCATCTCCGGCAACCTCTGCCGCTGCACCGGCTACGTGAAGATCGTTGACGCCGTGTTGCACGCCGCCAGGGCCGCGCGGGGCGAAGAGGAAAACGGCGACGACAATGGCGGAGGCGCGACGTGAACGTGACCTTCCCGACGAGCTTGGCGGAACTTTTCGCCAGCCTGGCCGAGCCGGGCGCGCGCGTTCTGGCCGGCGGCACGGATCTGCTCGTGCGGCTGCGTTCCGGCCGTGATGCGTCACCGGCGCTGGTGTCCCTGGAGCGCGTGCCGGAACTGCGCGGCATCGGGCTGGCAGACGGCCCCGCCGGCCAGACCCTGCGTCTGGGCGCGGCTTCGACCTTGACCGAGGTTCTGGAGCACCCGCTCGTGCACGAGCTCCTGCCCGTGCTGGCCCGGGCGCTCGCCGTGCTGGGCTCGCCGCCCATCCGCAACATGGGCACCCTTGGCGGCAACCTGTGCACGGCCTCGCCCGCCGGGGACTGCCTGCCGCCGCTGGCCGCCCTGGGCGCGGAGTTGGAGCTGGCCTCGGCCAGGGGCCTCCGCCGCCTGCCGCTGGAGGCGTTCCTGTTGGGGCCGGGGCGCACGGCGCTCGTTCCCGACGAGGTGCTGGCGGCCGTGTGCGTGCCCCTGCCGGAGCCCGGCACGCTGCAGCATTTCGAGAAGGTGGGCCGCCGGAACGCGCTGGCCATCGCAGTGGTCAGTCTGGCCGCGCTGTTGCGGCTGGACGCTTCCGGCAGGGTCATGGACGCCCGGCTGGCCTGGGGCTCCGTGGCTCCGACAGTCTGGCGCTGTCCCGAGGCCGAGGCCGCCCTCGCCGGCCGGCGGCTCACGCTCACGGCCCTGGGCCGCGCCGCGGCGATCGTGCGCCGCCGGGTGCGGCCCATCGACGACATCCGCGCCAGCGCCGGGTACCGCCGCGAGGTGGCCGGCAACCTCTTGTTGCGCTTGGCCGAACTCTAGGCCTTCCCCGGCTGCGCGGGGGTGAGCCGGCCCACGGGCAGCACGAGAAAACAGGCGCACGCGAACAGCCCGCCGCAAAGCGCAAACAGTCCGGCCAGCGGCAGTCCGGCCGCCAGGGCCTGCCCGCCGACCAGGGGCCCCAGGATGAACCCGGCGTCCACGGCCACCAGGAGCAGGTTGGCGTTGAGGCTGCGCAGGTGCGGCGGGCTCACGCGGTACATGGCCGCGTTGAACAGCGGCAGGCCCAGTCCCAGCGCCGCCCCGTAGGGCAGGGCCATGAGGTCGAGGATGGCGGCGCTTCCGGCCAGGCCGAAGCAGGGCGTCAACAGGGCCATGGCCAGCAGCGCCAAGGCCACGACGCGGCCGGGGTTGAACGCGTCGTAGCGCTGCATGCCCAGCACGCGCACGGCCATGGTCGCGCCGTTGGCGCAGGTCAGGAACAGGCCTGGGTTGGCCGCGCCGAGGCTGAGCCCCCAGGCCTTGACGAAGAAGTAGACGATGGTCTGCGCGGCCAGGGCGAGCAGGTAGCCGGTCCAAAGCGGCGCCACTCCTGGCGTGCGCAGATTGGCGCGCAGCTCGGCGAGGCTGGGCTTGCGGCAGTGCTCGGGCGGCAGCGCCGCGGCCAGGGCGCGCGCCCGCGCGCCCAGCGGGATGAGCAGCACGAGGACCACGAGCATGAGCGGTGCGGCCATGGCGTAAGCGTAGCCGGGCGCGGGCAGAAACGGCGTCACGGCCTCCACGAAGGGCGGCATGAACGCGCCGGGCAGAATGGTGGTCAGCGAGAGCAGGCCGAAGCCCTGCGCCACCTTGCCCTCCGGCAGGAAGTTGATGAAGGCGGTGATCAGCGCCGAGGCCAGGATGACGTAGCCCGCGCCGTGCAGCACGCGCACCGCCGCGATGGTCGGGATGGAGTGGGCGAAGGGATAGCTGGCGAGCGCGGCGATGGCCAGGACCACGCCCAGGCGCATGGCCCGGAGGCTGTTGCGCAGGGTGAGGATGACGCCCAGCCAGGGCCGCAGCGCCAGCGCGATGAGGGGCTCCAGGGCGAGCAGCGGCCCGCGCCAGGCGGCCGGGATGCCGAGGCCCTCCAGGTAGGTGTAGAAGCCGTAGAATATGGCCAGATTGCAAAAGCAGAGCAGGTTCGCCAGGCACAGGGCCCAGAAGGCGTAGCCGTAGGGCCGTTCCCCGTCCGCGCTCACAATGCCGCGTCCTCGGCCCTGGCCGCGGCCACCACCGCGCCGAAGGCCGCGACGAACTCCCGCATCACCGGCTCCTGCACCAGACTCACGCGGATCCAGTTGGGAAAGCGGAAGCCGGTCATGGTGCGCACCATGACCCCCCGACGCATGAGCTGGCGGTAGACGAGGGAGTCGGACACCGGGGTCTCGACCATGACGAAGTTGCCCTCGCCCGCGACGTGCCGGAGCCCGAGGGCGTCGAAGGCCGGCAAAAGCAGGGCCTTGGCGGCGGCCACCATGCGCCGCGTGGCCGCGATGTGCCCCGCGTCGTCCAGGAGCGCGGCGGCGGCGGCCGGCTGGCCCAGGGCGTTCACGGAATAGACGATGTGCGTGCGGCGGATGTAGTCGATGGCCTCCTGCTGCCCGCAGACATAGCCCACGCGCAGGCCGGCCAGGGCGTACATCTTGGAGAAGGTCCGGAACACCACCACGTTCTTGTGGCGCTCCATGAGCTCCATGCCGTCCGGGAAGCGCTCGTCCTCCACATACTCGCGATAGGCCTCGTCCACCACGACGATGGCGCGGCCGTCCACCCCGCGCAGGAAGCGCTCCATGGTGTCGCGGTCCCACCAGGTCCCGGTGGGATTGTTGGGATTGCAGACGAACAGAATCTTGGTGTGCGCGTCCATGGCCGCCAGCATGCCATCGGGGTCGTAGGCATAGTTCTTGAGCGGGATGAGCCTGGCCGCGAAGCCGGAGAACTCCGCCACCCACTCGTACACCGCGAAGGTCTTGTCCGCGGTGACGATGTTGTCGCCCTTCTCGCAGAAGGCCTTGATGACGCTGGCGATGACCTCGCAGGAGCCGTTGCCCACGAGGAAGCGGTCCGGCTCCTTGCCGAAGCGCTCGGCCAGGGCCTTGCGCAGGAAGAAGGAATCGCCGCTGGGGTAGACGGCGGAGCGTTGCGCCTCGAACTCCCGGATGACCTTGCAGGCCAGCGGCGGCGGGCCCAGCGCGTTCTCGTTGTTGTTCAGGCGGTGCAGGTGATCCACCCCGAACTGGCGCATGAGCTCGGGATCGGGCCGGCTTGGCGTGTACGGTTCGAAGGCCCGGATGTACTCCGGGACGAGTTCAGCTATGGGCAGCGGCATGCTGGCAGACCAGGATGTCGGAGGTTCCGCCGTGGGGCAGCACCAGGCGCGGCGCGAAGCCGTTCGCGGCCAGCGCCGGAGAAAGCGCCGCCTGCCAGGGCTGCGCGAGGTCGAGGTGCAGCAGGATGGCCAGGGGGGCGCCTTCAACCGCCTCGTACAGCGCCGTCACGTGCGCCGCCAGATTGTCCGCGAAGTCGCGGCCGTCGAGCAGCGGCCGGAGCACCACCAGTCCGCGCACGCGGTCCAGGGTGGTGGCCAGCAGCGAGTGCTCCGGCAGCGTGGCCTGGGGCGCGGGCGCAGCCGGCAGGAGATCGCGGGAGAAGGCCAGGCGGTCGTATTCCCGCCGCAGGAAGTCCGTGAGGTCCGGGCTGGCCCAGACCGCGCCGCCCACGTCCTCGCGCAGGTGGCGGACATAGGCCGGCTGCGGGGCGAGGGATCCGGCCCCGTCCTCGGCCAGATCGGGCATGGCCAGGGTGCCGAGCCGCTCGAACCAGCCGCGCGGCAGATCCGGGGTGGGACGCTCGCTGAAGGCGCACACGACCTCGCTGCGCGCCACCAGGGAAAGGAAGCGCTCCGTGAGCAGCCTGGCCGTTTCGGCCGCAAGAGCCGCCTCGGCGGGATCGCAGAAGACGTAGGGGCCGGAGAAGGCCACGCCGCGCCGGCCGGAGGCCCGCCAACAAAACAGCCCAGCCGGGCGATCAGCCGCGTCCAGGACCGCCAGGGCGCGATACTGCCCGGAGGCGGCCATGTCGACGAAGCGTCCGGGCCGCCGGAAGGAACGCGGGCACAGGCGCGGGGCGTAACGCCCGGCGGCCAAAAGGGCGCAATGCTGCAGCAGGCCCGGTCCGGGCGCGTCCTCCACCCGCAGGGGCGGAGTCAGCCGCTGGGCCGCTGCGATGGGTTCGCCCAGGGGATATTTGCGGTCCACCTCGGCAGAGAGCTGGTACACGTCCGCGCCGGACAGCTCCAGGCTGGAACGGTCGGTGGTGCGCGAGGCCACGATCAGGCCCAGCTCGCCGGCCCCCTCGTCCTCGATGTCGATGCGCGCCGCAAAGTTCAGCGCGCGCAGGCTCACCGCGCCCGCCCGGAAGCGGAAGCCGGCGCGCACGAAGGTGCCGCCGCGGGACAAGGTCAGGCGCAGGGGCTCCTCGCGCCCGGCGAAGCGGCAGAGGTAGGCGAAATACTCCTCCACGGCCAGCCCAAGGCGCAGCGCCTCCGCGCTCTCCAGGCCGAAGGCCCGGGCGGCGTTCTCGGCCGCGGCGGCGGCCACGGGCAGAAAGTTCATGTCCGGGGGAAGCTCCAGAACCAGTCGGTCGCAAATGGCTTGAGGCACGAGGACCTCGCAGGGTGTCGCAGGACGTTGCGGCCCGGCAGATGGGCCACCGTGGGCAAGATAGCAGAGCGCGCCCCGGCGGGCAACTCCCGGCGCGCCGGGGCCTGCGGCTCCTGCGAAGACGCCGCCTTTTCGGCCGCGGCGGCCGGAACGGGCGGGGCCGCCCGGTTCTGGAGTACCGGACGGCCCCGCGTTACGGGAGGGATCTTAGCCCTGGATGTGCTTCGCCGCGCGGCGCAGGGGCTCGAACATGCCGGCCAGCATTTCCTGCCTGGTCATGCCCGGAACGCCCTTCGGCGAGTCGGAGGCGTCGGCCACGGCGTACTTGTGGTAGCGGGCCGGCTCGTCGGCGATGAGGTAGATGGTGCTCACGCTCTCGGCGTCGCACAGCTGGGCCTTGGGGAACTTCCTCTTCACGGCGGCCAGCCGTTTGGCGGCCTTGTCCAGCATGTCCGCACGCTCGCCGAAGCTCATGGCTCCCATGGCGCAGCTCTTCACGCACATGGGCAGCATGTTGTTGCGCACCCGGTCGATGCACATGTCGCACTTGACGATGCGCTTGGTCTTGGGGTCCAGCCGCGGGATGTCGTACGGGCAGGAGTTCTTGATGGTGCCGAAGTCCTCCTTGACCGTCTTCTCAGTGTAGATCACCGCGCCGGTCTCCGGGTCCTTGATGATCGAATCCGGCAGGCTCGCGCCGGACTTGCAGCCCGGCTCAAGGCAGTGGCGGCACTGGTCGGGGAAGAAGTTCCAGCGCACCGTGCCGTCGGCCTCCATGTGCTCGGCGAAGCGCACCAGCTTGAAGTTGTAGTGCGTCAAATCCGGCGGGTTCTGGTGGGTGCCGCGCTGCTTGGTGGGCACGGCGGGGAAGTTCTTCCACTCCTTGCAGCCCACCTGGCAGCCGCGGCAGGCCGTGCATTTGGTGGTGTCGATGAAGAACGCCTTTGGCATGTCGTCGCTCCTTGTCGTTTTGCCGGGCTACAGCTCGGTGACCTTCGGGGCCTTGTACAGGTTCACCAGGCAGGCCTTGTATTCCGGAATGGTCGTGTTCGGGTCGCCGATGGACACGGTGACGCGGTTGGTGGAGTCGCCGCACTTGGGCTTGCTCCAGCCGAAGCAGAAGGGCATGCCCACCAGGTGCGTGGTCTTGCCCATGACCTGGAAGGGCTTGATGCGCACGGTGACCATGGCCACGGCCTGGGTCTTGCCGCGCAGGCTCTCGATGACCACCACGTCGCCGTTTTTGACGCCCTTTTCCTTGGCCAGCTGCGGGCTCATCTCCACGTACTGCTGGGGCTCGGCCTCAAGCAGCGGCGGCGCGTTGCGCGTCTCCGAGCCGGAGCACCAGTGCTCGGTCAGGCTGTAGGTGGTGAGCACGATGGGGAAGCGCGGGTCGCCATGGGCGGCCAGCACGTCCACGTCGCTCTTGATGACCTTCATCACCGGGTTGTGCATCTGCCCGGAGAAGGGGTTCGTCTTGATGGGCGTCTCGGCCGGCTCGTAGTGCTCGGGGAAGGGTCCGTCCTCGCGGCCGGGGCCGAAGAGCTGGCTGTGGCCCTCGGTGGTCATGATGAAGGGGTACTTGCCGCCCTTCTGGGCCATGGGCGGGTAGCCGCCGTCGGGCACGTCGCCCTGCCACTTGCCGCCGTCCCATTCGATGACGGCCTTCTGCGGGTTGTAGGGCTTGCCGTTCTGGTCGACGCTGGCGCGGTTGTACAGGATGCGCCGGTTCATGGGCCAGGCCCAGGCGAAGCCCGGGAACAGGCCGATCCTGGCCTGCATGGGGGTCTGGGTCAGGTTGCGGCGCTTGGAGAGGTTGCCCTCCTCCTCGGTGTAGCCGCCGGTGTACAGCCAGTTCAGGCTGGTGGTGGAGCCGTCGTCCTTCAGGCTCGGGAAGCCGGGCACCAGCTGGCCCTTCTTGTACAGCTTGCCGTTCACCTCGGTGTCGCGGGTGAAGAAGCCGTTGACGCGCCGGGCCTCGGCCTCGGCGTTGAAGGCCTTGGGATAGTCGGACTTGGTGATGGGCTCGGGGAACGCGCCGCCCTCCTTGGCATAGAGGTCGCGCACGCGGTTCATCATCTCCACGAACATGCTGCCCATGTCGCGGCTCTGGCCCAGGGGCTCCACGGCCTTGTAGTGCCACATGTGCCAGCGGCCGGAGTTGGAGATGGTGCCGTCCTTCTCGGCGCGGTAGGCCGAGGGCAGCAGGAAGACCTCGGTCTTGACCTTCCTGGGGTCGATGCCGGGCCGCTTCCAGTTCTCCGTGGTCTCGTTCTGGAACACGTCGCCGATGACGACCCAGTCGAGCTTGTCCCAGGCGCGGCGCACCTTGTTGATGTTGGGGATGCTCTGGCAGGGGTTGTGGCCGAAGCACAGGCCGCCCTTGATCCCGCCCTTGTACATGCGGTCGAAGATGTACAGGTGCGAGTAGTCCACGCCCACGTCCATCTTGGGCACGTAGTTGAAGCAGAAGTCGTTTTCCTTGGTGGCGGCGTCGCCGTACCAGGCCTTGAGCAGGCTCACCACGTACTTGGGCCGGTTGCCCCACCAGTTGACGCTCATGGGGTCCACTGTTTTTGGCGTGTAGGCCTCCAGGTAGTCCGCGAGCTTCTGATACTTGGCCGTGGGGGTGGAGTGGTAGCCCGGCAGGTAGCCGTAGAGCAGGGCGTGGTCCGTGGTGCCCTGGACGTTGGGCTCGCCGCGCAGGGCCGCGATGCCGCCGCCGGCGATGCCGACGTTGCCCAAAAGCTGCTGGATGATGCCGGAGAGGCGGATGTTCTGCACGCCGACCGAGTGCTGGGTCCAGCCCAGGGCGTAGCAGAACACGCCGGCCTTGTCCGGCTTGCCCGTGGCGGTGAAGGCCTCGTACACGCGCAGGAGGTCCTTCTTGCTCACGCCGGTGACCGAGGACACGCGGTCCAGGTCATAGCGGCTGTAGTGGTCGCGCATGACGTTGATGACGCACCTGGGGTGCTTGAGGGTCGGGTCGCGGCGGACCATGCCCTGCCCGTCCTTGTCGAAGGCCCAGTACTTCTTGTCGTAGAGCCCCTTGGCCGCGTCGAAGCCGGCGAACATGCCGTCCTTGAAGGAGTATTTCTCGCCCACGAGGAAGCTCGCGTTGGTGTAGTTGACCACGAACTCCTCGAAGTACTTCTTGTTGTCCAGGATGTACTTGACCATGCCGCCGAGCATGGCGATGTCCGTGCCGCTGCGGATGGGCACGTGGAAGTCGCTGCGGGCGGACGTGCGCGAGAACTTCGGGTCCACGTGCATGACGATGGCGCCCTTCTCCTGGGCTTTGAGAATCCACTTGAAGGTCATGGGATGGTGCTCGGCGCAGTTGCTGCCCATGATGAGCACGGCGTCGGCGTTCATGAGGTCGTTGTAGTGGTTGGTCATGGCGCCGCGGCCGAAGCACTCGGCCAGGGCCGGAACCGACGGGCTGTGGCAGATGCGCGCCTGGTGGTCGAAGTGCACGATGCCGAGCGCACGGACCATCTGGTGGAGCACGGCGGCCTCTTCATTGGACACCTGCGAGGAGCCCAGGTGGAACAGGGACTCGACGCGGTTGACGGTCTGGCCGGCGGCGTTGGTCTTCTTGAAGTCGCGGTCGCGCAGGTCCTTGATGCGCCGGGCGATCTTCTCCATCATCCAGTCCCAGTCCTTCTCAACCCACTTGGTGCTGCCGGGAGCGCGGTACAGCGGCTTGGTGAGCCGGTTGGGGCTCAGGTGCAGGCTCTTGAGGGAAGCGCCCTTGGCGCAGAGTCCGCCGCCGCTGATGGGAAAGTCGGGATCGCCCTCGACGTTGATGATCCTGCCGCCCTTGGCGTGCACCAGGAGGTTGCAGCCGCAGGAGCAGAAGGGGCAGATGGAGATGGTCTCCTTGGCGCCCTCGATCTTCAGGCCCGCCGCATACGCCCGCGTCGGGCCGAGGTCGATGCCCAGCCGCGACAGCCCCAGGACGGCCGTTCCGGCCCCGAGCAGTTTGATGAATCTCCGACGTGATACGCTCATGCCTCCTCCTTGTGTTGACGGTCCCGGCGGCTCCGCGGTCGGGCGGCCGGAATTTGGTGCCGATTGTGACAAGCATGCCACAAGCGCGGCTTCCGGCAATATTTATCTAATTATTTTAAAGTGTTTTATGAAACACATATCCGGACGACCAAAAAAACGCCTGCGAATCCGCCGGGATGCCGACCGGTGCCAAGTCGAGGATAGGTCGAGGAGAATTGTGCGCGGTCATGGCCGGACGTAGAGGGCATATACTGCGCGCAATTTGCTCTGCGCAGGGTCCGGCAACCAGCCGCAAGCAAAGGAGCAGGCGATGACCGCACCGCGACGCACGGTGTCAAACCTCGACAAGCAGGACCGCGCGGTCCTGCGCCGGGGAGGCGGGAGGTGCGCCGTATGACCGCCCCCCTCCGCCCGTCCGGTCCGGACGGGTTCGACGAGCGCCATGCACTTGAGCCGCTGAACGCCTCCCCCCTCAAGCCGCCCACCGTCCGCCTGCACATCTGGCTGGAAAGCCGCGGCGAACTCTTCTTCGGCATCGGCCGCGCCCAGCTGCTCTTCAACATCCAGCACTACGGCTCCATCAAGAAGGCCGCCCGGAGCATGGGCATGAGCTACCGCGCCGCCTGGGGCAAAATCCAGCAGAGCGAGCAGGCCCTCGGCGTCAAGCTGGTGGAGAGCCGCGGGGCCAAGCGCGAGGGCGTGCGCCTGACGCGCGAGGGCGAGGAGCTGGCCGACATGTTCCAGGCCTGGTTCACGGCCGTGGAGCGCTGCGCCCTGTCCTCGGCCAGCTCCATCTTTCCCTTCCCGGTCAGGGAGTTCGGCCCTTCCGGCGGATGATCCGCCCCTGCGCCACCGACGCGGCGGGCAAGGGCCGGGCCCTGAAGGTTCCCGGCCAAGCTTGCGCCGGACGGCGAATAGGCATAGCTTTCCGTGATTCCAGATATCGCCGCACTGTATTGCGCACGCTTGCAGCTTGCGGAAAAAACAGGAGAATACCCATGCGCAAGCCCCTGCTGCCGTCCATGCTTCTCGCCTTTGTCCTCTGCGCCCTGCCGGCCTACGCCGGAGAGCTCGACGCCTTCGCCGGAAAGACCGGCAAGATCGACATCGCCGGCGGCACCGCCCACATCCCGGTGATGAAGGAGGCGGCCAAACGCATCATGCAGAAGGCCCCCGGCATCCGCATCACCGTGGCCGGCGGCGGCTCCGGCGTGGGCGTGCAGAAGGCGGGCGAGGGGCTGGTGGACATCGGCAACACCGGCAGGGCCCTCACCGAGGCCGAGGTGGCCAAGTACGGACTCAAGTCCTTCGCCTTCGCCATCGACGGCGTGGCCGCCGTGATCAATCCCAAGAACCCGGTGAACGCGCTCACCCACCAGCAGGTGCAGGACATCTTCGCCGGCAGGATCACCAACTGGAAGCAGGTGGGCGGCCGCGACGCCGCCATCCACCTCTACACCCGCGACGAGGCCAGCGGCACCCGCGAGGTGTTCTGGGAGATCATGCTCAAGAAGGGCCAGATTGCGCAGAACGCCAACGTGGTGGCCTCCAACGGGGCCATGAAGACCGCGCTGGCCGGCGACGCCGACGGCATCGGCTACGTGTCCATCGGCCACATCGACCAGACCATCAAGGCCCCGGCCCTGGACGGCGTGCACCCCAGCCAGCAGAACGCCAAGAGCGGCAAGTATCCGGTCATCCGCAAGCTCTACATGAACACCAAGGGCGAGCCCGCCGGCATCGTGGCCAGCTTCATCCGCTACATCCAGGGACCGGAAGGCGCGGCCATCACCGCCTCCGACGGGTACATCCCCACCAAGTAGGGCATGGGAACCGCGCCCCCGTCGCGCAGTCCCGGCGCGCCGGCCGGAGAGCGGGGCATGCTCGCCCTGCTTTCCGGCGCGGCGGCCGTCAGCGTGCTGTGCGTGACGGGCATCCTGGGCTTCCTGGCCTGGTTCAGCCTGCCGCTGCTCCATCCCGGCCAGCTTGAGGCCGTGCTCTCCTGGACCTGGCAGCCCACGGCCGGGCGCTTCGGCATCCTGCCCATGGCCATGGGCTCGCTGCTGCTCGCCGGCTCGGCCATGCTCCTGGCCTATCCCCTGGGGCTGGGGCTCGCGCTCTTCGTCAACGGGCTGGCCCCCCGCGCCCTGGCCCGGCCCCTCGGCGCGCTGGTGCGCCTCATGACCGGCGTGCCCACGGTGGTCTACGCCCTGGCCGCGGTGTTCCTGCTGGTGCCGCTGTTGCGCTCAGGCTTCGCGGGCACCTCCGGGTTCTCCTGGCTGGCGGCGCTGCTGGTGCTGGCCCTGCTCGTGCTGCCGACCATCGTGCTGGTGCTGGACGGCCAGCTGCGGCTCATCGCGCCGGAGTTGCGCCTCACCGCCGCGGCCCTGGGGCTCACCCGGGCCCAGTCCCTGGTCCGGCTGGCGCTGCCCCGCTGCGGCCACGGCCTCAAGGCGGCGGCGGCGCTGGGGCTCGGCCGGGCCATGGGCGACACGCTCATCGCGCTCATGCTCTCCGGCAACGCGGCCCAGCTGCCCCACTCCCCCCTGGACTCCCTGCGCACGCTCACGGCGCACATCGGGCTCGTGCTGGCCACCGACAGCCAAAGCGAGGCCTACGGCTCGCTCTTCGCCTGCGGGCTGCTGCTGTTCGGCTTCAGCCTGGCCGTGAACCTCGCCCTGCGGAGCCTGCGCCCGGCGGCCGGGCGCTCCGGCGTTTCCGGCAACCCGCGGCCCGGCCTGGAGACGGCCGCCACGGCCCTGGCCTGGCTCTCGGCGGTCCTCGTCCCGGCGGCGGTGGCCGTCCTGCTCGGCTTTCTGCTCCTGCGCGGCCTGCCCGCCCTGGGCCTTGCGACCTTCTTCGGCGACACGCCGCCCATGGATGCGCTGCTGCACGGCGCGCCGGTGTTCGACGGGCTCTGGCCCGCCTGCCTGGGCACGTTGTGGCTGGTGGGGCTCGCCGCGCTCATGGCCGTGCCCGTGGGCATCGCCGGGGGCATCCACCTTGCGGAGTTCGCCGGGGGCCGCGCGGCGCGCCTGGCCTCCTTCTGCGTGGACCTGCTGGCGGGCGTGCCGTCCATCCTCATGGGGCTCTTCGGCTTCGCGCTGATCCTGCTGCTGCGGCGCACGCTGTGGCCCGGCGCCAACACCTGCCTGCTGCTCTCGGCCCTGTGCCTGGCGCTGCTCGTGCTGCCCTATCTGGTCAGCGCCACCCGGGCGGCCCTGGCCGGGCTGCCGCAGGACCTGCGCCTCACCTGCGCCGCGCTCGGCCTTTCGCGCTGGCAGGCGGTGTCGCGGGTGCTGCTGCCGGCCGCGCGCCAGGGCATTCTGGGCGGCGTGGTGCTGGCCCTGGGCCGCGCCGCCGAGGACACCGCCGTGATCCTGCTCACCGGCGTGGTGGCGGGAGCCGGCCGGCCCGGAGCGCTCACGGACAAATTCGAGGCCCTGCCCTTCACCATCTATTACCTCGCCGCCGAGCACCAGACCCCGCAGGAGCTGGACCTGGCCTTCGGCGCGGCGCTCACGCTGCTCGCGCTCACGCTGGCGCTCTTCGCCATCGCGCGCAGGCTCGGCGCGGGCTGGAGGCCCGGCATATGACGACCGTTTCCGTCCGCGGCCTGTGCGTCTCCTTCGCCGGAAGGCCGGTGCTGCGCGGCCTGGACATGGACGTGGCCCAGGGCGGCCCGACCGTGCTCCTGGGCCGCTCCGGCTCGGGCAAGACGACGCTCCTGCGCGCCCTCAACCGCCTCAACGAATGCCTGCCGGACTGCGTCACCACGGGGTCCGTGCGGGTCCGCCTCGGCGGACGCCTGCTGGAGGCCTACGGCCCGGACATCCGGCCCGAGGTCCTGCGCACCCGCGTGGGCATGGTCTTCCAGACGCCCAATCCGCTGCCGGCGAGCGTCATGGACAACATCGCCCTGCCGCTGGCCCTGGCGCAACGACTGCCCAAAGCCGAGCGCGAGGCGCGCGCCGAGGAGTCCCTGCGCGAGTCCGGGCTGTGGGACGAGGTGAAGGACCGGCTGGCCGTTCCGGCCGCCTCGCTCTCCGGAGGGCAGCAGCAGCGCCTGTGCCTGGCGCGCGCCCTGGCCGCCCGGCCGGAGGTGCTCCTGCTCGACGAGCCCACGGCGTCGTTGGACTTCAAGGCCGCGCGCGGCATCGAGGAGCTGCTCGGCGAACTCGCCGCGCGCTACACGCTGCTGGTGGTCTCCCACGGACTGAACCAGGCCCGCAGGATCGCCCGGGACGTCCTCGTGCTGCGCGAGGGCGCGGCGCTGGAGGCCGTGGACCGGGAGCTGCTCGCCGATCCGGACGGTTTCTCGCGCCTCATGGACGAGCTGTTCTAACGGCCTCCGGACCGGACCCGAAGCGGCGCTCAGCCGGCCGGCCGGAGCGTCCGGGCGATGCTCGCCGCCAGATCCGGCCAGTGATTCTGGAGATGGAAGTGCCCCCCGCTAAAGGTCCGGAGGCGGAACTCCCCGGTGGTCAGCAGCCGCCAACGCCGGGCCTGCGCCTCCGTCACCACGTCGCGGTCGCCGATGAACAGCGAGATGGGCGCAGGCAGGGGCGCGACGGGCGCGGGATTCCACGTCTCGACGGCGGCGAAGTCCGCCCGCAGGATGGGCTCCAGGTATTGGCGGAAATCCTTGGAGGCGGCGACGCAGTCCGGCAGGCCGCCCAAGCGCGCCACATGATCCCACAGCTCGCCGGACGGCAGCGAGGCGACGCCGCGCGGACGGCATTCCGCCCAATCGACGGGTGCCGCCGCGGAGGACAGGAACAGCGCCTGCGGCTGCGGCAGGCCGCTCTCCCGGGCCTGGACGGCGCACAAAAAGGCCAGCAGCGCGCCCATGCTGTGCCCGAACAGCGCGTAGCGGGCCGGCAGGGGCCGCATGCGCGCCAGCAGGTCGCGCGCCAGATCCTCCAGGCCGCCGCCCAGAGGCTCGCGAGAGCGGCGGCCCCGGCCCGGCAGCTCCAGCCGGCGGCATTCGACCGCGGCGGGCAGGTGATCGCCGAACCGCGCATAGAAGGCGGCGTTGCCCCCCGCGTGGGGGATGCAGAACAGCGTCGTGGCGTCGTCCGGGGCCGGTCCGGTCACACCGTCACCCAGCCGGCGTGGTCGTCGAGATCCTGGATGATGATCCGCGAGGCCTGCTCCGGGTGGCCGATGCGCGCATGCATCTGCTTGAGCACGATCTTGCCGTCGATCAGGCCGCAGATTTCGAGCTTCCCGACGTCGTGGCCGATGATGTACTTGAAGCGCTTGCCGTAGCCGTTGAGCTTGGCGCGGGCGCGATCCACGATGTCGATGCCGGCCTTGAGCGGGATCTGGAAATGGTGGCGCACGCGGGCCACCGGCATGCACTGGTAGAGGTAGTACGGGTTCACGCCGATCGCCAGCAGGCCCTCCATCAGGGCGGCGATGTCCTCGGCCGTGTCGTTCACCCCGCGCAGGAGCACCGCCTGGTTGTTCACGGTGGCCCCGCACAGCCTGAGCCGGCGGATCGCCTCGGTTGATGTTGGCGTTATCTCGCGCACGTGGTTGAAGTGCGTGGCGACGTACAGCGGCTTGCGCGCGTTGAATTCCCGCAGCAGGTCCACGAGGCCGTCGTCGAACAGGCGCAGCGGATAGGTGACCGGGATCCGCGTGCCGATGCGCACGAAGTCCACGTGGGCGATCTCGGCCAGCCGCGACAGCATGCTGCGCAGGACGGGGGTGGAGAGCATCAGCGGATCGCCGCCGGAAAGGATGACGTTGTCAATCTCCGGATGCTCGGCGACGTAGCGCAGGGCTTCGGCGAAGTCCCGCGGGGCTTGGTCGTCGTGTCTGCCCACGATGCGCCGGCGGAAGCAGTGGCGGCAATGCATGGCGCAGCGCTCGCTGACGACCAGCAGCGCGGTGTAGTCGTACTTGTGCAGCACGCCGTTGCCCTTGTCGTGCTTGTCGTCGCCGTAGGGGTCCTGGGTCGTCGCGCCCATGGCCCCGGCCACGACGAGCTCGTCCACGCCGGGAAAGCACATGCGCCGGAGGGGGTCGGCGGGGTCGGACCAGTCGATGAGGCTCAGGTAGTAGCGCGGGATGTTGACGGGGTGGACCTGCGCCACCTCCCGCAGCTTCCGCTCCTCGTCCGGATCGAATGCGGCGTATTGCTTGAGCTGGTCGATGGTGACGACATTGTTGGCCAGCTCCTTCTTCCAGTCGAGCCGCGACCAGTCCGGTGCGTCAAGCATCACGATATTCTCCTTATAACGGCGTGCGGAAGGCCACGCTGCGTAATTGTCGTGCGGCAGGCCGCGTACGGGGGCGCGCCCCGTCATGCCCGCGGCGAGGCCGCGTGGCGCCCGTCGGCCCAGGCGCTGCGGTCCGCTGGCCGGAGGTCGCGGCGGAACATCGCGGACGCCGCCGGTTCCCGCGAAAACGGCGGCGCTCTGCGCCTGGGTGGAGGAGACGGCGAACGCACGAAGCCACGCCTCATGCTGCGCTGCGGCCATCCCTTCCGGCGGAAGGGATCTGCCCGTAACCGGACGCGCTGACTGGCGGAGGAATGCACTTCCTCCGCGAGGCGATTCGCAGCCGCGTAGTGTTCACGCTATCCCAAAGCGGGGCGAAGGTACAGTCCCGTGGGGCCTGACCTCCTTGCCAACGTATTGAAAGGTAGGCTACTTCTCCCCGATGGAGAAGCTGCACATGACCGATGCCGCATCAACAATATCGCGACAAGATAGAATCCGCTTCAACGGTTTTCAGAAAGAATTATGGCTGGCCTGCCAGACATCACTGTCTGATTTTACAGAAACGTCTACTCGCGGAATCTTCCGCGTCGCCAAGAACATCTCGCCGGAAATCCTGCGTGAGGCCATCGGCGTGGTGTTGCGCCACATGCCGCTGCTCGGGGCCACCCTGCGGCTGGACGGGGACGAGCCGTGCTTCGAGTTCGGCGCGCCACGCGACATCGACCTCCGCTGCCGCGACCTGCGCGACGACGCGGACCGGGAAGAGACCGTCCGGCGCTTCACGGCGTCCTTCCTGGACGAGCCCGTGGACGAGCAGTTCGTCCGCTATGCGGTCCTGCGCACGGGCGAGTCCGAGTGCGTGTTCCTGTTCAAGTGCTCGCACCTGGCGCTCGACGGGCTCGGCTATTTCTTTCATGTCACGTTCCTCATCGAGGTCTACACCGCGCTGCTGCACGGCGAGCAGCCCGACCTGGGCGAGCCGAGCTCCCTGCGCGAGCAGTACGAGGAGGACGAGGCGTACCGGATCTCCGCGCGCGCCGAGAAGGACATGGCCTTCTGGATGCGGCACCTGGAGCGGCTGCCGGAGCGCCGGATATTCCGCGCGCTGCCCGGCCGGCCCGACGTGCTCGGCGATTCCCGGCACAAGCGTTATGTCCTGTCCGAGGCGGCCTCGCGGGAGATCGGGGAGATTCTCGAGGCGCGCGGCATAGGCCCCGCCGCGTACTTCACGGCCCTGCACGCGCTCATCGTCGCCTTCATGTGCGACGAGAAGGACATCGTCATCCAGACGCCCATCGCCTTCGGCGAGCGCAAGTCCATCAAACGGCGCCAGGGCGTGCGCATGGCCACGCCGTCGCTCTTCCTCGAAATGCGCGACTACGAAACCCTGGAGCAGCTGCTGAAGGCCTCGGCCAAGCAGAGCGCGGACTTCTTCCGCCACGTGCGCACGCCGTTCCAGCTGGCCATGCGCAAGCTGCCGGACAAGCGTCTGCAGAACATCGCGGACACGTTCATCAACTACCTGCCCGGCCGGCCCCTGGGCACCCCGGATTTCCCCATCGTCTGGATCGACCAGGACCACAGCGAGAAGGAGCCGGTCCTCCTGGGCGCGCTGGTGATGGAGGACTGCCTGACGCGGCAGTACGTCCTGCTGGTGCGCAGCAGCCGCAACCACCTCTCCGAGCAGGACGCCGACCGCTACGTGCGGCGCATCGAGCACCTGACGCACCAGCTGGCGGCCGGCGTGGAGCTGCCGCAGCTGGACTACCTGCTGGACGAGGAGAAGCGCGAGCTGGAGCGCTGGGAGCTGGGCGCGGCGCGGCACTATCCCGTCGCCACGCTGCCGGCGCTCTTCGACGCCCGGGCGGCGGAATTCGCGCAACGTGAGGCCGTGCGCGACGAGCACGGCGACGCGCTCAGCTACGCGCAGCTGCGGAAGAACTCCCTGCGCTGCGCCGCCTGGCTCGCGGAGCGGGGCGTGCGCAAGGGAGACATCGTCGCCGTCCTGGCCCGGCGGACGCTGCACCTGCCGGAGATCGTCCTCGGGATTCTGCGCTGCGGCGCGGTGTACCTGCCCGTGGACCCCGAGGGCCCGGCGGAGCGCATCGACTACATCCTCGCCGACGCCGGGGCGGCGCTGACCCTGGACGCGGCCGCGCCCGTCCACGCCGACGCCCCTTCGGCGGAGCCGCCGGCCGGCCCCGCGCCGGGCGACGCGGCCTACCTCATCTACACCTCCGGCTCCACGGGCCGGCCCAAGGGCGTCCTCGCGCCGCACGGCGGCTTCACGAACATGATCCAGGGCCAGATCGAGACCTTCGGCGTGGGGCCGCAGGACCGCGTGCTCCAGTTCGCGCCGCCGGTGTTCGACGCCTCCCTCTCGGAGATGTTCATGGCCCTCCTGGCGGGGGCCGGCCTGCGTCCCGTGAGCGACGAGCTGCGCAACGCGCCCTGGGACCTGCGGCGCTACATGGCGGACAACGGCGTCAGCGTAGCCACCTTCCCGCCGTCCTACCTGCGCCTGTTCGACAAGAAGCCGTTTCCGGGCCTGCGCGTGCTGATCACCGCCGGCGAGCCGCCCGTGTCCGCCGACGCGCTGCACTACGCGGCCGGACTGCGCTATTTCAACGCCTACGGACCCACGGAAACCTGCGTCTGCGCCTCGATGAAGCGCGTCGCGCCGGACGAGCCCCTGCCCATCAGCTCCGGCCGGCCCATCCCCAACGGGGTCGCGCGCATCCTGGACGCCCGGGGACGGCCGCGGCCCACGGGCATGGTCGGCGAACTGTGGGTCGGCGGGGCCAGCGTGGCCCTGGGCTATCACGGCAACGCCGGGCTGACCCGGCGACGCTTCCGGCCGCTGCCCGGTCTGGGCGAGGGACCGGCCTACGCCACCGGCGATCTGGCGCTCTGGTCCGCCGCGGGGGAGATCCTCCTCGTAGGCCGCGCCGACGATCAGGTCAAAATCCGGGACAACCGCGTGGAGCTGGGCGAGGTCACGTTCCTGCTGGAGGGCTGCCCGGACGTACGCCAGGCGGCCGTCCTCGTCGTGCAGGACGCCGCCGGCCAGCCCGCGCTCGCGGCGTTTCTGCTGCTGCGGTCCGGGGCGGAGCTGGAGGCCGTGGCCGCCTGGAGCCGCAAGAACCTGCCCGCATACATGGTGCCCTCGTCCTGGCGCGTGCTGGAGTCCATGCCCGTCACGCGCACGGGCAAGATCGACCGCGCGGCGCTGGCGCGCCTGGCCAGCGCCCCGAAACGCGCCCTGACGCGCGAGCGCGCCCTGGACCCGCGGCTGCGCGAGGCCTGCGAGCGGGTGCTCGGCCACCCGTGCGAGCCGGAGACGAACTTCTTCGACCAGGGCGGCAACAGCCTGCTGGCCATGTCCCTGCTGCACGAGCTGCGCAACGGCTTCGGCGCGGACGTGGCCTTCCGGGACTTCGCCGCCTGCGGCGACCTCTTCGACGTCGAGATTCTGTTGCGCAGGCACGTACCGCAAGCCGCCCAGGGCCCCTGCGACGCCGCGCCGCTCCGCCGCGGCCAGTTCCGGATCTGGGCCTACCAGCAAGCCAACGCGGGCTCCATCGACTACAACATGCCGCTGCTGCTCGAAGCGCGCGGGAAGGATGCGGAACGCTTTCTGGAGGCGCTGCGCGAGGCCGTGGACGATCAGGAGCTCCTCGCCTGCACCGTGGCCGGGGACATCGACGCGCCGCATTTCGCCAAAACCGAAAACGCGGGCGTTCCCGCATCCGTCGCGGAATTCGCCGACGCGGCGTCCGCCATGGCGTATTTCGACGGGCGGATCCACACGCCGTTCGACCTGCGCCGGGAGCGGCCCGTGCGGCTGGCCGTGGCCCGGCTGCCGAACCGCCTGCAGATTCTCGTGCTGCTCCACCACATCGCCGGCGACGGCGAAACCCTGGAGATTTTGCTGCGCAACGCCCTGGAGCGCCTGCGCGGCGGACGCCCGCCCAAGGGCTCCCTGGCCGTGCAGGCGGAATTCTGCCGCAGGGAGCAGGAGTACCTACGCTCGGCGGCCTTCCATGCCGACGCCGAATACTGGCGGGAAACGCTCAATCCGCCGTTGCCGCCGATCAGTCCTTCCCACAAGCGCACGGGGGCCATGGCCAGCCTTGTCCTGCCGCCCGAAATCCCCGCCGGCCTCGACCGACTGGCCGCAGCCTCCGGCGCGACGCTGCCGGCCTGCTTCGCCGCGCTGCTGGCCCGCTTCCTGTGCCGCAAATACGGGCGTCCGGAGATGCTTCTGGGTCTGCCCGTGGGCCTGCGCGAGACGCGGGAGGAATTCTGCACGGCGGGATTCTTCGTGAACACTGTGGCCCTGCGGCTGTCGGCGACGGCGGACGCGGCTGACGCCGCCGGCCAGTTGCGGGAGGCCCTGGCGCACAGCCGCTTCATCCCGGACGGGAACGTGCCGGACTTCCTGGCCACGCACGCGCACGTGGAGCCCCTGGCGGCCGGGGAGCTCGCCCTGCGGCGGCTGGCGCCCCGGCTCCGGGCCAGCAAATGCACGGGCAGCTTCCTGCTGCTCACCGGGACCGCCCCCCGCATCGTGCTGGAGCACGACGCGGCGTTCATCCCGGACGGCGAGGGCCTGCTCCGGGAACTGCTGCAGGACATGGCCGAGGCCCTCCCCGCGGACGCCGAAGCCGTCCGGCGCGATCCGCACCGCGTTCTGGCCGAGGCCTGGGCCGAAATCCTGCGCGTCGACGCGGCGGAGTGCGGCGACTTCTTCCGCGCCGGCGGCGACTCCATCAAGGCCATCCAGCTCACCGGGGCGCTGCACCGCAGCGGCGTCACGGTCCTGTCCGCCCCGGACTTCCTGCGCACCCCCCGCTTTGCGGACCTCTGCGCCCGGCTGGAGGCGGCGGAGGGCTCCCGGCCCGACGCCGCCCCCGTCCCCGCCCCCGCACGTCCGGAGGCCGGGCGGCGCACGCCGCTGCTGCCCATCCAGCAGGCGTTCCTGGACGGGCACCCCGGCCAGTGGAAAATCTTCAACATGCTCCTGCCGCTCCGGCTCGGGCCCGGCGTGGCCACGGCGACCGTCGAGGCATGGCTGCGCGGCCTGCCGGAGCGCTACGAATCCCTGGGGCTGGCGTTCACGCCGCAGGGGGCCATGACGCTGGAGCGGCCGCAGACCGTGGAGCTGCTGCGCCGGGACTTCCCCCCGGACACTCCGCCGGCGGACGCGCTGCGGTCCCTGGCCCGCGAATTCGCGGCGAGCCTGGACCCGGAGGCGGGCCGCACCCTCGCCGCGGGCCTGACCACGCGCGGGGATGAACGCGTGCTCGTCCTCGTGGGCCATCACCTGGCGTTCGACGCCGTCTCGCTGGACATCCTGCGGCGGGATCTGCTGGACTTCCGCCGCGGCGCGGCCGGCGGCGACATGGGCCGCGGCCTGGCCACGCGGGCGCTGGAAGCGCAACGGCTCGTGGACGCGGGCCGGTTCCCCGCGCCGGAGCAGGAACGCTTCTGGGAGTCCGTGATCCGCACGCCCGCCGCCCCCCTGGCCGCCCTGCGCGAAACCGGAGCCGCCGGCCCCGGAACCGCGCAGACGCGGCTGGAGGGCTTCCGGCCGGAATTCTCAACCTCCGTGCCGGCCGATCTGCTGGCGGCCCTGGCCGTGGCGCTGCATGGCCTGGGCCAGCGCGACGCCGTCTTCGTGACCCTGGAAAGCCACGGCCGCGACGCGCTGCTGCCGGACCTGGACCTGAGCCGCAGCCTCGGCTGGTTCACGGCCGTCTGCCCCATGCCGCTCGCGCCGGCGGCCACCTGCGCGGAGGCGGAGGCCGCCGTGCGCCCCTTCGTGCTGAAATCCTTCACCCCGCTCAACGCCAACGCCTACGGCTACCTGCGCGCCAGGGAGCCCGAACGCTTCGGCGTCCGCGCGCAGATCGGCTTCAACTACCTCGGCGCGACCCCAGGCGAAACGGACGGCGACGTGGTCCCGCTGTTCTCCCTGGCCGCCCCCGGAGCAATACCGGAGCTGATGCATCCGGAATTCCGGCCGGACTGCCCCCTGGATCTGGCCGCCTGGTTCGACGCCGCGGGGGCGCTGCATCTCCAGGCCTATTTCAACCGCGGCGCGCTGCCAGCGGCCTGGGCGTCCGGCCTGCTGGAGGCCTGGGCCGCAGCCCTGCGCACCCTGCCGGCGTACCGGCGGCCGCTGCCGGAGGAGACCCTGGCCGCCATCCACGCGGCCTGCGCCTGCGCAGCGGAGGACATCGAACGGATCGCCGAGCCCTGGCCCAGCCAGGAGCCCTTGCTCTACCAGCGCCTCGCCGCGGACGACGGCGTCTATACGCAGCAGATCACGTTCCGCTTCGGCGGCGACATCGACGGCCTCCTGCTCCTGCGGGCCTGGGACAGGGTCGTCGACCGGCACGAAAGCCTGCGCACGCTCTTCCCCATGCCCTGCCCGGGCGAGTTCCACCGCGTGGTCCTGCGCCGCGCCAGGGCCGCGGCGGAATACCACGACCTCGCGCACCTGCCGCCGGAGGCCGCGCGGGCCGAGGCCGAGACGCTCCTGCGGGCGCAGCGGGCCAAGGGCTTCGACCTGGCTCGCGGACCCCTGCTGCGCGCGCAGTTCTTCCGGCTGGACGGCGAAACGCTCGCGCTCAGCTGGTGCTTCCACCACCTGCTCATGGACGGCTGGTGCATCGGCATCCTGCTGGAGGAGCTTTTCGCGGTCTACGCGGGCCTTGCGGGACACGCGGCGCGGCCGCTGCCCCCGCCCTTCGCCCTGACGGACTACGAACGCTGGCGGGCGCGCTTCGACGCGGCGGCCGCCAAAGCCTATTGGACGAAGCTCCTGGACGGCTTCACCCGGCGCACGGGCGTGGCCGACCCGGCCGCGCCACGCGGCGGCGGCGATCCGGAGACGGCGGAATTGAGCCTGGACGCCGGGCTGAGCGACGGGCTGCGGTCCGCCGCGGCCGGCCACGCGGTCACCCTGTCCGTCCTGATGCAGGCCCTCTGGGCCCTGGTCCTCGGGGCGGAGAACGGCGGCCGCCGGGACGTAGTGTTCGGCGTGGTCACCTCCGGCCGGCCCGCGGAACTGGACGGCGTGGACCGAGCCGTGGGCCTGTTCATCCAGACCCTGCCCCTGCGGGCGCGCTGGAGCGAAACGGACGGGCTCGGCGCGCTCCTGGCCGGGGTCAAGGAGCAGGGGCTGCAGCAGATGCGCCACGGCTATCTCCCGCTGGCGGAGATCGGCGGCCGGCTGCTGGACCACCTGATGGTCTTCGAGAACTACCCGTTCGCTTCGCCCTTCCGCGAGGACGGTCCGCGGCTGCTGGAGCTCCGGGGCCACGAGAAGATCCCCTATGCCCTCGGCATCACGATCATCCCCGGCGAACGGATCGGCCTGCGCTTCCTGTACGACTCCGCCGCGCTGGAGCCCGCGCGCGTCACGGACCTCATGGACCGGCTGCAAGCGGCCCTGCGCGCGGTGGCGGCGGAGCCGGAAGTCTCCTGCCGGAGGCTGGAGGCGGTGGTGGCCGCGCGCGCGGACGCCGCACAGCCGCGCCCGGACGCCGGGCCGGCGGCCCGCGAAGGCGACGCTCCGGTCCCGGCGCGGGAGCCGGCGGTCGAAGCGTCCGGCGATGACGCGGCCGTTGAGGCCGTGGTGCGCGGGATCTACGCCGAGGTCCTCGGCCGCGAGACGCCCCCGGCCGACGCGGACTTCTTCCTGCTGGGCGGGCACAGCCTTTCGGCCATGCGCGTCCTGGCGCAGTTGGGCAAGCGCCTGGGGGTGCGCCTCGGCATCGGGGACGTCATGGAGAACCCCAGCCCGCGCAAGCTCGCGGCACGCATCCGCTCGGCCAACGCCCGCCCGGTCCGCATGGAGCGGGTCTCCGCCGAAGGGACGCACCCGCTGTCCACGGCCCAGCGCCGCATCTGGTTCCTGCAACGCCTGCACGCGGACAGCCGCACCTACCAGATTCCCATCGCCGCCCGGCTGCGGATTCCCCTGGACCAGGACGCGTTGCAGCGGGCGCTGCTGCTGCTCGAAACCCGGCAGGCAGCGCTGCGGCTGCGCGTTTCCGACGAGAAGCCGGAGCAGCGGCTCGCGCCTCCGGGCGGCCTGCGGCTGGAGATCCACGACGGACCGTGCCCGGAGCTTGCGCGCGGGATCGCGCCCATGCCCTTCGGCTTCGACCGCCCGCTGGTGCGGACGGCGCTGTATCGCCAGGCAGAGGACGACTGCGTCCTGTTCTTCAGCGCCCATCACATCATCTTCGACGGCTGGTCGGCCGAGGTCTTCCTCCGCGAGCTGAACCAGGCCTATGCCGCCGCGCTGCGCGGAACCGCGCCCGACTGGCCGCCGCAGGACCTGGACTACCTGAGCTACGCCGCCTGGGAACAGGCGCAGGAGCCCGCCGGGCTCGCCGCCCTGCGGGACGACCTTGCGCCCCTGCCGGAGCGGCTGCGGCTGCCCCTCGACTTCCCCCGGCCCGCGCAGCGGAGCTTCGCCGGGGGCGTGCGGGTGTTCCGCCTGGCTCCGGAGCAGGGCCGCCGGCTGAAAGCCTACGCGCGCGACGCCGGCGTGACGCCGTTCCCGGTCCTGGTGGCGCTGGTGGCCGCCTTCCTGCGCCGCCACACCGGCCAGGACGACATGCTCCTGGGCTGCCCGGCGGCCAACAGGGAGCTCCCGCAGACCCAGAACATGATCGGCCTGTTCGCCAACACCCTGGTCCTGCGCACGCGCATCGATCCGGACCAGGGCTTCGCGGCGCTGGTGCGCACGGCGGATGCGGCCCTCGGGCGCGCCCTCGCGGCCCAGGCCTGCCCGTTCGAGAAGCTCCTCGACGCCGTCGGGGCGGAGCGCGACCCTTCACGCAACCCGCTGTTCGACGTGTTCGTCGCCCTGGAGGACGCCGCCTGGACGGACCACGACCGCGAGCCCCTGCGCCTGGAGCCCCTGCACCTGCCGCACGACAGGAGCAAGTTCGACCTGAGCGTCTACTTCCGCGAACTGGAGCCCGACGCCTACGAGGTGCACCTGGAATACAGCGCCGAGCTGTTTTCCGGAGCGACCGTCGCGGCCATGGGCGCGCGTCTGGCCACGCTCGTCGACGCGGTCCTGCGGCGGGAGGACGTCCCGCTGCACGCCCTGGACATCCTGCCCGGAGAGGAGCTGGAGCGCCTGCGCGGCTTCAACGCCACGGCCCGGCCCTACGACCTGGAGCGCGACGCGGACGCGCGCTTCCGCGGGCAGGCCGCCCAAACGCCCGGGGCCGCCGCCGTGCTGGAGGCCTCGGGCGGGACGCGCACGTACGCGGAGTTCGCGGCCCTGGTCGCGGCCATGGCCGGGCATCTGGCCGGACGGGGCGTCGCGCGCGGCGGCCACGTCGCCGTATGCTTCGAGCGCTCCCTGGACATGCTGGCCTGCGTCTTCGCCGTCCAACGCCTGGGCGCGATCTACGTGCCGCTCACGCCGGGCCTGCCCGCGGAGCGCCTGCGCTCCATCTTCGAGGACCTCGGCGACTGTACGGTCGTCTGCCCCCCCGCGCTGGCGGGAACGTTCGCCGGACTCGGCAGGCCGGTCATCGCTGTGGCGGCGGCCGACCTGCCCGCGACCGGGGCCGCGGAGGCGCAAAGCGCGGGGGCGGCGTCCCCCGTCGCGCCGGACGCCGTGGCCTACGTCATCTTCACCTCGGGCTCCACCGGCCGGCCCAAGGGGGTGCAGATCGAACAGCGCAGCCTGACCAACCGGCTGTTGTGGATGCAGGAGCAGTTCCCCATCGGCCCGGGCGACGTTGTGCTGCAGAAGACCACCGTGACCTTCGACGTCTCCGTCTGGGAGCTGTTCTGGTGGTCATGGACCGGCGCGGCGCTGGCGCTGCTGCCGCCGGGTGGGGAGAAGGACCCGGCCGGGATCGTCGAGGCCGTCCGCGCGGGCCGCGTCACGGTGCTGCACTTCGTGCCCTCCATGCTGCGCGCCTTCCTGGACTACCTGGAGGCCTGGCCGGAGGACGTCCGCAAGCTCGACACGCTGCGCTACGTGTTCACCAGCGGGGAGGCCCTGCCCCGCGAACTCGTGGCGCGCTTCAACTCCCTGCTGCGCGCGCAGCTGCACAACCTCTACGGCCCCACCGAGGCCACGGTGGACGTCACCTGGCAGCCCTGCCTGGAGACGCCGCCCCACGTCGTGCCCATCGGCCGCCCCGTGGCCAACACCGCGCTCCACGTGCTGGACGCGCGCAGGCGTCCCGCGCCCATCGGCGTGGCCGGTGAGATCTGGATCAGCGGCGTGCAGGTGGCGCGCGGTTACGTGAACCGGCCGGAGCTGACGGCCCAAAGCTTCGTTCCGGACCCGGAGGTCCCCGGCGGGCGCATGTACCGCAGCGGGGATCTCGGCCGCTGGCTGCCCGACGGAAGCATCGAGTACCTCGGCCGCAACGACGATCAGGTCAAGGTGCGCGGCCACCGCATCGAGCTGGGCGAGGTGGAGGCGGCGCTTTCGCGCTGCGCCGGCGTGGCCCAGGCGGTGGTCCGGGCCTGCCGCATCGGCGGGTTCGGCGCGCTGGAGGCCTTTCTCCTGCCGCGCGAAAACGCCGTCCTGTCGCTGCGCGGCCTCCGGGCCGAGCTGACCGCCCTGCTGCCCGAGTACATGTGCCCGGCCCTGTTCCACACGGTGGCGGAGATCCCGCTGAGCCCCTCCGGCAAGGCGGACCGCAAGCGCCTCAAGGGCGCGCCTTTGCTGCCCGATGCGGCCGGGAGCGCGGAGGGGACCGCGCTGCAGGACGAGGTGCGCGCCCTCTGGCGGCGGGTGATGCCCGAGCTGGACGTGCGCGACGCGGACCTGGGCTTTTTCGAGACCGGCGGCAACTCGCTGCTCCTCGTACAACTGCACGCCCTGCTGGAGGAACGCTGGCCGGGGGTGTTCAGCCTGGCCGGCCTGTTCTCGGAAAGCACCATCCGGGCGCAGGCCCGCTTCATCGAGCAGGCGCGCGGGGAGACGCGGCCGCAGACCGCGGCGGCCGCCCCGGACGCGCCCGTGGCCATCATCGGCATGGCCGTGCGCGTCGGGGACTGCGAGGACGCCGAGCGCTTCTGGGCGGATCTGGCCGCCGGCGCGGACAAGAACGTCCCGCTGCCGGAAAAGCGCCGGCGCGAGGTGCGGCAGATCTTCGAGGCCGTGGGCTTTCCCTTCGACGCCGCCAAATTGCGCGAGGCGGCCTACCTCTCCGACGTCTCCGCCTTCGACTGCAAGCGCTTCGGTCTTTCCCCCGGCGACGCCAGCCTGCTCGACCCCGCGCAGCGCGTGTTCCTGGAGACGGCCCTGCAGGCCCTGGACGACGCCGGATACGGCGGCGCGGCCCTGGAGAACGCCGAGGCCGGCGTCTTCGCCGGGGCCAGCCCGTACCGGCTGTTCCAGGACGCGGCGACCCGGTCCTTCCCCGATCAGGCGGAGCGGATCTACCTGCTCAACGTGCCGTCCAACGTGACGGCGCGCCTGAGCCACCTCAAAAACTGGCGCGGCCCGGCGGCCCTGGTCGACACCGCCTGCTCCTCGGTGCTCACGGCCGTGCACGAGGCCTGCGCCAGCCTGCGCCGGGGCGAATGCCCCGTCGCCCTGGCCGGCGGCGCGCACCTCATCGACATGCCGGTCAAGGCCGACAGGACGTTCACCATCGAGGCCGCCTCGGGCCAGACGCGGACCTTCGACGCCGACGCCGACGGCGTGGGCGCCGGCGAGGGCGCGGCGGTGTTCGTGCTCAAGCCGCTGCCACAAGCCCTGCGCGACCACGACGCCATCCATGCCGTGATCCTCGGCAGCGCCGTAAACCAGGACGGCCGCTCGTCCAGCATGGCCGCGCCCAACCCGGACGCGCAGGCGGCGGTCATCGCCCGGGCGGCGCGCAACGCGCATGTCTCCCTGGCGGACGTCAGCTTCTTCGAGGCCCACGGCACGGCCACCGTCCTCGGCGATCCGGTGGAGATCGAGGGGCTGCGCCGGGCCTTCGCCCTGGAGGGCGCGACCCCGACCCGCAAGGCCCTCATCGGCTCGGTGAAGGGCAACCTGGGGCACCTGGACGCCGCCGCCGGGGCCGTTGGGCTGGCCAAGGCCGTGCTCTGCCTGGAGAAGGGCGCGGTGCCGCCGCAACCCCACTTCCGGCGGCCCAATCCGCACATCGACTTCGACGCCGCCCCCGTGCGGGTGGCCCGGACGCTCACCCCGCTGCCGCAGGCGGAGCGGCCCTGGCGCTGCGGCGTGAGCGCCTTCGGCCTGAGCGGCGTGAACACCCATGTGATCATGGCGGAGCACGCCGCCGCCCCCCTGCCGGCGGACGACGGCGCATGGTTCTGCGTGCCCCTTTCCGCCCGGGACGGGGCCGGCCTGCGGGAATGCCGCCGCCGCCTGCGCGAGGCCCTGGCCCGCGACGAGCGCCTGCCCCTGCACGCCGTGGCCGCGACCCTGACCACGGGCCGGGAGCATCTGGAGGCGCGGGCGGCCATCGTCGCGCAGACCCGGCAGGAGCTGCTGGACGCCCTCGCCGCCGACGACGCCCCGGCCGGCGACAGCCGGGACCGCGACGGCGCGGACGTCCCGGCCGTTTCCGCCGTCTGCGCGACGCGGGAGGCGGCCGAGGCCGCCGCCGCGGTCTTCCTGCGCGGCGGGAGCCTGCGCTGGCCCGAGGGCCGTGCGATCCACCGGGCGCATCTGCCGGCCACGCCCCTGCGCCGCGCCACGCTCTGGCCCCGGTTCGCCGAGCGCTTCCTCTCCGGCCCCGTGCGCACGCCCGCAGGCGAGGCCTACGAAATCGCCATCGACCGGCCCGAGTTCTGGCCCGTGGCGGAGCACCGCCTGAACGGCGCGCCCACCCTCGTGGGCATGGCCATGCTGGACCTCGTCGGGCGGGCGGCGGGCCCCGCGCCGCTGCGCATCGCGAACCTGCGCTGGCGCAAACCCCTGACGATCGCGCCGGGCGACCGGGCGGTCCTGCTCGTGGAGGAACGCGGGACGGGACGCTTCGTCACGCTGCAACACTTCGACGGCGCGGGCTGGAGCCTCGCGGCCGAGGCCGAGGTGCGCCCGCCCGCGCCCGCGCAGCCCGCCGCCCTGGACCCGGCGGCCCTGCGCCGGGATCTGCGCCCCGTCGCGGCGGAGGGCGGCGGCGGCCCGGTGCGCGTCAGCGGACGCTGGGACTGCCGCGAGGCGCTGCTCGCCTCGGAGGACGGTGACCGGCTGCTGGCGGACATCGCCCTGCCGGACGAATACCGGAGCGACCTGAACACCTTCCGCTGGCATCCGGCCATGGCCGACGTGGCCGCGAGCCTGGCCCTGCGCGGCGCGGACGGCTACGTGCCCGCCGGCTGCGGCGAGGCGCGCCTGCACCGCCCGCTGCCCGCGCGCATCCGGGCCCATGTCGCCGTCACGGACAGGCGGCCGGGCCGGATCACCGCCCGCTGCGCCATCACGGACCGCTCCGGCAACGTGCTGGCCGAGCTGATCGATCTGACGTTCCTGGCCCTGGCGCGGGGCCGGACGGACGCGGCCGCAGCGGCCGGACCGCAGCCGGCGCTCTACGCCGAGGACTGGACGCCTTGCGAACCGCCGGCCGGGCCGGCCGTTCCAGACGACGCCGTGATGCTCCTCGGCCCGCGCGGCGGGGCGCTCGACGAAGCGCTGTGCGCGCGCTTCCGCCTGCGACGCGACCTGCCGCAGACGCCGGCGGGACGCCAAGCCCTGGCCGAGGAAATCCTGCGCGCCGGCGTCCGCCAGATCATCCACCTGCCCGCGCCCGGCGACGCCGCCTGGGCCTTCCCCGGCCAGCTCCAGGAGATCTGCCGGGCCCGGCTGCGCGGCCCCCTGCGCGTCACGGCCGTGGCCGACGGCGGGCTCCGCGCCGCCGGAAGCGCGCCCGAGCAGGCGCTGCTCCTCGGCCCGCTGCTCTGCCTGCCCCAGGAGGAGCCGCTGCTCTCCTGCGCCTATGTGGAAGTGGCGTCCCCGGAGCCGGCGGCGCTGCGGGCGCTTCTGGACGGCCTCGGCCGCTTCGACGGGCCCTGCGTCATCGACGCGGACGGGACCGTCCGCACGCGGCGGCTCAAGCCCCTGGACGCGCCCCGCGCCGCCTTCCCCGCCCTCGATCCCGGAGCCTGCGTGGTGATCAGCGGCGGCCTCGGCGGCATGGGGCTCACGCTGGCCCGGCAGATCAGCGCCGCCGGGGATCGCGTGGTCCTGCTGCACCGGCGCGCCCAAACCCCGCCGGATCTCCCCTGCGCCGCCTATCGCTGCGACGTGACCGACGCCGGCCAGGTGGCCGCAACCCTTGCGGCCGTCCGCCGCGAGATCGGCCCGATCCAGGGGGTGATCCACGCCGCCGGGATGGCCGGCGAGGGCTACCTGCTGTCCAAGACCGCGGCGGCCTATGCGGCGGTGCTCGCGCCCAAGGTGGCGGGAACCCGGAACCTGCACGAGGCCACCCGGGGCGACGCCCTGCGCTTCTTCGTCCTGGCCTCGTCCCGGACCGCGCTGCCCGGCGCGCCGGGACAGTGCGACTACACGGCGGCCAACGCCTTCCTCAACGCCTTCGCCCGGTTCCGCCGGGCCCAGGGAGCTCCCGCCGTCGCCATCGGCTGGAACACCTGGTCGGGCGTGGGCATGGCCGCGCGGCGCGGCGCGGACCGGGTCGGCCCGGTCCTGGCGCCGGAGCAGGCCCTCGGCGTGCTGGAGGCGGCCCTCGGCGCCGACGCCGCCGCGCCCGTGGTCGCCATGCCCGGCGAGGACCTCGCCCCGCGCCCGTCCGCAGCGGCCCCCGGACCGGAGACGCCACGCCAGGACGCGTCCGCGGAGACCCTGGAGGCGGAGCTACTGGAGATCATCCGGGACTGCCTGGGCTACGAGGCGGCGCTGACCCGCGCGGACGACTTCTTCGAGCTGGGCGGCGACTCCATCGCCGGCACCCGCATCGTCAGCCGCGCCGGTCAGGAGCTGGGCCTTACGGTCAGCGTCATGGACCTGCTGGAGAGCGACACGCTCGGCGATTTCCTGGACCGGGCGCTGGCCGGCCGCGCCAAGGCCGCGGACGAGCGGCGGAGGCTGGAGCCCGCGCCCGCGCGCGACACCTACCCCGTGGGCCGCGAGCAGCTGTCCATCCTCTACGCGGACCTGCTGGGCGGGGAGCGCCTCGCCTTCAACCTGCCGGCGTTCCTCAAGATGCCGCGGGATCTGGACAGGGGGCGGCTGGAGGCGGCCATCGCCGCGCTCATCCGCCGGCACGACGTGCTGCGGACCTCGTTCTGCGACTTCGACGCGGAACGTCCGAACATGATCATCCACCCCTTCGCGGGATTCACGCTGGAAGAGGTCCGCATCCCGGACCTCGCGCACAAGGACGCCCAGATCAGCCCCTTCGACATCAGGCGGGAGATCGGGTTCCGGGCCAAGCTGCTGCTGCCGGACGACGGCGAGCCCGTGCTGTATTACGACGTCCACCACGCCCTGGCCGACGGCCGGACCATCTCCCTGCTCAACGCCGAGCTGTACCGGCTCTACCACGGCCTGCCCCTGGAGCCCGTCTCGGCGCAGATGAAGGACTTCGCCTGGCGGCAGGCCACGCACACCGACGACCGGGCCCGCGCCTACTGGCAGGGCCTCTTCGCGGACGGGCTGCCGCTGCTTGACCTGCCGGCGGACCACCCGCGGCCGGAGGTCTTCACCTCTCGCGGCGGCCTGTACGAGTTCGAGCTGCCGGCCCGGCTCGTGGCGGATGTGAAGGCCCTGGCCCGGCGCGAGGGGGTGACCAACTACCACGTCGTGCTGGCGGCCTGGAGCCTGCTCCTCCACGCCTGCACCGGCGACGAGAACCTCGTCCTGGCCGTTTCCGTGGACAGCCGCGGGGAACACCTCGACACGGCGGGCATGCTGGCCTCCCTGCTGCCCCTGCGGCTGGCCGTGGACGACGGCAAGCCCCTGGGCGCGCTGCTGCGCGACACCCGGACGGCCAGCAACGAGGCCCTGCGGCACGGCGGCTACATCCTGCACGACCTGCTGGCCGACCTGCGGCCGCCGGCGCGCCTGGACCGCTCGCCGCTGTCCGAGGTCATCCTCTCGTACATGAACTACGAATTCGCCGCGGGCGAGCCGCAGCTGTTCGAGCCGTTGCGCTTCGACAAACACGTCAGCAAGACGGACCTGTCGATCTTCGCCAGCGACACCGGCGGCCGCATCGGCTTCGCGCTGGAGTACTACGCGGACCTGTTCAGCCGGGCCAACGTCGTCGCCATGGCCGAGGACTTCCTGCGCATCCTCGCGCGCATGGTCGCGGCCCGCGCGGACGAGCCGGTGGGCTTCACGCACGCCCCGGCGGCGCGGCGACCCCTCGGCGCGGTCGCGCGCGAGCTTGGCGGCGACATGCCCCGGGACCTCCGGCGACTGGCCGCGCGCAAGGGCGTCGACGCGGCGGCGGTGCTCCTGGCCACCTTCGCCGTGCTCATCAACCGCGTCGCCGCGCGGCGGGACTTCATGGTGGGCGTGGCGGGCCGCGGCCCGGTGCGCTTCAGCATCGACGACGCCACGGAGTTCGACGATCTGCTCGCCCGGACCGGGGCCGCCCTGGCCGCCGCGCCCGGCGTGCCGGGCCAAGACGCCCCGGACGGCGCGGGGCTGCGCGCGGCCTTCGCCTGGGACGCGGAGGCCGGCCTCGACGCGGCCCACGACCTCCTGTGCGACGCGCGCGACCACGGGGATGGCATCACCGTACGCTTCGTCCACGACACGCGGACCCTCGCCGGGGAAACCGCCGCGACCTGGCTGGAATATTACGCCCGGTTTCTCGCCGGGGCGATCAAGGAAGACGCCTGATGAAGATCTCCGACTTCACGCTCGACGCCCCGACCGGGGCGCAGGCCCCGGCGGCTGAGGCGCAGACGCCGGAGGCGCTGTTCCGCGCCGCGGCCGACGCCGCGCCGGACGCCGTGGCCCTGACCGACGACGCCGTGGCGCTCAGCTTCGCCAAGCTGGACGAACTCTCCTCGGCCATCGCCGGCTTCCTCCTGGACAAGGGCTGCGGGGCCGAGACGGCCGTCGGCGTCCTGTGCCGCCGGGGCGCGCCGTACCTCGCGGCGGCTCTGGGCGCGCTGCGCGCCGGCGCGGTCTATCTGCCGGTGGAGCGCGAACTTCCGCCGGCCCGGCAGGAATACATGCTGCGGCCCGCCCGCTTCCTCCTCACGGACAGCCACTGCCTGCGCGACGCCGAATACCTGCGCTACCGCAACCCCGGCATCGGGCAGATCCTCTGCCTCGACGCCCAGGAGATCGGCGAGGTCGTGGAGCCGGCCGGGGAGCTTTCAAGCGCGGCTTACTGGGACGCGATCGCGCTGCCAGGGCCCGACAGGGGCTGGCGCGGCTGGTTCGACGCCGCCCCGCTCCCGCCCGCCGCGCTGAGCGCGATGGCCGCGGACCTGCTGGCCAAGACCGGATTGCCGGGCCTGGCGCGCAGGCGCGTGCTCGACATCGGCAGCGGCTCCGGCGCGGTCGCCCGCGCCCTGGCCGGGGCTGCCGAAAGCTACACGGCGGTGGATATCTCCACCACCGAGCTGGACCGGACGCAGGCATTGCGCCCGCAGGGCGGCGTGCGCCTCCACCGGATGGAGGCGGTGGACATCCGCTTCCTCGCGGAAGAGCAGTTCGACTGCATCGTCCTGAACGGCGTCGCGGAGAATTTTCCCGGCTACAACTATCTGCGGCGCGTGCTGGACCAGGCCCTGGCGCGACTCGCCGAGGGCGGGACGATCTTCGTCGGCGCGGTGCCCGACCTTGACCGCAGGGACGACCTCCGGGAGGCCCTCCGGGACCACGCCCGGCGCACCGGCGACAACGCCGGACTGCTGCGGCTGGAGGCCGGCGCGGAGCTGTTCGTTCCCGCGCGGTTCTTCACGGATTGGGCGGCCCGGAGCGCCGCGCCGGTGGAGGCGGTCGTCACCCGCTGCGGGCCGGCCCTGCCCGAGTTCAAGGCCTACCGCTTCGACGTGGCGCTACGCAAGTCCGGGCGGACCGCCGCGCCAGCCGCGCGGAGCCTTTTCGCCATGGCCGACGCCCCGGCCGTTCCCAGACCCCGGCTGCCGGCGTGCGCCCCGGGCCAGGCCGCGTACATCGTCTACACCAGCGGCTCCACCGGCGCGCCCAAGGGCGTGGTGGTCGAGCACCGCAACCTCGCGCACATCATCCTGGCCCTGCGGAAGTTCTCGGACGGCTGCCGCAGCGTGGGCCTGGTGGCCCCGCTGTCCTTCGACGCCTCCATCCAGCAGCTCGCGGTGTCCCTGTTCCGCGGCAAGCCCCTGCACGTCCTGTCCGACGCGGCCCGCAAGAGCCCGGAGAAGTTCTGCGAAAGCGTGCGCCGGCGCGGAATCGACCTCTGCGACATGACCCCGGCCTTCTTCAACGTGCTGGCGGATCACCTGTCCGAGCGGCGGCTCGCGCTGCCCGTCGCCCGGCTGCTGCTGGCGGGCGAGGTGCTCCGGCCGGACACCATCCGCAAGTTCTACGCCATCCCCGGCAACGAGCGGGTGGTGCTGTTCAACGTGTACGGCCCCACGGAGTGCACGGTGGACTCCAGCGCCTTCCGCATCGACCACGGCAACCACGCCGCGTTCAGCGCCTATCCCATCGGCCGGCCGCTCGACGGCGTGGCCGTGACCATCCGGGACGCGGACGGAAACGCCCTGCCGGAGGGCGAGCGCGGCGAGATCTGGATTTCCGGGGCCGGCGTCTCCCGCGGCTATCTGCACGGCGAGAGTCCGGGGGCCTTCGCCCCGGCCGGGGGGCGGCCCTGCTACCGGACCGGGGACTACGGCTCGCTGCGCGACGGCCTGCTGCGCTATTCCGGACGCGAGGACCAGCAGGTCAAGATCCGCGGCAACCGCGTGGAGATCGGCGAGGTGGAGAACGCCATCGCCGGCTTCCCGGGAGTGCGGCAGGTGGCGGTCGTGGCCGAAACCTTCCGCGCCGAGGAAGGCAGGAGCCTGGCCGCCTACGTGGTCGGCGCCGTGGACGCGGCCGCGCTGCGCGGCTACCTGGAGCGGCGGCTGCCCGCATACTGCGTGCCCGCCTATTTCGTGCCCATGGTGGAGTTGCCCTTGTCCGTCAACCGCAAGGTGGACCGGAAGGCCCTGCCCTCCCCCCTGGCCGGCAGGCTCACGAGCGGCGGCCGCCAGCCCGCGGGCGAAGTCGAGGAGCGGCTGGCCGGGATGTGGCGGCGGCTGCTCGGGTTCGCCGTGACGGACGCGGACGCCAGCTTCTTCAGCCTCGGCGGCAACAGCATCATGGCCATCCGCCTCGCGGCCATGATCGAGAAGGAGCTGGGCGCGCGCGTCCCCGTGAACGAGCTGTTCACGCACGCCAGCATCGCGCGGCTGGCGGCGCTCCTCGCCGGCCGGACGGCGGCCCAGGACGGCCCGGTGATCAATCTCTGCCGGCGCGAGGGCGCGCGCGCGCTGTTCCTGTTCCACCCCATCGGCGGCAGCGTCTTCTGCTACCGCGATCTGGCGGAGCGGCTTTCCGGCGCCTTCACCGTGTACGCCGTGGAGGCGGCGGGCTTCCAGGCCGAGCGCAACGTGCTGAACACGGAGCTGCTCAGCGTGCAGGACCTGGCCCGGCGCTATCTTGAGGAGATCCTCAAACACGAGACCGAGGGCATCGTCTTCGGCGGCTGGAGCTTCGGGGGCCTGCTGGCCTATGAGGCGGCCTGCCTGTACGCGGGCATGGGCAACCGGCGGGAACGCACGATCATCCTGGATTCCGTAGCCGACAACAGCAAGGCCAGACAGCTGGCGGCTGAGGACGACATCGGGCTGATCAAGAGCATCCTGGGCAAGGGCCTGGACCTCGACGAAGAACTGCTGCGCTCGCTGCCGCACGAGGAAAAGCTGGCCTATCTCGTCGAACGGGCCCAACGCATAGGAATCCTGCCCGACGGATTCACCACCGCGCAGATGGACAGCCTGCTGCGGACCTACCGCGGCAACGCCATCGCCGCGGCGCGCTATGACCGCCCAACGCCCTCGGACATGAAGGTCCTGCTGGTGCGGGCCCTCGACTTCACGGGCAATCCGCAGATCCTCCCGGATGACGAGTTCCAGGGCTGGGACCGCTTTCTCAAGAAGGAAAACATCACGCTCAAGTGGACGGAAGGGACCCATGAAAGTATGCTCTCGCCCGGGCTCTGCGCCAACGTGGCCAAACTCATTCTGGAGCATCTCGACAATGCATAATCCCTGGCGTCCGCTTCTCCTGCTGCTCCTCGTCCTGGTGCTGTGCGCCGCGCCGGAAAACGCCCAGGCCCGCTTCGACGCCGCCAGGGTGAAGCAGGGCATCACGGATCTGGGCGCCAAGGCGGCCGCCGCTCCCGATCTCCCCGGCCTGTCCATCGCCGTGCGGCCAAAGGGCGGGGACGAGCCGGTGACCGCCGCCTTCGGCACGGCCTGTCTGGAGATCCCCGCGCCCCTGACCGACCGGTCCCGGTTCAAGATCGGGTCGGTCACCAAGGTCTTCACCGGCGCGCTCGTCCACCGGGCCATCGAGCAGGGCGCGCGCTCCTACGACACGACAATCGACCGCTTCTTTCCCACATTTCCCAACGGCGGGGCCGTCACCATCCGCAACCTCCTGGAGCACACGTCGGGCATCATCGACATGCTCGACCTTCCCGCCGTGTACGCCAATACGAGCAGGGCCTGGCCCCCGGACGAACTCATCGTCCTGGTCGCGGAGCAGCCCCCGCTGTTCAAGCCCGGCGCGCAGCAGGTCTATTCCAACACCGGCTTCCTCATGCTGGCCGCCATCTGCGAGCGGGTTTCCGGCCGGAGCTACGCCGAGCTGGTGCGGAGCACGCCGAGGGCCTGGGCATGCAGTCCCTGCTGACAGGCGACGACGAGACCATCGTGCCCCGTCTCCTGGAGCTACACGAGCGCCGGCGACGGCGGCCCGCGCCTGCCCATCATGCAGGCAGCTTGGCGATCGCCAAGGGGACGGGCAACCTGGAGGCCGCCCCCGCCGACGTGGTGCGGCTGGTCAATGTGGACCGGGTGCTGAAGAACGACGTGCTCAGCACGGTGCCCCTGGAGCCGCTGCCCCTGCCGGACGGCCGGACGACCCTGCGGCCGGACAGGAGCGGGCTCTTCAGCATCGGCGAACTCGACGGCTGCACGCTGTTCCTGTTCAATACGCCCAAGATCGCGCTGGTGAGCCCTTCCCGGGCTTCGGGACGGCGTATTTCTACGACCGGCAGACGCAAATCACCGTGGCCGTCAGCGTCAACAACGAACGGACCATCCCCCGCGCCATCACGCTCGGGGCGGACATCCTGAAGGTTTTGCGGAACTAGGCCTTCCGCCGGGCCAGCCCGCCGCGATTCGTTGACGTTCGACAGCGATTCGCCTAGGTTGCGAAACACTGTCATGTGGCGGGCGCGCTCCCGCAAACCGGCGGGCCGCCCGGCAGCCGGAACCTGAACAGTCGCCCCAAAGGCCCGAAGGCCATGCCATGAATCTGCAGGATTCCCGCTTCATCACCCTGCTGCGCCAGCAGGCCGGACCGGAGACCCGGAGGCTCGTGTACGCCTGTCTGGGCGCCGGCGTCACCCAAGGGCTGGCGGTGTTCAGCGTGCTCTCCGGACTGGAGGAGCTCTCCGGCGACGGGGTGACCGTCCGGACCTTCCTGTTCTTCGTCCTGTGCCTCTACGCCTTCTACCGCCTGTTCCACTACATCACGGAGAAGGTGGCCCAGCTGGCCCTGCGCGGGATCATGGAAAAGCGCATCCGCCTGGCCGCCAAGCTGCGCGGCATCTCCTTGGAACGCTTCGGCCGCATGCGCGCCGAACGCATCCAGGCCCTGCTGATCGACGGGCAGGAGATGGTCGTGGAGGCGGCGCGCATGCTCATGGCCGCGACGGCCAATTCCGTGATGATGGTCGTGGCCATGGGGCGCATGTTCACAACGTCTTTCGCCGGGGCCTGCGGGGTCATGCTCGTCATGGCCGCCGGTCTGGGCCTCTTCCTCTGGATCGTGCACAGCGTCAACAGTCTCATGGTCACGGCCCGGCAGGCGGAGGCGGAGTTTTCCTCGGACCTGCGCGACTTGCTGGAAGGCTTCCAGCATTTGAAGCTGCACCTGGGCAAGACCGTGGACCTGTTCCAACGCTGGCTGCTGCCGGGCCTGGGCCGGGCCTCCGCCGCGCGCGACGACACGGAGCGCCGGCACGCCCTGGGGATCTCCTTCTTCGCGGTGTTCAACCTGCTCATCCTCGGGTTGATCCTGTTCCTCATGCCCCGGCTGCTCTCCATCGACGCGAAGTCCGTCACCACCCTGCTGGTGCTGGTCATGTTCAGCCTGAGCCCCCTGATGAGTCTGGTGGGCTTCGTGCCCATGCTGGGCAAGGTGGAGCTGAGCCTGGCCGAACTCGACGATCTGGAGCGCCGGCTGGACGCCGAAATCGAGGCCTGCGAACGCGACCGCGTGGCGACCCTGTGGGCGGGCCCGGCGCCGGCCGCGCCGCGTTTTGAAAGCCTGGTCCTGCGCGACGTGCGCTTCGAACACCGCGACGACGCCGGCGCGCCGCTCTTCTCCGTCGCGGTGCCGGAGTTCGAGCTGAGGCGCGGCGAAATCGTCTTCCTCTGCGGCGGCAACGGCGCGGGCAAGACCACCTTCATGCGCATGCTCAGCGGCCTGTACCCGCCGCAGTCCGGCTCCGTGCTGGTCAACGGCGGGCCGCTGGAGGCCCTGGGGCTCGAGGCCTACCGCAACCTGTTCTCCACCGTTCCCTCGGACTTCCATCTGTTCCGGCACGCCCTGGGCCTGCGCTGCGGTCCGGAGCGCGTGCGCGAGCTGCTGGCTCTGATGCGGCTCACGGGCAAGGTCAACGTCGCGGCGGACGGCTCCTATTCGATCCGCAACCTCTCCGCCGGGCAGCGCAAGCGCCTGGCCCTGGTCAGCGCCCTGCTTGAGGAACGCGACGTCTGCCTCTTCGACGAGGTCGCGGCGGACTTCGACCCGGAGTTCCGGCGCTTCTTTTACGAGGAGCTGCTGGCCATGTTGCAGGCCGAAGGCAAGACCATCCTCGCGATTTCCCACGACGACAGATATTTCTCCTGCGCCGACAGGGTGATCCACATGGCCGACGGGACCTTCAACGCCACCGAGCCGGGACGCGCCGCGGGCTGATCCCGCTCCCGGACGGGCGAGTCAACGCGCCGTCGGCCACAACATCCGAGGAGGCCACGTGAACGCCGAGAAGAACGTCCGGCCCGCCGAGTCCGAAACGCCGCCGGTTTCCCGGTGCGAAACCGACGCGATCATCCGCAAGCGCGTCTACGCCGCCATGGCCCTGGGTCTGGCCCCGGTGGCCGTGCTCGATCTGGTGGGGCTGTTCGCCATCCAGACGGAGCTGGTGCATGCGCTGGCCCAACGCCACGGCCTGCCCTTCAGCCAGGAGCGGGCCAGGAACCTCATCGGCGCACTGCTCGGCAGCGCCCTGCCCGTGGCCCTCGGCCCGGCCGCCTTCAGCCTGCTCAAGGCCATCCCGCTCATCGGCATGACCGTCGGCGCGGCCACCATGGCCATCATGGGCGGCGCGGCAACCTTCGCCGTGGGCCGCATGTTCAACCGCCACTTCGCCGCCGGCGGCTCCCTGAGCGACATGGAGCCCGACAAGCTCGGGAAGAGCTTCCGCTCGTCCTACGCCGAGGGCAAGCAATACGTGAAGGAGCTGCGCAAGCAGCCCGCCGCGGCCGCCGCGCAGCGCGCGGACTAGCCGGGCGCACGCCCCCGCACGCCTGCGCCGCCCGCGGCGTCAGGACGCGCCCCCTCCCCATCGGCCGGACGCTGGCGGCCGCGCCGAATTCCGGCGCGGTCCCGGGCGGCGTTTTGAAAAACGCGTCGTCTGCGCCGCCCGCGCCCTTGCCGAAAAAAATTATCTGTTCTATGCAGTAAATCAATTTCCCCCCGCTTTCCGTTCCCCCCACCCCCATGCCGGCGCGCCCTCGCGCCGCGCCCGGCATCCCGCGAAGCTCCGCGCCGCTTCCGTCGTTCCCCTGTGGCCACTGGCAACCTATTCCGGAGGGAGGAGATGAAACGGATCCTGCTGTCCCTTGCGGCGCTGGCGATGGTCGCGCTGCTGCCGAACCCCGCTGCGGCCTATGAAGTACCGAAGGACCTCGTCATCAAACGGCCCGACAAGACCCCGGTCCAGGCCGCCTGGGTGGGCCAGGTGAAGTTCCCCCACGGCTTCCACGCCGTGTACAACCCCTGCAAGGCCTGCCACCATGAGGAGTCCGACCGCTCGCTGGGCCAGTTCCTCCCCTGCACCCAGTGCCACGTGAAATCCGGCCAGGACGAGCCCACGGGCTTCTACCGGGCCTTCCACAACTCCAGTCCGGTGAGCTGCCTGGGTTGTCACAAGCAGAAGCGCCTGAGCCGGCAGGCCATGCCGCCCCTCTCCTGCACCCGCGGCTGCCACAAGCTGAAGCACTAAGGAGGCGAAAAATGAGTTCGAGCGCGCGCATCTCCGCGAAACTGCTGGAGCGGCAGCTTGAAGGCGGGCGCATGTCCCGCCGCGAGTTCATGAAATTCTGCGGCGTGGTCGCCGCGGCCATGGGCATGGGCCCGGCCTTCGCCCCCGAGGTGGCCCATGCGTTGGAGGCCAAGAAGCGTCCGAGCGTCATCTACATGCACGGGGCCGAATGCACCGGCTGCACCGAGGCGCTCCTGCGCGCCGTCGATCCCTACATCGACGCGCTGATCATGGAGATCATCTCCCTGGACTACTGCGAGACCATCATGGCCGCAGCCGGACGCAGGGCCGAGGAGGCCCTGGAAAAGGCCATGAAGAATCCCGCGGGCTACTACTGCACCATCGAGGGGGCCATCCCCCTGCGCGGCGGCGGGGTCTGGGGCCAGGTCGGCGGCGAGACCATGCTCTCGCTGTTCTCCCGGGTGGCCGGCGGGGCCAAGGGCGTCATCGCCATCGGCACCTGCGCCAGCTTCGGCGGCATCCAGGCCGCCGCGCCCAACCCCACCGGCGCGGTGGGCGTGGGCGAAGCCCTGGCCGCCATGGGCGTCAAGCCGATCAACATCTCCGGCTGCCCGCCCAACCCGGTCAACTACATCGGCACAGTGGTCCACCTGCTGACCAAGGGTCTGCCGGATCTCGACGCCGTGGGCCGGCCCAAGATGTTCTTCGGCTCCACCGTCCACGACAAGTGCCCGCGCCGCAAGCACTTCGACGCCGGCGAATTCGCGCCCAGCTTCCAGTCCAAGGAGGCGCGCGAGGGCTGGTGCCTGCATCTGCTGGGCTGCCGCGGACCATACACCTACAACAACTGCCCCACGGTCCAGTTCAACCAGACCAACTGGCCGGTGCGCGCGGGCGCGCCCTGCATCGGCTGCAGCGAGCCCGGCTTCTGGGACCTCTTGGCCCCGTTCAACCGCGACGTCCTGATGAAGGGCGAGAAGGCCTAGGGAGGAGCAGCCATGGCCGACAAAGCATACACCGGTCGCATCACCGTGGACCCGATCACCCGCATCGAGGGGCACCTGCGCATCGACGTGGAGGTGAAGGACGGGGTCATCGCCAACGCCTGGTCCAGCACCCAGCTCTTCCGGGGGCTGGAGCTCATCGTCCTGGGCCGCCCGCCCGAGGACGTGCACAACTACGTGCAGCGCGCCTGCGGCGTGTGCACCACCTCCCACGCCCTGGTGAGCATCCGCGCGGTGGAGAACGCCATGAACTTCAAGGCCCCGCCCGCGGCGGAGCTGGTGCGCCTGCTGATCCTGGGCACCCTGGACGTGCATGACCACCTCGTGCACTTCTACCACCTGCACGCCCTGGACTTCTTCGACATGGCCAGCGCGCTCAAGGCCGATCCCGTGGCCGCGGCCAAGGCGGCCGCGCAGGTCTCCGGGCGGGAGGTCCAGCCCGGAGACTACTACATGGTCCAGGCCCGGCTGAAGAAGTTCGTGGATTCCGGTCAGCTCGGCTGGCTGACCAACGCCTACTTCCTGGGCGGCCACCCGAGCTATCGCCTCAGCCCGGAGGAGAACCTGATCCTCGCGGCCAACTACCTGGAGGGTCTGCGCGTCCAGCTCAAGATCGCCCGGGCCATGGCCATCTTCAGCGGCAAGAACCCCCACGCCCAGACCATGCAGGTGGGCGGGGTGACCTGCTACGAGAGCCTGCGGCCCGAGCGCCTGGCCGAGTTCAAGGCCCTGTACGACGAGTGCACGCCCTTCCTGAACCACAACTACGTGGGCGACCTGACCATCCTGGGCCGCCGCTACCCCGAGGCGGGCGCATACGGCCGCACCACCAACTTCATGGACTTCTCCGACTTCCACGACCCCGAGACCGGCAAGACCCCCTTCTTCCGGGGCGGCGTCCTGTGGCGGCGCGACCTGAAGCACACCGAGGAGTTCGACCCGGCCCAGCTCAAGGAGCACGTGACCCGCGGCTGGTACAAGCCCTCCGAGCCCAGGCATCCATACGAGGGCCTCACCGATCCGGAGTACACCGGCTTCGACGCCAACGGAAAGTACTCCTGGGCCAAGGCCCCGCGCTACAAGGGCGAGCCCATGGAGACCGGCCCGCTGGCGCGGCGCGCCCTGGCCTACGCCCGGGGCGAAAAGGAGACCGTGGAGCGCCTGAACGCTTGGCTTGCGGCCTGCAACCTGAAGCCGGAGAACATGTTCTCCACCATGGGCCGCACGGCCGCGCGCATGGTCGAAGCCGTGATCCTCTGGAACCGCATCGGCGGCTGGCTGGACGATCTGGCCGCGCGGGCCAAGCACCCGGACGTGGAGATCTACAAGCCCTGGAAGATGCCGGACAAGGCGCGCGGCGTGGGCTACTGCGCGGTGACGCGCGGCGGCCTGTCGCACTGGATCCGCATCGAGGGCGGCAAGACCGCGAACTACCAGATGGTCGTGCCGAGCACCTGGAACCTCGGGCCGCGCTGCGCCGCGGGCAAGCTCTCGCCGGTGGAGGAGTCCCTGGTGGGCGCGCCCGTGGCCGATCCCGAACGCCCGGTGGAGATCCTGCGCACGGTGCACAGCTTTGATCCCTGCATCGCCTGCGCGGTGCATGTGATTCACGCCGGCGGCGGCAGGACATTCAAGGTCCTGTAGCGCGGAGACCGCCGACCGGCCGCAGGGGCCCGCTCCGGAACCAGCGGCCGGGGCGGGCCCCCCATGTCCGCGGCGCGCCCTTTTCTTTCGTGTGCGCATCCGCTAGGATAGACGTCCGACCGGCCGCATTCGCCGCGCCGGCAGAGACCTTCCCCCCAATCCCCCGAGGCCCGCCATGACCACCCCGAATCCCGACGCCATCTATCCCCGCGACAACGACACGCAGACCGTCTTCCTGAAAAGCGTCGTCACACGGCCGAACATCAGCGTCGGCGAGTATTCGTATTACAACGATTTATTCAACGATCCCCGCAAATTCGAGGACAACAACGTCCTCTACCACTATCCCGTCAACAAGGACCGGCTGATCATCGGCAAGTTCTGCTCCATCGCCAGCGGGGCCCGTTTTCTGATGAACAGCTCCAACCACCGCCTGACGTCCCTGGCCACCTTCCCCTTCCCCATCTTCGGCGCGCAGTTCGGCGAGGTGCCCTTCGTGACCGAGGCCTGGGACAACCACGGCGACATCGTCATCGGCAGCGACGTCTGGATCGGCTTCGAGGCGGTGCTCCTCTCCGGCGTCCACGTGGGCGACGGCGCGATCATCGCCACGCGGGCCACCGTGACCAGGGACGTGGAGCCTTACACCATCGTCGGCGGAACGCCGGCCAAGCCGATCCGCAAGCGCTTCCCCCCAGAGGTCGTGGCGGATCTGCTCGCCCTGCGCTGGTGGGACTGGCCCAGCGCGAAGATCATGGCCAACATCCGGAACATCCAGGCCGGGGACATCGCCGCGCTCAAGGCCGCCTAGCCAAGCCGAATCCTCCCCCCCCCGGCGGCCGCCGGGCCTGGACAAACATTGCCGCTGGCACTATACGCGCTGGATTCCGTTAAAACTCGCCGTGTTCGGCGCGCCGTCCCGGCCAGGGGACAACGCCGCGCCGGAACGTCCCAGGGGAACCCGTGAGCGAACCGCTGCCCGGCCGCACAGGCCTGAACAACACCGCGCTGGCCCTGGCGCTGGCGCTTCTGGCGGCCGCCGCCGCCTGCCTGCCGCTGCTCCTCCGCGGCGAACCGGCCCCGCCGCCGAAGACCGCCCTCGTCGTCAGCTTCTTTTCCTACGACAGCACGGCCCAGCGCGCCGCGCACAAGCTGTTCCTGGTCCTGCTGGCGGCATTGGGCCTGCTGGCCCAGACGCTCCGCAGGCTGACCGCGGGCCGGGCGGCCGCCGCGGCCAACGCCTTCTGCGCCCGGCTGCGGAATCCGCCGGTCTGGGCCCTGCTGCTCGCGCTGCCGGTCCTGGTCATCCCGGCCCTGGGCACCGGCCGGGATCAGTACCTGCTCGGCGCGGCGCTGTTCCTGGCGGCCTACCTGTCCGGCGCGCGCCGGGCTGACGCCAGGCCCCTGCGCCTGTTCGCCAACGCCGCCATCGCCGTCCTGTGCCTCGGCCTGCTGCTGCCCGGCTTTCTCTATCCCAAGGACTACCGCGGCATGTTCGAGGTGGTGCTCTGGCACTACTACGCCCTGTTCGGCGAGGTTCCGCTGCTCGCCGCCGGCCGCGACATCTTCGCCAACGTGACCATGTGCTACGGGACGCTGCCGCAGACGATCCTGGCGATCCTCCAGCGCGGCAGGGCGCCCTTCGCCTTCAGCGACTACGCCGTCATCGTCATGGCGTCTCAGGCGCTGTTCACGGCCCTGGCCCTCTGGGCGTACCGGATCCTGACGCGCGGCCGGCCGCTGGTCCTGCTGTTCTGCCTGCTGCTCTGGCTGCCCTGGCTGAGCACCTGCGGCGGGTCCATCGGCGCGCCCACCCAGTCCGGGCTGCGCTTTCTGTTTTTCGCCGCGGCCCCGCTCGCGCTGCTGCTGAGCCAAAACGCAACGCCCCGGCTCCAGGCGGCCCTGTGCGGCCTGACGGCCGGGCTGGCCCTGCTGCACAATTTCGAGACCGGCGTCTGCATCCTGATCGGCCTCCTCGGCCACACCGTCGTCTCCGAAAAATGGCCGCGCCTGGGCCGCATCGCGGCCAACCTGCTGGTCTTCCTGCTGGGTCTCGGCGCGGCCGCCGGGCTGTTCGCCCTGCTGTTCCGCGCCGGCCTGGGCCGCTGGCCCGCGGTCCACATCCAGGCGCTGGCGGATTTCCTCCGGCAGCAGGCCGTATCCTTCACCGGAGCTCGGCTGTTCTACGACCCGCGGGTGCTCCTGCTGCTGCTCTGGCCGGGCTTCCTGCTGCTGCGCCTGACCCTGGCCTGGTTCGGCCGGGGGCTTGCGCCGCGGATGCGCTTCTCCTTCGCCCTCTGCATCATCCTGTTGATCTGGTTCGCCTATTATTTCAACCGGCCGCACAACTGGAACCTCTGGACCCACCTCTTCCTGGCGTCCTTCCTGATCCCCGGCGCGCTGCGCCTGCCCAGGCTTTCCCGCGCAGGCGGCCTGTGGGGGATGCTGGCGCAGCGGGCGCCGCTGCTGCCGTTCCTGATCCTGCTGGTTCTGGGGCCGCAGGCGGTGAACACCGGCCTGAGCGAGTGCAAGGCCACGGCGCGCAACTTCGCCTCCAACCGCCAGCTCGCCCGCGACCACGCCGGCATGGAGCTCTATTCGGGGACGTGGTTCCCCGCCGCCTGCGCCCGGGACATGCGCGAAAAATCCAGCGCCCTGGCGGCCCTGCCGCAAGGGAGTGCGATCTTCATCGCCGGCGGCAACCAGATGCTGCTGCAATGGGAGCACGGCATCATGTTCGACCTGCCCTTCCAGGACCTGTTCCTGGACAGCCAGACGGACGAGGAGCTGCTGCGCAACGTCCAGGCGATCCGCAGGGCCGGACCCGAGCGCATCCTCCTGGACGCGCAGCCGGGCTGCACGGACGCCCCTCCGGGCAAACAGCGGATGATCCAGGCGCTGCCGGGGCTGCTCGCCCCGGACTATGCGGCCGAGCCCGGCCCGCAGCGGCCCTGGCTGGTGCTCCGGCGGCGCGCCCCGGCCGCGCCCTAGCGGCGCGGATCCGCGCCGGACTTGCGCAGGGCGATGTGGATGAGCCCGCCGTTCTTGCGGAAGAAGGGCAGCGCGTTGCCCAGCGCATCCGTCAGGCGCACCATGGGTTCGGCCAGGGCGTCGGGGAAGAGATTCACCAGATGCGGCGGCAGGAACACCCGCGTGCCGATGCGCGCCGAGGCCGCAGCCGCAACGTCGGCGGCGAACCACCCCCGCAGCCGCGCCTCGTCGATGAGGGCCTCTGGTCCGGCCTCCTCCTTCCACAGCGGCGCGATGCGCATCAGGAAATCGAAGACCCGGCGGAAGGCCGAAACGTTGTTCTCCGAGCCGAAGAAGCGCCCGCCGGCGCGCAGCACGCGCAGGATCTCCGCGCAGGCCGCGGCCGGGTCCGGCACGTGGTGCAGCACCCCATACACGAGCATGTCGTCGAAGCTGCCGTCCCGGACGGGCATGGCGCAGGCGTCGGCCAGGAGAAAGGACATGCGCGCCTTCCATGGTTGGCCGGCCCGCCCCGCCAGATGCCGCGCCCGCGCCTGGCGCACCAGCTTGCGCGAGACGTCGAAGCCGACGATGTCGAGGTCCAGATCGGCGAAGGCGAAGGTGGCCCGGCCCTGCGCGCAGCCGGCCTCCAGCAGGGCTTCGCCCGGCCGCACGGCCTTCCGCCATTCGCCGAAATGGATGGCGTCCACCGCACGCCAGAAAGGCGTCGCGGCGAAGTCCGTGTAGGTCAGCTCAGTGTTTTCGGCGAACCAGTCGGAATGCTGCTGCTGCGCCCGGCAGAGGCGTTCCTGCTCCGTGGCGGCATCGGCCGCAAGGGACGGCTGGGGCGGAACGTCCATGGCGCAGCCCAAGGCCGCAAGTTCCGCGCGGTTGCGCTCCAGAAAGGCCGCGCGCTCCGCCGCGTAGGCCAGCGGCCCGGTCAGCAGATCCAGCACCCCGCCCTCGATGGGAAACCATTCCCCGCAGGCCCGGCACAGGCCCGCCCCTTCCTCGACGTCGCCCTCGGCGGCGTTCTTCCAGGCGCGCCACTCCAGGTCCGGAGACTGGCACAACGGGCAGCGGATCCAGGCCAAATGTCGCGTCAGCACCTTGGTTCTCCTCCCGTTCTGTGCGAATCGTCAGCGCAAACAACCGGGCGATGAGCGCTACGCGCCCACAGCGCCTCTGCCGCCGCGCATGAGGACGAGCTTGTTCAGCAGATACGTGACCGGCACCATGGCCGCGGCCACGACCAGCGGCGCATAGATGGCGCTCAGGCCCAGCGCGTCGACCAGCGCCCACAACAGCATGGCCGAAAGCGCATACTGCACGCAATGCACCAGCGGGTAGGAGCAAAGCCCCTTCCAGCTCATGGGCGTCTTGAAGACGAAGCGGGAATTGTAGATGTAGGTGAAGAGGATGGCCAGCAGATAGGTGAGGAAATACGCCAGCTGGTAGCTCAAGAAATTGTGCAGCAGCAGATACGCCGCATAGGTGACGGCGGTGTTCAGCCCGCCGCCGACGAGAAACCGGGCGTAGCGCCGGGCCCTCTCCGAATGCAGCAGCGTCGCCATGTTTCCCCGCAGGCTCAGGAGGCCCCGCCCCGCCGGGCCTCGACGCAGCGCAGGAACTCCGAATAGTCGCGGATGTAGTCGCCCGAGTCGTACTCCTTGGAGGCGAACACCAGCAGCACGGCGTCCTCGGAATAGCGGTACTGGATGCCCCAGACCATGGGCGGCAGGTAGAGCCCCTTGTCCGGCGCGTCCAGGACGTATTCCTTGCGCTTGACGCCGTCGTCGGCCACCACGTGGACGCAGCCCCGCGTGGCCATGAGGAACTGGGCGCAGGTCCTGTGGGCGTGCTCGCCGCGGGTGTCCACGGTGGGCACGTCGTAGACGAAGAAGAAGCGCCGGGGGGCGAAGGGGATCTCCTCCTCGAACAGGCCCACGGTCAAGGTGCCGCGCATGTCCGGCACGGAGCGGAAGCGGTGCAGCGTGACGCCCGCGACCTCGCTCTCCTCCAGGCCCGGGCCGGACATGGCGTCCAGCCGGTCCGCGGCTTCGCGGCGCTCCGCGTCGGCATAGCCGACGATCTTGGCCGGATTGCCCACCACGATGGCGTGGGGCGGCACGGACCGCGTGACCACCGCGCCCGCGCCGACCATGGCGTTCAGCCCGATGGTGACGCCCGGCAGGATGGTGGCGTTGGCCCCGATGGACGCGCCGTCGCACACCGTGGTGCGCAGGAACTGCCCGGGGCGGACCTTGCTGCGCGGGAAGCGGTCGTTGGTGAAGGTGGCGTTGGGTCCGACGAAGACGTTGTCGCCCAGGGTCACGCCGTCCCAGAGCTGCACCCCGCACTTGACGGTCACGTTGTCGCCCAGGCGCACGTCGTTCTCGATGAACACGCCGTCGCAGATGTTGCAGTCCGCGCCGACGACCGCGCCCGGCAGGATGTGCGCGAAGGCCCAGACGCGCGTGCCCCGGCCGATTTTGCCGCTTTCGCACAGGGCCTGCGGATGGATGAAGCAGTCCACGCTCACTCCTCCTTGCCGTTGAAGCTGTGCACCGAAAGCGGGATGGCCAGGGGGCGGCCCTTGGTGTTCTCGTAAGCGCGCCAGGCGTATGCGCCGACGATGCCCAGGCCGAGCAGGTTGCACGCGCCGAAGAAGACGATGGAGCAGATGGTCATGGCGTAGCCGGGCACACTGATGCCCCCGGCCAGGCGCAGCGCCGCCACGGCCACTCCGAACAGCAGGGCCAGCAGGGCCGTGATTCCGCCCACCCGGATGAGCAGCGTGATCGGCAGATCGGTGAAGGAGAACACGCTGTCGCACAGATAGTTCACCTTCTTGCGAAAGGTCCAGGCGGACTTGCCGTGGCGGCGCTCCCGGCGCTCATAGGTCACGCCGCGGCGGCGGAAGCCCAGCCAGAAGATCTGCGCCACCAGGGAGCTGTGGCGCTCCTCCAGGCTGAGCAGCGTGTCGCGGAACACGCGGTTGCAGGCGAAGACGTCCACGCCGCCCGGCGGCATCTCCTTGACCACGTAGCGCCGGTACAGGCCCCAGAAAGTCCCGGCCATGAGCCGCGAGCACAACGGGTCGGCCCGGCCGTTGCGCTGGCCCACGACCACGTCGCAGTCGCCCGCGCGCAGGAGGCCGTCCATCTCCAGCACGAGCTCCGGCGGCTCCTGGAGGTCCGCGGCCATGACCGCAAAGCGTTCGCCCGCGCCCACGGCCAAGCCCTGGCGGATGGCCGCGAAGGAGCCGAAGTTGCGCGTCAGCAGCACGAGCTTGGACGGAAAGGGCCGCGCGGGCAGGGCCGCGCGCAGGATCTCGAAGCAGCGGTCCGGGCTGCCGTCGACCACGAACACCGCCTCCAGGTCGCCGGACAGGGCCTTGTGCAGGCCCGCCACGCAGTCCAGCAGCTCCGGCAGGGAGCCTTCGTTCTTGTACACGGGGATGACGAGCGAAAGCATCGTGGCCCCCCTAGCGTTGAAAGAAGGCCCGCACCGCGGCGACGACGCGGTCCACGTCGTCCTGCGGCAGGCCGGGAAAGCAGGGCAGGGAAAGGACGCTCGCGCAGGCCGCCTCCGTCACGGGCAGGGGGCCGCAGGTGCGCGCGCCGGGCCAGGCCGGCTGCCGGTGGTCCGGCACAGGGTAATGCACGGCGCTGCCCACTCCGTCGGCGCACAGGTGTCCGGCCAGCTCGTCGCGCCGGGGCGTGCGCACCACGTAGAGGTGCGCCGCGTAGTCTTCGCCCAGGCTCGGCGGCAACGTCAGCGGCAGGTCGCGGAAGGCCGCGTTGTAGCGCCCGGCTATGGCGCGCCGCGCCGCGTTGGCGGCGTCGAGGCCGGGCAGCTTCTGGCGCAGCACGGCGGCCTGGATCTCGTCCATGCGGCTGTTGCGCCCGCCCGGCGCGGACACCGTGTACTTGGCCGTCCAGCCGTACTGGCGCAGGCTGCGCACACGTTCGGCCAGGGCCGGGTCGTTCGTCGCCACGGCCCCGGCGTCGCCCAGGGCCCCGAGATTCTTGGTGGGGTAGAAGCTGAAGCAGGAGACGTCGCCGAAGGATCCCGCGCGCCGGCCGCCGCTGCTCGCGCCGTGGGCCTGGGCGCAGTCCTCCACCAGGGCGGCCCCGGCGGAACGGCAGAGCGCGGCCAGGGCCTCCACGTCGGCCAGCTGGCCGTACAGGTGCGTGACGATGACCGCCTTGGGCTGCGCGACCAAGGCCGTTTCCAGGGCCTGCGGCGCGAGGGTCAGGCTTACGGGGTCCACGTCGGCGTAGAGCGGCTCCGCCCCGATGGCCCGGATGGCCGCGCTGCCGTAGAAGCCGGCGTTGGCCGCGGCGACGACCGTGTCGCCGGGCGCGACGCCCACGGCGCGCAGGGCCAGCTCCAGGGCGTCGGTGCCGTTGGCCACGCCCACGCAGCAGCCCACGCCGAGGGAGGCGGCGAACTCCTGTTCAAAGGCCGTCAGCTCCTGGCCCAGGAGGAACCAGTTGCTGTCCAACACCCGCTGCACCGCGGCCCGGAAGTCCTGCCCGGCGTGGCTCAGCGCGGCGGAAAAAATGGGAATCATGCTCACCTGCAACGAAAGCGCCCTCCGTCCGTGGAGGGGTTGATCCCGAAAACGGAAGCGCCAGGCCTCCGGCGCCGCAACGGCGGCCTGCGATACGCAGGGCAGACGCTACGTGGTTCGCGCTTATAGCAGCACACGGCTTTCTGTGTCCAGGCCCGCGTCGTTCATGGTGATTTTCCAGTTTTCGCAGCAATGCCAAGCCTTCCCGGGCAAACGCCGGCACGGGCGCCGGCAAAGTGTTTCAAACATTCCGGCGCGGTATCGCCAATCCGGCCCGGACGGCCGGGGCCGCGCCGCTTCCCGACAGCCTCCCGGCCGCTTGCGGAAGAAATTTGCGCCAAGGAAACCGGGAGCGTACAAGAGTTCCGAAGCGCCATCACGCCGCGCCGGCTGGTTGCCGCACGCGCGGCGAAGTGCTTTGAAAAAGGCAAGGAGGACGCCGTGGACAGGGAAATCCCCAATCCGTTTCCGCGCCGCACGTGTTTCTTCTGCGGCGACGACAACCCCGACGGCCTGCATCTGACCTTCCGGCGTGACGAGGCCAGCGGCGAGGTCGTCACGGACTACGCCCCCGAGGCCCGCTTCGCCGGGCAGGGCGACATTTTGCACGGCGCGATCCAGATGGGCCTGCTGGACGAGGCCATGGGCTGGGCCTGCTTCGCCCGGACGGGCCTGCTCGGCGTGACCACGGGCTTCGAGGCGCGCTTCCTGCGGCCGGCGCGCATCTCCGCGGGCAGGCTGCGCGTGCGCTGCCGCGTGGACGACGCAAGCGGCCGGGACGTGCGCCTGAGCGGCGAGCTGCTGGACGCCGGGGGCGGCGTCTGCACCACCGCTACGGGGACCTACCGCGTCCTCTCGCCGGAGCGCCGCGCCGCCCTGATCAACGACTAGCCGCCGACTCGCCGCGTTTCTTGGCGAAGGTCACGCAGCGCACGCCCTCGCCGGCGTAGCCCGGCGCGTAGCAGGCGTTGTCCGAGACGCACAGGGCGCGCCGCCGGTCGCCGGCGCGCCAGCGCCGGATCAGATCGGGCTCGCAGATCAGCGGCCGGCAGAGGGCGACGCAGTCCGCCAAGCCGGAGCCGACCAACTCCTCGGCCACCTCGATGGAGCGGACGCCGCCCACGAGGATCAGCGGCAGTCCCACGCGCTCCTTATACAGCCGGGCGGCCTCCCGGTAATAGACCTCCTGTTCCGGCCCCTTGAGGAAGCCCTTGCGCGCGGGCATGCGCGCCTCGCCCGCCGGCCGGCAGCCGCCGGACAGCTCCACCGCGTCCACCCCCGCCCGTTCCAGCAGGGCCGCGGCCGCCACGGCCTCCGCCGGGGTCAGTCCGCCGGGCACGAAGTCCTCCGTGTTGAGCTTGACCAGCACCGGGCAGTCCGGCCCCACGGCCGCGCGCACCGCCGCGGCGACCTCCAGGAGCAACCGGGCGCGCTTGTCCGGCGTGCCGCCGTAGGCGTCGGTCCTGCGGTTCCAGGCTGGCGAGAGGAACTGGTTCAGCAGATAGCCGTGGGCCGCATGGAGCTGCACGGCGTCGTAGCCCGCGCGCCTGGCCAGGGCCGCCGCCCGGCCGAAGGCCGCGACCAGCGCCGCAATCCCCGCGGCGTCCAGTGGACGGCAGGCGGGAAGGCCCTCGGCCGAAAGGTCGCTGGGCCCCACGGGAGGCAGTCCGGAGAGCGCCGCGCTCGCAAACATTCCCGCATGGGCCAGCTGCAGGGCGATGCGCCCGCCGGCAGCGTGCACCGCCGCCGCCATGTCCGCCAGGCCCGGCTCCAGCGCGTCGGCACAGGCCCCGAGCTGGCGCAGGACGGCCTGGCCCTCGCGACGCACAAAGGCGTGGCCGCTGATGATCAGTCCGACTTCGCCACGGGCCAGCTCGGCCATGCGCCCGGCGAGCTCCGGCGTCACGGAGCCGTCGGCCGCGGCCAGCCCCTCCCAGGTGGCCGAACGCACGAAACGGTTCGGGATATCCAGGGACTTGATCACGATGCGGTCGAAGGGCTGGGGCATGGCGGACTCCTTTGGCGCTGTGGATGCGGGACGCTTTTTCTCCGTATGTCACGCGCGGCCCGGCTCCGCAATCGGCCCGGCCGGGGCCAGGCATATTGTGCGCGCGCATGGCTGGACACCATGACGCGCTACGTATACACTTGACAGTGCAGTCTCCCCCCAGCAGACGACCAGACACGCCCTCGCGGCGCTGAGGCGGTTATGCGCTGGATGACGCGCGCCACACTGCTCCTGTTGCTCGGCCTCGCCATGAGCGCCGTTGCGGAGGCGCACGCCCCCGGCGACCCCCTGCGCCTCGTGGTGGTGCACAGCTACAATCCCGACTACATCTGGGTCCGCCACGTCAACGAGGGCATACGCGAGGCCCTGCGCGGCCTCAAGGCCGAGGTGGAGTTCCGCTACCTCGACGCCAAGCGCAAACCGGACCCGGCCGACATCGAGCAGGCCGCCCGCGAGGTCTTGGAGGACATCGCGCGGACCGCGCCCCAGGTGGTCATCGCCGTGGACGACCCGGCGCAACAACACGTGGTCGTTCCGCACCTCAAGGGCAAGGCCGCGCCGCAGGTCATCTTCTGCGGCGTGAATGCGCCGCTCGACCTCTACGGCTTTCCGGCGGCCAACGTCTCCGGCGTGCGCGAGCGCTGGCACTTCCGCGAAGGCTTCGCCCTGCTCAAAAAAATCGTCCCCGGCCTGCGCAGCGTGGCCGTGCTGACGGATGATTCGGAGTCCTCCGGCTACGTGCTGGCCGATCTGCGCGAGGACGAACACAAGAACGGCCCCTTCGCGCTGCGCTTGGCCGGCGTGCGCCAGCCCCACACGTTCCAGGAATGGCAACGCGAAGCCCTGGCCCTGCAGAAGCGCGCCGACTCGCTGGCCCTGGGCCTGCATCACTCCCTGCGCGACGAGGCCACGGGCAAGGTGGTCCCGCCGGAAAAGGTCAGCGCCTGGAACATCCGGAACATCCACAAGCCGACGCTGGGCTTCTCGGACCCGGCCAGGGACCACGGGCAGCTCTGCGGCGTGCTGGAGTCCGGCCAGGAGCAGGGGCTGATCGCCGGCCAGATGGCGCGGACCGTATTCGAGCGCGGCGTCGCGGCGGGCGGCCTGCCCGTGCGCATCAACCAGCAGGGAACGATTCTGGTGAACCTCAAGGCCGCCGAGCGGCTGGGCGTCATCATCCCCTACGAGATCATCTCCGCGGCCGGGGTGGTGGTGCAATGACGGACGAACCAGGCGCTCACCGCCGCGGCTTCTCCATGGACCGGCTCCTGGCCCCGGTGCTGACCGCGGTGTTCTTCGGCCTCGCGCTCATGAGCCTGGCGGCCTATTTCCACACCAGGGACACCGTGGAGAGCCTCGCCCGGGGGCAGACCACCCAGGCCCTGGGCTTCCTCGACCGCGAAATCACGCAACAGGTGTGGGACATGGCCAACTAGGCCACGCTGCTGGCCCAGGAGGACATGCTGCGCTTGGCCCTGGAGGATTCCTACCTCGGGCGCTCGGCGCGGGCGGCGGCCCAGCGCGAATTGTCCAGCCACGTGCGCAGCGGCCTCTTCACGCGCCTTTACCTGATAGACCGCCACGGCGTCATCACCGTCGCCTCGGACGAGCGCTTCGCCGGCTCCCAGCATCTGGCCGACCGGCTCTATTTCCGGCGGGCCATGAGCGGCAAGCCCACCCTGGAGACGGTGCTCACGGGACGTGTGACCGGCCGTCCCGCCCTGGTGGCCGCCGCGCCGGTGCGCACCCCGGACGGCAAGGTCGTCGGAGTGGTTGCGGGCACCATGGAGACCGAGGTCTTCGCCCGCGACCTGCTCGCCCAGGCCCGCATCGGCGTCAGCGGCGGGGCCTACATCATGAACGCCGAAGGGAGGCTGCTGGCCACGCCGCCCTGGGCCGGGTCGGGCCACTTCGACCCCGGCGGCAACGCGAAGGCGATCATCGCCGCGGCCTCCGGCGGCGGGTCGCTGCGCTATGCGCACCCGGAAGGTCCGCGCCTGTGCGCCGTGCGGCGCAACGAGGCCAGCGGCTGGATCGTGGTGGTGGAGGCCGACGAGGGCGAGGTGCTGGCCCCGGCCAGACGCCAGGGCATGGTCAACGGCGGTCTGTCCTTCCTGACCATGGCTTTGGTCGCCGCGGCCCTGGCCACCCTGCGCCGAGTGCTGACGCGCCTGCGCCACTCCGAGGCCAACTCCCGCGCCCTGACGGATCTGAGCCCCGTGGGCATCATCACCCTGAATCTGGACGGCCAGCCGGTCTACGCCAACGAGCAGGCCCGCAGGGTGCTGGAGCTCGCGCCGGACGCCCCGCTGCCCGAGGCCATCACTCTGGAGGACGGGCAGGAGAAGCCCTACCCCGCGGGCGAAAGCCCCCTGGGCGAGGCCTTGAGCCAAAACCGGCCGGTCCTCGGCCGGCTGGCCTGGTACCGCGCCCCTTCGGGCGCGCGCAAGGCCTTGCAGCTCAACGCCACGCCGCTCTCCGGGCGGGAGGGCGGAAGCGGCGGTCTGGCGGCCACGCTGGAGGACATCACCGAACGCATGCGGGCCCTGGAGATGCTGCACCAGTCCGAGGAGCGCTTCTCCAGCCTGTTCCGCCTCTCCCCGGACAGCATCCTGCTCAGCGAATTCGATTCCGGCGTCGTCGTGGACGTCAACGAGACCTTCACCGAGGCCTTCGGCTACTCGCGCGACGAGGCCATCGGCCGGACCGTGAAGGAGCTCGCGCTCTACGCCGACGACACCCAGCGCGTCGCCGTCCACGAAGGCGTCCGGGAGCGCGGCTCCGTGCAGGGGGCCGAGGTGCGCGGCCGCGCCAGCGACGGGCGGGAGGCGGTGTACTCCCTCTCCAGCCAGACCATGCTCATCGGCGAGGCCCGCTACCGCATGACCGTGGTGCGCGACATCTCCGCGCGCATCGAGGCCGAACAGGCCCTGCGCAAGAACGAAAGCTTCCTGACCTCGCTTCTGGAGTCCATCCCCGTGCCGGTGTTCTACAAGGACGCCGAAGGCCGCTACCAGGGCTGCAACAGCGCCTTCGAGGCGCTCTTCGGCGTCGCCAAGGACGAGGTCCTCGGCAAGACCGTGTTCGAGATCAACCCGCCGGAGCTGGCGGAAATTTATCAGGCCAAGGACAACGAACTGTTCCACAGCGGCGGGGTGCAGCGCTACGAATCCCTGGTGCATACGCGCGGCCGGGGCCTGCGCGACGTGATCTTCACCAAGGCCGCCTACATGGACGCCGACGGCAAGGTCCTCGGCCTGATCGGGGCCATCCTGGACATCACCGAGCGCAAGGCCGCCGAAGAGGCCCTGCGCGAAAGCGAATCCCGCCTGCGCCTCATCGCGGAGTCGGCCCAGGACGCCATCCTGATGATCGACTCCGACGGCCGCGTGACCTTCTGGAATCCGGCGGCGGAACGCATGTTCGGCTATTCCCGCGCGGAAATCCTCGGCCGCGATCTGCATGCGGCCATCGCGCCCGAGCGCTACCAGGAAGACTACCGCAAGGGCTTCCCTCAGTTCCGGGTGAGCGGCGAGGGCCCCCTCCTGGGCAAAGCGCTGGATCTCTCCGCCCGGCGCAAGGACGGCTCGGAGTTCAGCGTGTCCCTGTCGCTCTCCGCGCTGAACATCCAGGACACCTGGCACGCCGTGGGCATCCTGCGCGACATGACCGAGCGCAAGGCCGCCGAGGAGGCCCTCCGCCGCTCCAACCGGGCGCTGAGCGCCTTCAAGGAATTCAGCGCCTCCATGCTCACGGCCGGGGACGAGGCCTCGTTCATCACCGACATCTGCCGCATCCTGGTGGAGGTCTGCGGCTACCGCATGGCCTGGGTCGGCATGGCCGAGACGGACGCGGGCCGGCGCGTGCGCCTGGTGGGCAACTGGGGCGAGGGCAGCGACGGCCTCAAGGACCAGCTCATCACCTGGGACGACGAGCCCACCGGAATGGGGGTGGTCGGGACCTCCATCAAGACGAGGCGGCCCCAGCTCGCCCGGGCCATCGGCCTCAGCCCCAAGTTCTCGCCCTGGCGCGACTTCCTGCGCGCCTGGGGCCTGCGCTGCTGCCTTTCGGTGCCCCTGAGCCACAAGGAACACTGCCTGGGCGCGCTGGCCATCTATTCCCAGGAGGCCGACGCCTTCGACGCCGGGGAGACGGAGCTGCTCCAACAGCTCGCCGCCGACCTGACCTTCGGGATCCTTTCCCTGCGCCAGCGCGAGGCCCATCGCCAGATCGAGCTGAACTTGGCCGCCAGCGAGGAGCGCTTCCGGCGCATCGTGGAGGCCAGCAGCGAGTCCATCTGCCTCATCGACGCCGAAACCACGAAGATCACCGACGTCAACGCCGCCTTCTGCGCCGCCACGGGCTACCCGGCCAACGAGGTCGTCGGCCGGGACACCCGTGAACTGGCCCTGTACGCCAATCCGGCGGATCGTGAGGAGATCTACGCCCGCCTGGAACGCGAGGGCCGCGTGGACAACTTCGAGTTCGAGGCCCGCCGCAAGGACGGCCACACCATCCTGTGCATCCTCTCCTGCCAGAACGTGGACATCGGCTCGCGGCGCTACATCATGTTCGTGGCCCGCGACGTCACCGAACTCAAGAAGATGCAGGAGATGATGATCCAGACCGAGAAGATGATCTCCGTGGGCGGCATCGCCGCGGGCATCGCCCACGAGATCAACAACCCCTTGGGCATCGTGCTCCAGGCCGCCCAGAACCTCGTGCAGCGCACCCGCCCGGACTTTGCGAAGAACCTGGAGGCCGCGGACAAGATCGGCCTGGATATGCAGCTCCTCGTCCGCTACATGCAGGCGCGCAAGCTCGACGTGTTCATCGCCGACATCCAGTCCGCCGCCGGGCGCGCCTCGGCCATCATCCGCCACATGCTCGACTTCAGCCGCAGGAGCGAATCCAAGCGCAAGGTCTGCAACCTGCCGGAGATCCTCGACAAGGCCGTGGCCCTGGCCGGCAGCGACTATGATTTGAAAAAGAGCTACGACTTCAAGCGCATCAAGATCGAACGCGACTACGACGACGATCTGCCGACCATCAACTGCACCGAGACCGAGATCGAGCAGGTGCTCCTGAACCTCCTGCGCAACGCCGCCCAGGCCATGGCCGAGGTCGTCCCGCCGCTGGCCGATCCGCGCATCGCCATCCGCGTCAGCGGCCAGGGACAGTGGCTGCGCATCGAAATCGCCGACAACGGACCCGGCATGCCGCCGGAGGTGCAGCGCCGCATCTTCGAGCCCTTCTTCACCACCAAGCCGCCCGGAGTGGGCACCGGCCTCGGCCTCTCCGTGTCCTACTTCATCATCACCAAGGGCCACGGCGGCAGGCTGACGGTGGATTCGCGGCCCGGCGAGGGCACACGGTTCACCATCGATCTGCCCGGCGAAACGATCAGGAGCTCCGAAACGACATGAACACCCCCGCACGGCTCATGATCATCGACGACGAGGAGCGCATCCGCAACCTGCTGCTGGACTTCTTCGAGGACTACGACGAATTCTCGCCGCAGGCCCTGGCCTCGGCCGAGGAGGCCCTGGACGAGCTGGGCCGCGACCCGGCCGACCTGTGCATCGTGGACATGCGCCTGACGGGCATGAACGGCCGGGACTTCATCCTCGCCGCGCGCGGCCGCGGCCTGTGCGGCCATTTCCTGCTGCACACCGGCTCCATGGACTTCAGCCTCGACGACAGCATGGGCGCCGCAGGGCTTTCCGACCGCGACGTGTTCCACAAGCCCTGCGACATGACCGTCATGCTCGCGCGCATCCGCGAACTGCTCCAACTCCCCGGAGACTGACATGATCCTGATCATCGACGACGAGGCCGGCCTGCGCCGGTCGCTCTCCGCCCATCTGGAGGATGCGAACTACGAGACCATCGAGGCCGCCAACGGCCTGGAGGGGCTGGAGCGGCTCCAGACCGAGCGGGAGCACATCGAGGCCGTGGTCGTGGATCTGAACATGCCGGTCATGGACGGCTACTCGTTCATCAAGAACGCCGTGCCCCTCACCCCCGAGACGCCGATCATCGTGCTCTCCGGCGTGGGCGTGGTGGAGGACGCGCTGGCCGCCATGCGCGCCGGGGCCTGGGACTTCATCACCAAGCCGCTGCACAACATGGACATCCTGGACCACACCCTGAGCAAGGTCTTCGAGCGCGCCCGGCTCCTGCGCGAAAACAGGCAGTACCAGGAGAACCTGGAGCAGCTCGTGCGCGAGCGCACCAGCGAGCTGGAGGACACCCGCCGGCAGATCATCCACCGCCTGAGCCGCGCCGCGGAATACAAGGACAACGAGACCGGCCACCACGTCATCCGCGTGGGCCAGATCAGCCGGCTCCTGGCCCGGGCCATGGGGCTGGACGAGCCGCTCTGCGAACTCCTGGGCGAATGCGCGCCCCTGCACGACGTGGGCAAGATCGGCATTCCCGACGAGGTGCTGCTCAAACCCGGCCGGCTCACGCCCGAGGAGCAGGAGATCATGCGCCGCCACTGCGTGTACGGCTGCGAAATCCTCGGCCCCCTGGACAGCAAGGACGCGGCCCAGCGCGTGTGCGGCGACCCGGACCTCGTGCTCCAGACCGGCGGCAGCGAGCAGCTGCGCATGGGCCGGCTGCTGGCCCTGTGCCACCACGAACGCTGGGACGGCAAGGGCTACCCCTTCGGCCTCAGCGGCGAGGACATCCCCATCGAGGCGCGCATCGTCACCGTGGTGGACGTCTACGACGCCCTGTGCAGCGACCGCCCCTACAAGAAGGCCATGGACAGCGAGACCGCCGGCCGGCTCGTCCGCGAAGGCGCGGGCACCCAGTTCGACCCGCGGATCGTGGAGGTCTTCTTCCGGCACTTCGACGAAATCAACGCCATCCGCAGCCGCTGGAGCGATTAGCGCCCGGCCCGCGCTTTTCCGTTGACAGGCGCGCCGCGCGGGGGTAGCTAATCACTACCAAAGCGATAGTGTTAAATCGCGCAACACCCCCAAGGAGGGAACACATGGCCGCCTCTGAAAAACTTCCGGGCCTCGGCACCAGGGCCCTGCACGCCGGGCAGACCGACGACCCGGCCACCCACGCCTGCGCCGCGCCCATCTACGCCACCGCCTCGTACAACTTCACCAGCACCGAGCACGCCGCCGATCTCTTCGCCCTGAAGGAGTTCGGCAACATCTACTCGCGGCTCATGAACCCCACCTGCGACGTGCTGGAGAAGCGCCTGGCCGCCCTGGACGGCGGGGTGGGCGCGCTGTGCTTCGCCAGCGGCATGGCGGCCATCAGCGCGGCCGTGCTCAGCCTGGCCCACGCCGGCCAGAACGTCATCGCCTCCCGCAGCCTCTACGGCGGCACGGTGACGCTGTTCTCCCAGACCTTCAAAAAATTCGGCGTGGAGACGCGCTTCTTCGACCCGGCCGATCCGACCGCCATCGCCAAGCTGGCCGACGGGAACACGCGCTGCGTGTACATCGAGTCCGTGGGCAACCCCAAGAACGACGTGCCGGACTTCCGGGCCGTGGCCGAGGCCGCCCACGCCGCGGGCGTGCCGCTCATCGTGGACAACACCGCCACCACGCCGATGCTCCTGCGGCCCGTCGAGCACGGCGCGGACGTGGTGGTCTACTCCACCACCAAGTTCATCGGCGGCCACGGCGTGCATGTGGGCGGCGCGGTGGTCGACGGCGGGACCTTCCGCTGGGACGCGGCCCCCGACCGCTGGCCGGACTTCGCCCGGCCCGACCCGTCCTACCACGGCCTGGTGTTCACCGAGGCCCTGAAGCCCCTGGGCAACCTGGCCTACGTCATGCACATGCGCACCCACTGGCTGCGCGACATGGGCGCCTGCATGAGCCCGTTCGCGGCCTTCCTGTTCCTCCTCGGCCTGGAGACCCTGCACCTGCGCATGCCGCGCCACTGCGAGAACGCCCTGGCCGTGGCCCGCTGGCTGGAGCGCCACCCGGCCGTGGCCTGGGTCAACTATCCCGGCCTGCCCTCGCACCCGGACCACGGCAACGCCGAACGCTACCTGCCCGGCGGCGCGGGCGCGATCCTGGGCTTCGGCGTCAAGGGCGGGCTGGAGGCCGGCAAGACCTTCATCAACTCGGTCAAGCTGGCCAGCCACCTGGCCAACATCGGCGACGCCAAGACCCTGGTGATCCAGCCGGCCTCCACCACGCACCAGCAGCTCAGCGACGAGGAGCAACGGGCCGCCGGCGTCACCCCGGAGTTCATCCGCCTGAGCGTGGGCCTGGAGGACGTGGAGGACATCCTGGCCGACCTGGACCAAGCCCTGGACAAGGCCGTCCGGCACGCCGACGCGGCCGGGGAGCGATGATGAGCGAAGGCTTCGAGTCCAGCGATTCCGCGCGCGGCGCGGGGGATCTGCCCCACGCCCGCAGCCTGGCCCTAGACGGCCCCCTGCCCCTGACCCTGGGCGGGGAGCTGCCCGAGGTCCGGGTGTGCTACGAGACCTACGGCGCGCTGAACCCCGCGCGCGACAACGCGGTGTACATCTGCCACGCCCTGTCCGGCGACTCCCACGTGGCCCGCCACGACGCGTCCGACGCGCCGGGCTGGTGGGACATCGCCGTGGGGCCGGGCCGGGCCATCGACACCGACCGCTTCTTCGTGATCTGCGCCAACGTCCTCGGCGGCTGCCGCGGCACCACCGGCCCGGCGTCCGTCGATCCCAGGACCGGCCGGCCCTATGGCGGGGACTTCCCGCGCATCGCCGTGGCGGACATGGTCGAGGTCCAGAAGCGGCTGCTCGACGCCCTAGGCGTCGCCAGGCTGCACGCCGTCATCGGCGGGTCCATGGGCGGCATGATGGCGCTGACCTGGGCCGTGCGCCACCCGGAGCGCGTGGACCGGGCGGTGCTTCTGGCCACCACGCACCGCCTGTCCAGCCAGGCCCTGTCCTTCGACATCGTGGGCCGCAACGCCATCTTCAAGGACCCGCACTACGCCGGCGGCCAGTACTACGACCAGGACGTCAAGCCGGACCACGGCCTGGCCATCGCCCGGATGATCGGCCACGTGACCTACCTCTCGGACCGCACCATGTCGCGCAAGTTCGACCCGGACCGCGAGCACCCGCGCGACGTGGCCTACGCCTACGAGAAGGAGTTCAGCGTGGGCTCGTATCTGGCCTACCAGGGCGGCCGCTTCGTGGAGCGCTTCGACGCCAACAGCTACGTCGCCCTGTCCCTGGCCATGGATCAGTTCAACCTGGGCCGCGACTACGGCGGGCTCGACGCCGCTCTGGCGCGCATCCGGGCGCGGGTGCTGGTGGCCAGCTTCCGCACGGACTGGCTGTTCCCCCCGGCGCACAGCCGGTCCATCGTGGACGCGCTGCTCGCCGCGGGCAAGGAGGTCAGCTACCTCGACGTGGACAGCGACTGCGGCCACGACGCCTTTCTCCTGGAGAACGACCTGCCGGTCTACGGCGAACTCATGCGCGGCTTCCTCAACGGCAACGGCGCGGCGGACGACGAGGCCGAGGACGAGACGCCCGCGCCCGCCCCGGCCGTGACCAACGTGCGCAGCATCTTCTACCGCAACCGCCTGGACCTGGCCCGCATCGAGGCGCTCATCCCGGACCGCGCCAGCGTCCTCGACCTGGGCTGCGGCTCGGGCCACTTGCTGGCCGGGCTGCGCCGGCGGGGCTGCGCGCCGCTCCTCGGCCTGGAGCTGCACGCCGAGGCGCTCCTGCGCTGCGTGCGGCGCTCCTTCAACGTGGTCCAGCGCGACCTGGACCGCGGCTTGGCCCCCCTGGCCGACGGCCAGTTCGACGTGGTGGTCCTGAGCCAGACGCTGCAGGCCATGCGCCGGCCGGACCTGGTGCTCCTGGAGATGCTCCGCGTGGGCCGCACGGGAATCGTCAGCTTCCCCAACTTCGCCTACGCCCCGGCCGTGCGCCAGTTGCAGGAGCAGGGCACCTCGCCCGTCACCGAGGCCCTGCCCTTCCCCTGGTGGTCCTCGCCGTCGATCCGCTTCTTCAGCATCCGCGACTTCGAGGCCCTCTGCCGCGAACTGGGCGTGCGGGTGCTGGAGCGCATCGCCATCGACACGGCCACGGGTGAGCAGAAGGGACCGGACTGCAACGCCACGGCCGATCTGGCGATCTTCGTGCTGGAGCGCGCCCGGCCGGACGGGGAGGCGCGGCCGTGCAGCTGACGCAGCGCTGCCAGTATGGCCTGCGGGCCCTGTTCGAGCTGGCCCGCCACGCCGAGGCCAGCCCGGCCGACCCGGTCCTCGCCGCCGGGGACATCGCCCGCGCCCAGGCCATCCCCAAGCGCTTCCTGGACGGCATCCTGCTGGAGCTGCGCCAGGCCGGCTTCGTGGAGGCCCGGCGCGGCAAGGCCGGCGGCTTCCAGCTCGCCCGTCCGGCCGAGTCCATCCGCGTGGGCGAGGTCATCCGCCACTTCAACGGGGCCATGGACCCGGTGGACTGCCGCAAGGGCACGGGCGACGCCTGCACGCTGCAGGGCCGCTGCGTGTTCGCCAGCCTGTGGGATCAGGTCAAGACCGCGCTGGAGCAGGTCTACGACTCCGTGACCCTGGCCGAGCTGGTGCGCCGCGAGCGCGCGCTCTTCCCGCCCCGGCCGCAGGCCTAGCCGTCCCCGGCTCCCGGCGGCCTTGCCATCGCCGGGGCGCAGGGCTATGGAACCCCCTAGCCGGAGGCGCTCCCCGCCCCTTCGTCCGCCGTTCCCCTTCCGCCCCCGGCCAGCGTCACTTCCGCGTTCCGCCACCGCCCACACGGGAGCCCCGCCATGCCGACGCACCGCCGCCTCGTCCTGTGCCTGATCCTGACCGCCGCGCTTTTCCTGCCCGCCACGGCCCTGGCCGCGGGCCAGCCGCCCGAGGCCGAGCGCCTGGGCAAGCAGGCCGAGGCCCTCGCCGACCAGGGCAAATACGCCGAGGCCGCGGCCCTGGCGCAAAAGGCCCTGGCCCTCACCGAACAGGCCCTGGGCCCCAACGATCCGGCCACGGCCACGGCCCTCAACGACCTGGCCGAATGTCTGCGCAACGCCGGCGACACCGCCCGCGCCGAGCAGCTGCACCGCCGGGCCCTGGCCATCCGGGAGAAGGTCCTCGGCCCCAACAGCGCCGACACCGCCGCCAGCCTGGACAACCTGGGCGTGGTCCTCGACTCCAAGGGCGACTTCGCCGGCGCGGAGCCGTTGCACCGCCGCGCCCTGGCCATCCGCGAAAAGGTCCTCGGCCCGGATCATCCGGACGTGGCCGCGAACCTGAGCAACCTCGCCGTGACCCTCCGGGGGGCCGGCGCGCCGGCCAAGGCCGAGCCGCTGCTGCGCCGCGCCCTGGCGATCACCGAAAAAACGCGCGGGCCGCAACACCCGGAGGTGGCCGCCTGCCTGAACAACCTGGGCATCGTGCAGTACGACCTGGACCAGTACGCCAAGTCCGAGGCCAGCCTGTCGCGCGCGCTGGCCATCCGGGAGAAGGCCCTGGGGCCGGAGCATCCGGACACGGCCATGGCCATGAACAACCTGGCCCTGACGCTCTCCTCCGAGGGCCGCCGGGCCGAGGCCGAGCGGCTCTACCGCCGCGCCCTGGCCGCGCAGGAGAAGACCCTCGGGCCCAACCACGCGGACGTGGCCAGCACGCTGAACAACCTGGGCCAGATCCACGCGGAGGCCGGCGAATACGCCCAGGCCGAGCCCTATTTCAAGCGGGCCCTGGCGGTAATGGAGAAGGCCAACGGCCCTGAGCATCCGGACACGGCCACGGTCATCGACAACTACGCCGACATGCTGCGCCAGGCCGGCCGCTTCGCCCAGGCCGAGCCCCTGTACCAGCGCGCCCTGCGGATCCGCCGGAAGGCCCTGGGGCCGGAGCATCCGGACACCATCGGCAGCCTGGCCAACGTGGCCTCCCTGGCCGCGGACCGCGGCGATTACGACAGCGCCGAGCAGCTGCACCGCCAGGTCCTGGCCCTGCGCGAGAAGGTCCTCGGACCGAACGTCCCGCAGGTGGCGGCCACACTGAACGAACTGGCGCTCCTGCGCCGGCGCAAGGGCGACTACGCCGGGGCCGAGGCGCTGTACAAGCGCTCCCTCGCCGTGTGGGAGAAAACCCTCGGGCCCGAGGACCTGGGCGCGGCCACCAGCCTGCACAACCTGGGCGAGCTGTACATGGTCATGGGCGACTACTCCCGGGCGGAGCAGTACGACCTGCGCGCCCTGGCCATCCGCGAGAAGAAGCTCGGCGAGGCCAGCCGCGACACGGCCTACACCCTGAACAACCTGGGCCGCGTGGCCCGCGAGCGCGAGCAGTGGGACAAGGCCGAGGCCTACTACCGCCGCGCCCTGGCGGCCAAGGAGAAGGTCCTGGGGCCGGACCACCAGAGCACCGGCGTCACCGTGAACAACCTGGGCGATCTCTACTTCGCCCGCAACGACATCGCCCGCGCCGAGCCCTATTTCCAGCGCGGCTTGGCCATCAACGAAAAGGTCTTCGGTCCGGACCACCCGGACACGGCCGTGAGCCTGAACAACCTGGCCACGCTGTACAAGCAGACCGGCCGCCACGCCCTGGCCGAGCCGCTGTACCTGCGCGTCCTGGCCATCCGCGAGAAAAGCCTCGGTCCCAACCACCCGGACGTGGCGGCGATCCTGAACAATCTCGCCGGGCTCTACGCCGCCATGGGCCAGTACGACAAGACCATGGCCGCGGCCGGCCGGACCCAGGCCATCACCGCCGGACTGCTGGATCAAATCCTGGGCTTCACGGCCGAGGAGCAGAAGCTGGCCTTCCTGGCCAGCGTGCGCTGGGAGATGGACGTCTACCTGAGCTTCATCGCCCGGCACATGAGCCAGCGGCCCGACGCCGTGCGCGCCGGCTACGACGTCTGGCTGCGGCGCAAGGGCGTGGTGCTGGAGTCGCAGCGTCGCGCCCAGGAGGCGCTGGCGGCCGCGGGCGGGCCCGAGGCCAGGGCCGTGATGCAGGAGCTGGAGCGCGTGCGCGCGGAGCTTTCGCGCCTGGCCTTCGCGCCCCTGGGCGGGGAAGGCGGGGCCGCGCGGCAAAAGCGCCTGGACGATCTCGAGCGCCGCAAGGGCGATCTGCAGGCGACCCTGAGCCGCCTAAGCCGGCCCTTCGCCCTGGACCAGAAGCTGCGCCGGGCCGACGCCGCGCAGGTGGCCGCGGCCCTGCCCCAGGGCTCCGTCCTGGTGGACATCGCCCGGATCAGAAGCTCCCTGGACAATCCCAAGGCCGTGGGCGCGGCCCGCTTCGAGGAGCGCTACATCGCCTTCGTACTGCCCGCCGGCCGGCCGGAAGGCCTGCGCCTCGCGTCCCTGGGCCGCGCCGCGCCCATCGACGCCGCCGTGGCCGCCTACAAGAAGGCCATCCTGGAGAACCGCGCCGACGCGCTCGCGCAGCAGGGCCGCGCGCTGTACTCCCTCGTGTTCCAGCCGCTGGCCCCGCTCGTCGGGCAGACCAAGCGGATCTTCCTGTCCACGGACGGGGCCCTCAGCCTCGTGCCCTTCGAAACCTTCCGCGGGCCGGACGGCCGCTTCCTCATCGAGGAACGCGGCTTCACCTACCTGGCGGCGGCCCGCGACGTCCTCGGCTTCGGCCAGAGCGGCGGCGCGCCGGGCCGGTCCCTGGTCCTGGGCGATCCGGATTTCGACCTGGACGCCGCGGGCCGGGCCAAGGCCCTGGCGGGGCTGTCCCTGGCGCAGAAGGCCCCGGCCAAGGCGGCCGCGCGTTCGGCGGACATGGCGGCCATGAGCTTCGAGCGGCTGCCGGCCACGCGTCAGGAGGCCCAGGCCGTGCAGGCCCTGCTCGGCGCCGGCCAAGCCGACCTCTACACCGGGGCCAAGGCCCAGGAGGACCTGCTCGCCGCGGCCCGCGGCCCGCGCATCCTGCACCTGGCCACCCACGCCTTCTTCCTGCCGATTCAGGAGCTGCCGGCCGGAGCGGACGGCCAGCCCGCCGGACCAATCCGGGCCGAGAACCCGCTGCTGCGCTCGGGTCTGGTGCTGGCCGGGGCCAACCGCGCCCTGCGCGGCGACGCCCAGGCCGGCGGCGTGGTCACGGCGGAAAAGGTCATGGGCTTCGACCTGCGCGCCACCGAGCTGGTGGTGCTCTCGGCCTGCTCCACGGGCGAGGGCGAGGTGCGGGCCGGCGAGGGCGTGTACGGCCTGCAGCGGGCCTTCGCCCAGGCCGGCGCGCGCGGGCTGGTCATGAGCATGTGGTCCGTGCCGGACCAGGAGACCAAGGAATTGATGGAGGGCTTCTACCGCGGCATGGCCGCGGGCCAGGACCGCGCCGCGGCCCTGCGCGCGGCCGCGCTCCGGCAGCTGGAGACGGCGCGCGGCCGCTACGGCGCCGACAACCCGCTCTACTGGGGGGCCTTCGTGTTCCTGGGCGATCCCGGCGGGCGCTGAGCGCCGGCGCGGGCTTGCCGGGGCGCGGCCGAAACGCGGCCGGCCGCGCGTCTATTCCCTTGACCTCGCCGCTGCGCCTCCATAAAAAAGGCCGATTTCAAACGCCGCAACACTCACGCCAACCAGGACCGCCAGGCCCGACGAGGGAGGAAACCCATGGCCATTCACGTCGCCCAGCATCCGCTGGTCAAGCATAAGCTTGGCCTGCTGCGCAAGCACGACATCACCACCAGCCTGTTCCGCGACGTGACCAAGGAAATCGCGCGGCTCCTCACCTACGAGGCCACCAAGGACCTGGAGACGGAGAAGAAGGTCATCAAGGGCTGGGCCGGCGAGGTGGAGATCGAGCGCATCAAGGGCAAGAAGATCACCGTGGTGCCCATCCTGCGCGCGGGCCTGGGCATGATGGACGGCGTGCTGGACATGGTGCCCGGCGCCAAGGTCAGCGTGGTCGGCTTCTACCGCAACGAGGAGACCCTCGAACCGGTCAAGTACTACGTGAAGCTCGCCAGCGACATCAAGGCGCGCATGGCCCTGATCCTCGACCCCATGCTGGCCACCGGCGGCACGCTCATCGCCACCATCGACCTGCTGAAGAAGGCCGGCTGCGAGCAGATCCGCGGCCTGTTCCTGGTGGCCGCGCCCGAGGGGCTCAAGCGCATCAGCGAGCTGCACCCGGACGTGGACATCTACTGCGCCGCCGTTGACGAACGCCTCAACGACAAGGGCTACATCCTGCCGGGACTGGGCGACGCCGGCGACAAAATCTTCGGCACCAAGTAGGCATCCGCAAGGGGGGGCGACCCCCCTTTTTCATGCCCGCGCGAGCGTTCGCCGCGGGGCGAAGGGCACGGGGCCGGCACGCGGTCCGAGAACCATCAGCAACGGAGGAGCAGCATGTCCAGGCCAGTGATCCAGGTGGAGGAGAAGGTTCCGTTCCTGCAAGGCGTCCCCTTGAGCTTCCAGCACCTTTTCGCCATGTTCGGCGCGAGCGTCCTGGTGCCCACCCTGTTCAAGATCGACCCGGCCATCGTGCTGCTCATGAACGGCGTCGGCACGCTGATCTACCTCACGCTGTGCAAGGGCAGGGCCCCGGCCTTCCTGGGCTCCAGCTTCGCCTTCATCTCCCCGGTGCTCGTGGTCCTGGGCGCGGACCAGGGCCTGTGGGGCGCGAACTTTCCCCACGCCCTGGGCGGCTTCATCGCCGCGGGCTGCGTGTTCATCGTGGTGGCGCTGATCATCTGGCGCTTCGGCCCGGGCTGGATCAGCTACGTGCTGCCGCCGGCCACCATGGGGCCCATCGTGGCCCTGATCGGCCTGGAGCTGGCCGGCGTGGCCACGGGCATGGCCGGCATCATGCCCGACGCCAAGACCGGGCTCTACGACACCAACGCGATCATCGTCTCCGTGATCACGCTGGCCACGGTGGCCTTCGGCTCGCTGATCTTCCGCGGCTTCATGGCCGTCATCCCGGTGCTCATCGGCATCCTGGTGGGCTACGGCGTGTCCCTGGGCATGGGCATCGTCAAGTTCGACGCGGTGCTGGCCGCGCCGGTGTTCGCCCTGCCCACCTTCTACGCGCCCCAGTTCGACGCCGGCTCCATCCTGATCATCCTGCCGGCGGCCCTGGTGGTCATCAGCGAGCACATCGGCCACCTGGTGGTCACGGGCAACATCGTGGGCCGCGACCTGACCCGCGACCCCGGCCTGCACCGCTCGCTCATGGGCGACGGCGTGTCCACGGTCCTCTCCGGCTTCATGGGCTCGGTGCCCACCACCACCTACGGCGAGAACATCGGCGTCATGGCCATCACCCGGGTCTATTCGGTCTGGGTCATCGGCGGGGCGGCGGTGATCTCCATCTGCCTGGCCTTCATCGGCAAGCTTTCGGCCTTCATCCAGTCCATCCCCGCACCGGTCATGGGCGGCATCTGCATCCTGCTCTTCGGCGTCATCGCCGCCTCGGGCATCCGCATGCTCGTGGAGGCCAAGGTGGACTACTCCAAGCCCGTGAACCTGACGCTCACCGCCATCACCTTCATCGTCGGCATCAGCGGCACGGCGATCAAGCTGGGCACCGTGCAGCTCAAGGGCATGGCCCTGGCCACGGTGGTGGGCATGGCGCTTTCCGTGACCTTCCGCCTGCTGGAGGCCGCCGGCCTGACCAACGAGAAGACCGACCTGTAGCGGCCGCAAAACCTATCGCCAAAGGCCCCGGAGCGCGCTGCGCCGGGGCCTTTTCATTGCCGCCGCGCCAGCACGTCCTTCAGCAGCAGCGCGGCGGCCATGGCCGAGGGCCAGCCCTGGTAGAAGGCCAGGTGGGTGATGGCCTCGGCCAGCTCCCCGGGCGTCAGGCCGTTGTCCAGGGCGCGGTTGAGGTGGTGTTCGAGCTGATCCGGCCGGCTCTGGCCCACGAGGGCCGCCACGGTGATCAGGCTGCGTTCGCGTCGGGAAAGCTGCGGCCGCTCCCAGACGTCGCCGAAGAGCACGTCCTCGGAGAGCTCCGCCAGCTTGGGGGCCAAATCGCCGATGAGGTCCCGCACCGATGTCCGCTGCGCCATGCGCGCCTCCCCGCCGGATGGTTTCCGGCCGCTCCATCCTATCCCCGCCGGCGGCGGGTCTCAAGGGACTCCGGCCTTGACCGCGGGGCGGCCACGGCTTACCACACCGCGCATGGCCATTCTGAGCATCACCGGCGTCTCCATGTCCTTCGGCGGGCCCAAGCTCCTCGACAACGTCTCCGTGCAGATCGAGGCGGGCCAGCGCGTGTGCATCGTGGGCCGCAACGGTGAGGGCAAGTCCACGCTGCTGCGCCTGCTCTCCGGCGATCTCAAGCCCGACGCCGGCGACGTGGCCCGCGCGCCGGGCCTCCGCCTGGCCCGGCTGTCCCAGAAGGTGCCCGAGGAGCTGACCGGCCCGGTGTTCGAGGTGGCGGCGCAGGGCCTGGGCGATCTGGGCCGCGTCCTCGCCGCGCGCCACGCGGCCCGGGCCGCGGGCGACGCCGGGGCCGTCGCCGCCGCCGAGACCGCCATCACCGAGGCCAACGGCTGGGCCGCCCTGTCGGAGGTGGAGGCGGCGCTCTCGCGCCTGGGCCTCGACCCCGATGCGCGCTTCGAGGACCTCTCCGGCGGGCTCAAGCGCCGCGCCCTGCTGGCCCGCGCCATCGCCGCCGGGCCCGACGTGCTGCTCCTGGACGAGCCCACCAACCATCTGGACATCGACTCCATCGCCTGGCTGGAGAATTTTCTCCTGCGCCGCGTGAAGACCTTCGTGTTCATCACCCACGATCGTCTGTTCCTGCGCCGCCTGGCCACGCGCATCCTGGAGCTGGACCGCGGCAGGCTGAGCGACTTCTCCTGCGACTACGACACGTTCCTGGAGCGCAAGGAGGCCATGCTGGCCAGCGAGGAGAAGACCTGGAGCGAATTCGACAAGAAGCTCGCCCGCGAGGAGGCCTGGGTGCGCCAGGGCGTCAAGGCCCGGCGCACGCGCAACGAGGGCAGGGTGCGCGCCCTGTTGCAGCTGCGGGCCGAACGGGCCCGGCGGCGCGAGCGCAGCGGCGACGTGAGCATGGCCGTGCAGGAGGCCGAGCGTTCCGGCAGGCTCGTGGTCCGGACGCGCGGCGCGGGCTACGCCTGGGACGGCGCGGAGGTCTTCCGCGGCCTCGATCTGACCATCCTGCGCGGGGACAAGGTCGGGCTCATCGGTCCCAACGGCGCGGGCAAGACCACCCTGCTTCAGGTGCTCCTGGGCCGCCTCGACCCCACGGCGGGCAGCGTGCGCCTGGGCACGGGCCTGGAGATCGCCTATTTCGACCAGCACCGCGAGGAGCTGGCCCCGGACAGGAGCGTGCGCGACAGCGTGGCCGACGGCGCGGAATACGTGGACATCGCCGGCCGGCGCAAGCACGTCATGGGCTACCTGAAGGACTTCCTGTTCAGCGCCGACCGGGCCAACACGCCCGTGCGCCTGCTCTCCGGCGGGGAGCGCAACCGCCTGCTCCTGGCCCGGCTGTTCACCCGGCCCTGCAACCTGCTGGTCATGGACGAGCCCACCAACGACCTGGACGCCGAGACCCTGGAGCTGCTGGAGGACCGTCTGGTGGAGTTCAACGGCACGCTGATCCTCGTGAGCCACGACCGCGCGTTTCTGAACAACGTGGTCACGAGCACCCTGGCCTTCGAGGGCGGCGGCGTGGTGCGCGAATACGTCGGCGGCTACGACGACTGGCTGCGCCAGCGGCCGGAGCCGCCCCAGGCGGAGCCCGGGGCCGAGGAGCCCCGGCCCGCGCGGCCGGCCCCGGCGCGGCCCGAACCGGCCAGGCCGCGCAAGCGCAGCTTCAAGGAAGAGCGCGAGCTGGCCGCCCTGCGCGAGGAGCTGGAAGGCCTGCCCGGCCGCATCGAGACCCTGGAGGCGGACATCGCCGCGGCCAACGGCCGCCTGGCCGATCCCGGACTGTACAAGGGCGCGCCCGAGGCCATCGTGGCCGCGCGCGAGGAACTGGCCCGCCTGGAGGCGGAACACGAGGCCGTGTTCGCGCGCTGGGAGGCGGCCGAGGCGCGCGCGGCCGAGCTGGAGGCCATCGGCGCCTAGGCTACGCGCCCTCCCGCGCCGCCGCGCGGACCTGGATCATCTCCGCCACGATGCTCACCGCAATCTCCTCCGGGGTTTCGGCCCCGATGCCCAGCCCCACCGGACAATGCGCCCGCGCCAACTCGGCCGCGTCGAAACCCTGGCCGCGCAGGCGCGCATAGACCGCGTCACGCTTGCGGCGCGAGCCGATCATGCCGACGTAGGCGGCGGGCGTGCGCAGGGCCAGGGCCAGCACCTCCGCATCGTGGACGTGGCCGCGCGTGACGATGACCACGAAGGCCCCCGCCTCCACGCCGAGCCCGGCGAAGCCGTCGGCGAAGGACGCCAGCACGCGCGTGCGCGCCTCGGGGAAGCGCTCCGGACTGGCGAATTCCGGCCGGTCGTCCAGCACGGTCACGGCGAAGCCGCAGAGGGCGGCGACGCGCGCCGTGGGCCGCGACACGTGCCCCGCGCCGAAGATGAACAGCGGCGTGGCCGCGGCGAAGGGCTCAAGGGCGTAGGTCCGGCCGGCGTGCTCCAGGGGCGCGGCCGCCGCCATGGCCGCGCCGGCCTCCCGCGCGGCGCGCTCCAGTTCCGGCGCGGGGGCGTCGCCGCAGACGGCGTCCGGCAGCAGCAGGGTCATGCCCTCCCCGTCCAGGGGCGTGAGCCGCAGGCAACGGCCGCCGCGCTCCAGCGCCTCCGCCAGCCGCCGCCACAGGGGCAGATCGCCCGGCGCGACGCGCTCCAGAAACACCCGCAGCCGGCCGCCGCAGATCATGTCCGCGCCGGCGGCCAGTTCGCCCGTCAGATCGAAGGCCACCACGCGGCGCTCGCCCGTGGCCAGCACCTCGGCACCGGCGGCCATGACCCGGGCCTCCACCAGCCCGCCGCCCACCGTGCCGGCGGCGATGGCCACGCTCCCGGTCCCGCCGTCCACCAGCAGCATCCGGCTGCCGGCCGAGCGCGGCGCGCTGCCCTCCTGGGTCAGAATGACGGCCAGGGCCGCCGTCCGGCCCTGCTCCAGCGTCGCGATCAATTCGCGCAGCACGTCGTCCATGCGCGTTCCCATCCTTTGGCCGGCCGCGCCAGCCCGCTTGCGTCCGCGTTCCATCTGCCGCGCACCGGCCCCAGCCGGCGCAGGGCGCTGCCGCAGGGGCAGGGCCCGGGAAGCCAAGCCGCCGCGTCGCCCGTGCGGTAGCGCAGCAGCGGCAGCGCGCGCGGCCCCAAAGTGGTCACGAGAATCTCACCGGTCTTCCCCGGCGGCAAGGGCGCGCCCGTGCGCGGATCGGCCACCTCCACGAGCAGATCAGCCTCGCGCAGATGGTAGCCCGCATGCGCGGCGCACTCAACGCCGCCGCCGTAGCCCGTCTCGGTCATGCCCCAGTGGTCGAACACCTCGCAGCCCCAGGCCGCGGCCACGGCCGCGCGCAGGTCCTCCGGCAGGGGCTCGCCGCTGGACAGCGCGGCGCGGACCCCGGCGAACGGGGGCTGCCCCAGCAGCCGGCGCAGCTGCGCGGGCGCGGCCACCAGCACCGCGACGCCGACGGACGCCGCGAAGGCCGGCAGCTCCGCCAGGGCCAGCCCCTCCGGCGGCAGCACGGCGCGCGCGCCGAACTCCGGCAGGGCGCGGGCGAGCAGATCGGCCACGCCGTTCTCCCGGCGGCCCGGCAGGAGCACGAGGACCGCGTCGCCCTCCCGGCACAGGGTGCGCATCCCCACGGCGAAGAAGTCCAGGGTGCGCGAGAGGTCGGCCGCGCTGAAAAACAGGCGCTTGGCCGGGCCGCTGCTGCCGGAGCTGTCCAGGCTGACCACCCGGGCCACGGCGTCCTGGGACACGGCGAGCAGTCCCGGCGCGGCGAGATCGCCGGCGGCCATGCGCGGCAGCCCGGCCAGATCCTCCGGCGCGTCCAGACCGTCCGGATCGACCCCCGCCAGGCGGCGGGCATGGAAGGGGCAGACCTCCCGCGCCCAGGCCAGGGTGCGCCGCAACGCGGCCATCTGCCAGCGCGCCAGGGCCTCGGGCTCCGGCCCGGACAGGCCCGTGCGCGCCGCCAGCCAGGCGTCCAGGGGGCTGCGCGGAAGGCTCACGCCCCGCCTCCGCGATACAGGGCCGCGCCCCGGCGGCTGGTGAGGTTGTACAGGCAGAACGGGATCAGCCGGCCGTCCGGCGCGAGGACATGGATGCAGCAGCCGCGCACGCGCTCCAGCTCCAGGGTGTCGGCGTCCTGGAAGGCCATGCAGGAGATGCCCAGGCGCGTCTGGGCCCCGGCCAGGAAACGTTCGAGATCGTCGCGCGGGGCGGCGGCCGGTTGCGGCGCGGCGGCCCACTGCGCGGCCACGGCGGCCCGGGCCCGGCGCGCGCCCTCGGCCGCGGCCAGCGGCTCGCGAAGCGGGCCGGGTTCGCAGCAGCCGCCCTCCGGAACCGGCGTGAGCACGCCCCCCCGCAGGGCGAAACGCGCGCTGAAGGAGCAGCGCTCGTGCTCGCAGCAGGGCGGATGAAAGTCCTCCGCGCGGAGCAGGCCGCCGGACTGCCCCACGAGAAGCGTCAGGGCCTCGGGCAGGGTGATGCGCCGGGCGTCGTCCAGGCGTCCGGGAAACCGGCCGAAGCCCGCGGCGGGCTGGAGATGCAGCCCACGCACGGCCGGGGCGCGCTCCAGGGCCAGGCGCAGAATTCCGCCCAGGGCCCGGTCGTTGGCCCCGCGCAGCAGCGTGACCACGAGGACCACGCCGAGCCCGGCCGCGGCGCAGGCGTCCAGGGCGCGCAGCTTTTCGGCCAGGAGCGGCCGGCCGCGCAGGATCGCGCAGGCCTCGTCCGGGCCGTCGAACTGGAGGAACACGGATTGCAGCCCGGCCGCGGCCAGGGTCCGGGCGTAACCGGGCTCGCGGCCCAGGCGCAGGCCGTTGGTGTTCAGCTGCACCAGTCCGAAGCCCAGGTCCCGCGCCGCCCGCACGATCTCCGGCAGGTCCGGCCGCAGGGTGGGCTCCCCGCCCGAAAGCTGGAGGTTGCACGGCCCGGCCGCGCGGCGCAGATCGGCCAGCCGGCGGACGAGCGCCGCCGCGGACTCGTCCGGGGCCGCGCCGCTTCCGGACGAGGCGTAGCACACCGGGCAGCCCAGGTCGCAGGTTTGCGTGACCTCCACCACGGCGGTGCAGGTGTGCTGGCCGTGCTCCGGGCACAGACCGCAGTCGAAGGGACAGCCGCGCCCGGCGACGGTCCGCGTTTCCGGCGGCCGCGAGGGCGTCTTGGCCCGCCGCCAGGAGTCGAAGGCCGGCGCGCCGCGCCAGATAACGGCCGCGGCCTCGCCATGCTCCGGGCAGACCCGCCGGAGGACCACCGCATCACCGCGCCGCTCGCGCCGGGCGGGCAGCGGCCGCAGGCACTCCGGGCAGAGCGCCCCGCAGGTCCCGTCGTCCGGAGACTCAGCCATCGCGCCCCTCGCGCAGGTCCAGGCCGTTTTCGGCCAGGATGGCCGCCATGGCGGCCCAGGCCTCGGCCAGCAGCCCGGCGCAGCGGCTCATGTCGCGGGGGCCCGCGCCCTCGCCCAGGATTGCGGCGCAGGTGTCGCCGCCGAACCGCCGCGTGCGTTCCGCAAACCAGTCGGCGAAGCTCGTCAGCACCAGCTCCGCGCGCTCGTGCGGGGTCTCGTGGTCCGCGCCGCGCCCCACGTAGAGCGCCAGCACGCAGGCCCCGCCGGTGAGGATGCCGCAGACGCCGCCGCTCTCGGCCACGCCGTGGCACAGGCCGCCCAGGGCGCGCACCAGCGCCGGGTCCTCGCGGCCCTGGGCCGCGAGCGCCAGCAGTCCCAAAATCTGGCTGCAGCAGTAGCCGCGCGCGGCCAGGGGCAGGATGTCCATGAGCGCCTCGTCCATAACGCCTCCTATCCGGCCGGCTTGCGCGCCAGGCACAGGAAATAGCCCGGCCGCGCCCCCGCGGCGCAGCCGCCGCAGAGGTCCGCCAGGGACATCCCGGCGAACAGCAGCCGGCCAGCCAGCTCGGCCAGCAGCCGCGAATGGTCCTCGAACAGCACAAGCTCCAGCCCCGCGGCGCGCAGCCCGCGCTCCAGCGCCGCCCGGCTCCGCGCGCCCGAGAGGCAGTCCCCGCCGCCGCCGGCCGGAAGCTCCGCGCCGCGCAGGTACAGGTCGCTCAGCACCAGCGCGCCGCCGGGCCGGAGGGCCCGGGCCATGCCCGCGAGCACGGCGTCGGCGTCGCCGCTGGCCGAAAGCGCGCATTCGCAGAACGCTGCGTCCAGGCGGCCCCGCGCCAGGGGTTGGGCGCGCAGATCCCCGCGCACGGGCAGCACGCCGGATGCGCCCGCAGCCTCGGCCGCGACGCCGGGCGCGCAGTCCAGAGCCAGCACCCGGTAACCGCAGCGGGCCAGCAGCCGGGCCGTGGCCCCGGGCCCGCAGCCGGCGTCGAGCACCAGCGCGGCGGGCCGCAGGTCCAGCAGCTCCAGGGCCCGCCGGGTCAGGGTCAGGCCGCCCGGCCGCAGGGTCGCGCCGGCCACGCGGCGGAACTCCGCGCGGGTGAAGAGCGGCGGACGCGCGTTCACTTGTCCTCCAGCAGGCGCTCCACCTCGGCCATGCGGCCCAGGGCCAAATCCTCCGGCACAAGCGCCAGGCCGCACTCCGGGCAGGCCAGCAGCGAGATGTTGAACACACCGCCCAGGTAGCCCACCTCCACCGCGCGCGGCTCGGGCCTGCGCAGCTCGCCGGCGCAGGCGCAGCGCCACTCGCCGGGTCCGGGCAGGTAGGTCTGCTCGGCGCCGCCCGAGGCCCCCGTGTGCCTGCCGCCGTCCGACGCGGCCGCGCCCTCCGCCGGTCCGGGCACGCCGGGCGCGGCCATGCGGTGGCTCCAGGCGTTGAGCAGGGTGAATCCGCCGTCCTTGTGCGGCGCGTACTCGGCCCAGAAGCTCACGCGGCGCGGACGCCAGGCGGCCAGCCTCCGGCCGCTGCCGACCTCCACGAAATAGCGGCCCGCGGCCTCGGCCTCGGCCACCACCTGGCGCGCATCCTCGGCCAGGATGCGCCGCACCTCCAGCTTGGCCAGCAGGTCCGGCGCGATGCGCACGGACGGGGCCCCGGCCGGCTCCGGCCCGGACTCGCCCCAGAGATCGCGCAGCAACTCGCGGCGCAGGCGGGCGCGCGTCTCGCGCCGCTCCGAGAGGCCGGGACCGTGCGCGGCCGGATCGGCGGGCAGGTCCGGAAACAGCAGATCCAGCAGATGCGCTGCGGGCGCGCCGGCCTGCGCCAGGCGGTCGCGGCACATGGCGCAGGCGGCCAGCCAGGGCAGACCCGCCTCCGCGGCGTCCGCCACGCGGCGCGCCGCCACCGCGCGGCCGAGCTGGGGATTGGCCGCGGCCATGAGCCCGCCGAAGCCGCAGCACTCGGTGAACTCGCCCGTGAGCGCGGGTTCGCGGATGTCCGCGCCGAGGCCGCCGGCCAGCTCGCGCACGGCCTGGCGGAACGCCGCGTCGTCGCGCGCCGTGCAGGGGTCGTGCAGCAGGAACGCGCCCGCGTCGCGCAGCCCGCCCGGCAGCCCGCCCTGGGCCAGGACCTCCCAGAGCGACACGGCCGGGATGTCCGGCAGGCCGGAACGCAGCGCGGCGAGGCAGCCCGAGCACCCGGCGACGATCTGCGGCCGGCCCAGACGCTCCCAGTCCGCGCGGATGGCCGCCTGGGCTGCGGCGAAGAGGTCCTCGCGCCCGGCCCAGCGCGCCGGCAAACCGCAGCAGCGCAAGACGAGCGCCGCGCCGCCCCCCGGCGTCCGGCGGCGCAGAAGCTCGTAGGCCGCGCGCAGGTGCCGCGGCCGCGAGGCCGCAAGCTGGCAGCCGGGAAAGAACAACCGCGCGGCCGGCGCGCCCGGCGGATCGGACGGGTCGGGCCGGGTCAGGGCGCAATCGGGCCCGTTGGCCGCGGCCATGTCCTCCAGCGCCAGCTCGTGGGTCGCCAGGGGCATGGTTCCGGCGTCCACCATGCCGCGCCGGGCCAGGAGCGCCAGACCGGCCATGTCGAACCCCTCCGGGCAGACGCGGCCGCACAGGCCGCACAGGCTGCACGAATTCACCAGCGGATTGGCCAGGTGCTGGCCCTTGACGATGGCCGCGTTGTTGTAGATCTGCCGCGCGTAGACCTTGGGATAGGCCTTGAAGTGCTGCAAATAGGCGCAGACCTTGACGCACTCCAGGCACTGGCAGCGCAGGCAGCGGTCCGCCTCGCGCACGGCCTCGCCGGCGTCGTAGGCCGGTCCGGCGGGCTGCACGCGCGGCAGCGGCGCGACCCCGGCCAGGCTGGTGAACAGCCGCGTCTGCGTCACGCCCTCGCGCTCCCGCGCGGCCGTAAGCGAGGCCCCGGTGAGGAAGCGATCCAGGGACGAGGCCGCGCGGCGGCCGTCGGCCGCGGCGTCGATGGCCCGCACCCGTCCAGTCGCATCGGGCCAGCCGCCCAGGAACAGACCGGGACCGCCCAGGCCCGCCGGGGCCAGCAGGGTCACCGGGTCCACGTCGCGCCGCGCCGGGAACCCCGCATCCGTGGCCGGGGCCCAGCCCCGCTCCAGGAACACGGCCCGGCCCTCGGCCAGCAGCCGGGCGAGCAGCGCGGCCGGGTCCGCCTCCGCCGCCTCCACGCGCAGCCCGAGGCCGGCCAGGACGTCCAGCTCGCGGTCCAGGGCCGCGGCGAGGTCCGCAGCGCCGCGCAGCTCCCCGCCCAGGGGCGCGCCCAGGCTGTGCAGCGTCGCGCCGTGGCCCTTGCGGAGCAGATCCCAGGCGCAGACCAGGGCGGCCAGGCCCCGGCCGAGGATCACGGCGGAAAGCCCCCGGCCCGGCAGGCGCATGGGCCTGGGGCCGGGCTTGGCGCAAGTGACGAGGAAACGCTCCAGCGCGCCCAGGGCGAGGCCGCCGCCCGCCTCGCGCCTTTTGCAGGCGGCCTCGCAGGGGGCCTCGCAGAGCAGCCCCAGCAGGCCGGGCAAAGGCATGCTGCGCTCCAGGACCTTGCGCGCCCCGTCGGCGTCGCCCGCGGCCAGTTTGGCCAGCATGGTCCGCGCGTCCACGCCCAACGGGCAGGCGGCCTGGCAATACGGCTGCTCCTCCTGGATGCAGCGGTGCTCCCACTGACGAAGGGTCTGCTGGTCCATGCGCTCCTCCTGCCGACGCCAAAAGGTTCGGGGCGGACGCGGGCAGATTCCCACGCCCGCCCCTTGTGGGTCAATGCGAACCGGCGGTTAGGCCTTGGCCTTCAGGCCGGCCAACACCTTCTCCGGCAGGGCCGGAAGGTGGGTGACGCGCACGCCGCAGGCGTCATAGATGGCGTTGATGATCGCCGCGTGCGGCGCGGCGAGGGGCATCTCGCCCACGCCCGAGGCCCCGAACGGGCCGGCCGCGCGGGGGCTCTCCACGTAGATGATCTCCATGTCGTCCGGGATGTCCTTGACGTAGGGAACGCCCGCGCCGGCGAGGGTGGCGTGCTTCTTCAGATCCTCGTAGTCCTCGGACAGGGCCAGGCCCACGCCCTGGGCCAGACCGCCGTAGATCTGGCCGTCCGTGAGCAGGCGGTTGTTCACCTTGCCGATGTCCGCGGCGATGGCGATCTTCTCCACCGTGGTCTTGCCGGTGGCCAGCTCCACGGCGACCTCCATGAGGTACACGCCGTACATGTAGCAGCTGAAGGGGCTGCCCTGGCCCTTGGCGTCGCAGTCCTTGGCCGGGGCGGTCCACTTGCCGCGGTGCTTGGTCGCGACGCCCGCGGCCTTCATCTCGTCATAGCTGCGGAAGGAGCCGTCGGGCTTGCGCATGGCCGCCAGCAGGGTCTCGCAGGCCACCTTGACGGCCTGGCCGGTGACCACCTGGGAGCGGCTGCCGCCCGCCGGGCCGGAGTTGGGCGCCTTGCTGGTGTCGTTGAGCACGAGGTTGATGCGCTCCGGCGCGAGGCCGAGGGGCAGCAGGGCCTCGTGGGCCGTGCCCAGGGTGCCGGCGTCGGCGCCCTGGCCGTGGTCCTCCCAGCAGTTGTAGATGGTCACGGAGCCGTCGGGCATGAGTTCGGCGTCGGCCTCGGAGGTGTCCGGGCCGTCCAGCCCGGAGCCGTACACGCCGATGGCCACGCCCACGCCGCGCCTGAGCGCCGCGGTGGACTCCGCCTTGGCGCGCTTCTTGGCCGCCTGGTACTTGGGCCGGATGATGTCGATCATCTCCGGCAGGGTGTAGGAGTCCGGCTCCTGGCCGGTGGGCGTGGTGGAGCCCTTGCGGTAGACGTTCCTGTAGCGCAGCTCCAGGGGGTCCATGCCGAGCTTTTCGGCCAGCTCGTCCATGAGCACCTCGGAGGGGAACTCGATCTCCGGCGCGCCATAGCCGCGGAAGGCCGAGCCCCAGGCGTGGTTGGTGCAGACGGTGCGGCCCTCGCCGCGGATGTTCGGGATGTCGTAGCCCGCGGCGCAGAACTGGGCCCCGCGCAGGGTGAGCAGGTCGCCGAACTCGGAGTACGGGCCGTGGTCGCAGGTCCAGTCGCTCTCCATGGCCAGGAGCTTGCCGTCCTTGTCCGCGGCGTACTTCAGGCGCGTCCAGAAGGGCGAGCGCTTGCCGGTGTAGTTCTGCTGCTGCTGGTAGTCGTAGCGCAGGTGCACCGGGCGGCCGGTGGCCAGGGCGGCCACGCCGACGAGCGCCTCCATGGTCGGGCTGAACTTGTAGCCGAAGGTGCCGCCCGTGGGGTTCTGCACCATGACGATCTTCTCCGGCTCCAGGCCGAGGCCCGGGGCGATCATGTACAGATGCAGGTGCAGGCCGATGGACTTGGAGTGGATGTTCAGGCGGCCCTCCTCGTCCATATACGCGAAGCCGACGTCCGGCTCGATGGGCAGATGGGGCTGGCGCTGGGTGTAGAACTCGTCCTCCACGGCGACCACGTCGGCCCGGGCGAAGACGGGAGCGGTCTCCGCGCCCTTGGCCACGGCTTGGGTGTAGTAGACGTTGGGCGTGCCGGGATGGATCTCGATGGCGTCCTCGGCCATGGCCGCGGGCGCGCTCATGTAGGCCGGCAGCTCCTCCAGGTCCACCTTGACCTTGGCCGCGGCGGCGCGGGCGTTCTTCTCCGAGTCGGCGCAGACGATGGCGATGGCGTCGCCGAACTGGAAGATCTTCTCATCGGCCAGGATGGGGCGATCCCAGCCGTCGCCCTTGTTGGTGGGGAAGGTGATCAGGCCGGTGATGCGGTTCTTGCCCTTGACGTCCTTGTGGGTGAGCACGCTGTGCACGCCGGGCATCTTCAGGGCCTCGGAGGCGTCGACGCCCTTGAGGTTGGCGTGGGAGACCTGGGCCTGGACCAGGGCCAGGTGCAGGGTCCCCGGCGGCATCTTGTGGGCCAGGTCCGCGCCGAAGTCCCAGGTGCCGGTGACCTTGGCCAGGGCGCTGGGCCGCGGGTACTTGCTGCCCCAGATGCGGTTGTCCGCGGGCATCTTGAACAGCAGGTCCTCGGCCTTGATCTCGCCGCGCAGCACGCGGGCGGCGTCCATGACGGCGTCGGTGAGGGGCTTGTAGCCGGTGCAGCGGCAGACGTTCTTGTGCTTCTGGAACCAGTCGCGCACGTCCTCGCGGCTGGGCTTGGGGTTGGCCTCCAGCAGGGCCACGGCCGAAAGAATGAAGCCCGGCGTGCAGAAGCCGCACTGGGCCGCGCCATGGACCATCCAGGCCACCTGGACCGGATGGGGCTGCGTGGGACTGCCCACTCCTTCGATGGTCGTGATGCTGGAGCCTTCGGCCACGCGCTTCATCTTGGTGATGCACGAGCGCACCACCTTGCCGTTGAGGATCACGCTGCACGCGCCGCACTGCCCCTGTCCGCAGCCGACCTTCACACCGGTGAGCAGCAGCTGGCCGCGCAGGACATCCGCCAGGGCGTCCTCGGGGTTGACGGTGAGCATTCGCGCGACACCGTTCACGTTGAGGGTCAATTTGAGCATGACCACCTCCTCGCCGTTGACGATTGTGAACTCAAAGCGAATCCGAATCCCGGCCCCGGGCCGGGTTCATGCGCCTTTGCCGAACGGGCACAGGGGGAAGCGGCACTCCGGGCAGGCGGAACAGTATCCGCCATGGCCCAGGGCGACGATGTCCCCGCGGGTGAGGCGGTCCCCGGCCAGAAGCCGGGGCACCACCAGGTCGAAGATGCTGGACTTGAAATACATCACGCAGCCGGGCAGCCCGAGGATGGGCGTTTCGCCCAGGTAGCCCAGCAGGAACATGGCCCCCGGCAGCACCGGCGCGCCATAGCAGACGATCTCCGCGCCGGCCGCGCGGATGGCCGCGGGGGTGCGGTCGTCCGGGTCCACGCTCATGCCGCCGGTGACCACGAGGAAGTCCGCGCCCAGCTCCCGCAGGGTCCGGATGGCCCCCACGGTCATGTCCACGTCGTCGGAAACGAAATACTGGCGCAGGATCGCGCTGCCCAGGGCGGCGAACTTCTCCTGCAGCACCGGACCGAAGCCGTCCCGGACGCGACCCTTGAAGACCTCGCTGCCGGTGGTGACGACGCCCACGCGCGCTGGCCGGAAGGGCCGCACGCGGATCAGCGGGCCCGCGGCGCAGACCGCCTCGGCCCGGGCCAGCTGGGCCTCCTCCATGACCAGTGGGGTGATGTGCACCCCGGCCAGATTCTGACCGGCGCGCACGACCTGGCGCGAATGCAGCGTGGCCATGACCACGTCGTCCAGGGAATTGAACTCGGCCAGGCGGCCGCCGTCCACGTCGAGCAGGCCGTCCCGCTCCGCCCGCAGCGTGACCTTGCCCTCGCCGGGAGCGCCCAGGGCCACGCCGGGGCCGGCCACGGCGCGGGCCAGGCGCAGGGCGGCCTCCTCCTCGTGCACAAGCCCCTCGGCCAGATCGAAAACGTAGAGGTGTTCCTTGCCGGCGGTGAGCAGCGGCTCGACGTCCTCGGGCCGGACGATGTGGCCCTTGCGGAAGAGCGGTCCCTTGCAGCGCTCCGGACCGGGGGCGGGGACGATGCGGGTGATGTCGTGGCACAGCACGGCGCCGACCGCATCGAGAACGGAAATCTCACGCATCCGCGTGTTCAATCCCATGTGCGCCTCTCGCCGCCGGCAGGGGGCGGCCGGTTTTGAAAGTGAGCGCCCGCATCGCACGGAGAAACGGGCCTTCGACTGTCACGAATTATGTCACGCCCGACACAATGCGTCAATGCATGCCGGGAATATTCGCCATGGACTATCCATGTCTAGATTTATAAATGCGGTGATAAAAATGAATAAAAGCAGACAGCCATGCTCAGAAACATGGACAGCGTGCGAGTGCTTACAAGATATGGCTTCGTCTTTCGGAGGGCTCAGTCGTAGAGGCGGCGGGACTTGATGCCGTAGCGCCGGATCTTGGCGTAGAGGGTGGAGCGCCCGATGCCCAGGATGGCCTCCGCCCCGCCCTCGCCGCGGATGCGGCCGTTGGTCTGCTCCAGGATGCGCTTGATGTAGCGCCGCTCCAGCTCCTCCAGGGTCGGCCGGTCGGCCAGGAGGTCCTGTCCTTCCTGCGGCGGGGCCTCCGGGCCGGGCTTCGGCCCGGGCTCCCGGACGCCGGGCACGGCGAGCGACAGCTCCAGCGGCCCCTCCCCGGCCAGAATCACGGCCCGCTCGATGACGTTCTCCAGCTCGCGCACGTTGCCCGGCCAGGGATAGGCGGCGATGCGCGCCAGATCGTCCCGGCTGAACGTGACGTTGCGGCGCTGGTACTTGCGGGTGAACAGCGACAGGAAGTGCTGGGCCAGGACCACGGCGTCGCCGCCGCGCGTCCGCAGCGGCGGCACCAGCAGCGGCACCACGGACAGCCGGTAGTAGAGGTCCTGGCGGAAGTCCCCGGCGGCGATCTCCTTCTCCAGGTCGCGGTTGGTGGCCGTCACCAGGCGGAAGTCCGAACGGATCTCGCGCAGGCCGCCCACGCGGATGAAGGTGTGCTCCTGCAGGACGCGCAGGAACTTGGTCTGCATGGACAGGGGCATTTCGCCCACCTCGTCGATGAACAGGGTGCCCTTGTCGGCCAGCTCGAAGAAGCCGATCTTCTGGCTCGTCGCGCCGGTGAAGGCGCCCTTCTCATGACCGAAGAAGGCGCTTTCGAACAGCGTCTCGGTCATGCTCGCCGGGTGCACGCTGACGAAGGGCCCCTTGCGGCCGCTGAGCTTGTGGATCTGCCGGGCGAGAAGCTCCTTGCCCACGCCGGTCTCGCCCATGATCAGCACCGGGGCCCCGGTGGCGGCGCTCTGCCCCAGCCGGCGCAGGAGCTGGCGCATGGAGCCGTCCCGGGTCACCAGCGCGTCCGGCTCGCCGTGGGGCAGGATGACGAGATCGCCGCCGGCCTGCTCCGCGCCGCCGGGCCGGGCGTCCCAGCCCTCGGCCAGCTGAAGGTTCTCGCAGAAAGCCTCGGCCGCGGCGCGCAGCTCGGCGTTGCCCAGGGCGTCCATCTCGGCCGTGAAATAGGCGTTGCACAGGTAGACCACGAAGCGCGCCTCGCCCCGCTTGAGCGGGACGCACACGGCGTGGCCCTCCGGCCCCTCGCGGCGGGCGATCTGCGACGACGCGCCCTCCATGCGCAGCCAGTTCCGGAAGCGGGCGAAGACCACGTTCTCCAATTGCAGCGGGGAGAGGTTGACCGTCGCCAGCCGGGCGATGCCGTCCTCGCCGAGGGCGAACAGGGCCCCCTGCTCCACCCGCAGATCGCGGCAGAAGTTGCCGAACAGGCGCTGATACACGTCCGCCCGGCTCCGGACCCGGAAGATCTCCTCGCCATCGCCGGAGCGCCGGGCCAGGGCCGCGCGGGCGAGCGAGCGCCAGGAACGCTCCGCCCGGGGCCGGGGCAGTCCCTCGGGCCACTGCGGCTGGCCGAAGGCCAGGTTCACGGCGCAGGCGTCCTCCCGCAGGCGGCCGGCCGCCACGGTCCGGCCGGCCCGCTCCTCGGCGTCGGCCAGCTCCAGCTTCACGCGCGCGGCCTCCACGGGATTGCCCACGCCGAGATATTCCTTGAGGGCGCGCTTGAAGGCCCGCCGGGCCCCCTCCGGATCGCCCGCCTCGTCCAGGAGCATGCGGCCCCTGACCTGCCAGGCCGAGGCGCGCAGCTGCCCGCGCGATGAGGCCAGGGCCCGCTCCAGCTCGGCGTCCAGGCCGGCTCCCGGCAGATCCGGCAGGCCGGCGCGGCGGAAGGCGTAAAGCATCCGCAGAATCCACGGCAGGTGGTGGTCCGGGCGCTCCACGCTCATGTCCCGGCTGATGCGCGCGCTGCGCACGAACATCGCGTGGGCCCCGGTCACGTCGCCGTCGAGGAAGCGCAGCAGCCCCAGGGTCCAGTTGAGCCGGATGCGCATGACCGGCAGGGCGTCCTCGCCGATGGTCCCGCGCAGCGCCTCCAGGTGGACCCGCGCGGCCTGGCGCTTGCCGGCCATGAGCAGAAGCATGGCCAGGTGGAGCCGCCAGTTGGCCCCGGCCAGGCGGTCGCCGCGCAATTCGGCGGTGCGCCAGCAGGACTCCAGCACGCCCACGGCCTGGCGGTCGAAGCCCACGAAGAACGAGGCCATGGCGTAGAACATGCTCCACCAGTAGGCCGTCTTGGGCAGGGTGAAGCTCTCGCGCACCACCTCCAGGTGGCGCACGGCCTCCAGGAAATGCCCCTGGAGCATGTGGCGGAAGCCCAGGTAGGTGGCGACGTACTCGAGCATGTCCGAGTCGCCGAAGGACTTGCCCATCTCGAAGCCGGTCTGGAACAGGCTGTCCGCCTCCTGGGACAGGTTGAAGGCCGCGAAGGTGAGCATGTGAGCCTTGATGATGTGCAGCATGGCCACGGACCGCCGGTCGCCGGAGCGCCGGGCGCATTCGATGGCCTTGTCCAGGAGCGGGCAGATGTCCTTGGTCATGAGGCTGAAGCCGGCCGCCACGTCCGCAAGCTCGATGACCGTGAGCACGTGCCGGCGGCGGGCCTCCTCGCCGATCTTGTCCAGGTCGAGGGGCTCCAGCACGGCCAGGATCAGCTTCAGGCACAGGGCGGCGGAGGTCGCCGCGCTGAAGGACAGCTGGCGGACCTGCTCCAAAAGCACGCCCACGCCCTCGAAGACGTCGCCCCTGGCGCACAGGCCCAGCCCGCGGACCACCTCGGGCGCGCCGCCCAGGCCCTCGCGGCCGGAGAAGTCCTCGGCCGCATCCTGCAGGGCGTCCCCGAAGGACGGCAGCTCCGGTGAGGGCAGCCAGCCTTCCGCCGCCTGGGCGGCCAGCCCGGCCCCGCGCAGGGCCCCGAGGGCGTGCTCGACCTTGAGCGGCGAAAGACCCAGCAGCCGGGCCGCAGCCAGGGGCTGCACGGCCTCCTTCGCGCTGATCAGGACCAGCAGCAGGGCGTGTCTGGCCTGCCGCGCCTCCATCCCATCCATTGCCACGCCTCCTTGGGCGCACCGGCGGCCGGCGGGGAGCCGGCGGCCGCAGTCCGCGCATGCAATTTCCGGAGTCCCGGCCGCGTCCGGGTGGCGGAACGCCGGCTGGCCCGCGCCATCGCCCGCCGCGCGGCCCGGCGGGACGGTCCGGATGGCGGGCCGTCCCCAGCCCGTTCATGTGCCTTTCCGGGGCAGATGTCCAGAATCGGGACGGATGTTCATATCGGGGACTACGCCATTGTCCAGGAAATCACAAGCGGCTCTAGGGCTGCCGGACGAATTCCCACCTTGGCACGGTGGATGCTCTGAGAGAGCCCTGATTGTGCATCTCCCTCTCTGCAACCATCAGCAAAACGAGGAAACCATGCGAAAGACCCCCGTGTTCTCTCTGCGGGCCCGCCTGCTCTGGCTCGGCCTGGCCCTTTTGGCCCTTCCCGCAGCCGCCCTGGCGGCCGACGGGGAGAACCAGTTCCCCGCCTCCATCCAGGCCCCGGCCAACATCGCCATCGCCGGCGGCGGCCTCATGCCCGAGGGACACGCCCTCACCGTCTACAACGTCAGCTACCGCTCCAAATACGAATCCCTGACGGGCGAGGACCAGACCAACAACCGCAACATCGACAACACGCAGATCACCAACCTGCTCAAGCTGCGCTACGCCGCCACGGACCGGCTCGAACTCCAGGCCACCGTCCCCTACGTGGTGTACAACCCCGCCAGCGGCCGCAACCAGGACAGCTGGGGTGACACCAGCGCCGGCGTCATGTACGGCTTCATGCAGGAGCGCCTGGGCGACCCGATCAACATCGCCGCCGGCGTGCGCGCGGTCATGCCCACCGGCAGCATGGGCCCCGGCTCCCTGCCCGGCGGCGGCGCCTGGGGCGCCCAGTTCCTCTTCGGCGTGACCAAGACCATCGGCAAGTTCCAGATCATCCACGACCTCTGGCTCACCGCCCCCCTTGAGGAAGGCAACGCGCACGTGCACAAGGGCGACAACTTCGGCGGCACCTACCGCTACGCCTACGCCCTGACCAACTATCTGGCCGTCGGCCTCGAAGGCGTCATCGAGCACACCGACAGGGGCAAGCGTCTCGGCGTGGAGCTCAAAAACGACATGACCGAGTGGTACACCGGCCCGGCCCTGACCTTCGGCGTGCCCGGCACCAACCTGACCCTCGCCTTGGGCGCCTATGCCCCGGTCTACCGCTCCTACGGCCAGAACACCTCCTCCGACAGCGTCCGCTTCGACGGCAAAATCGCCTTCGCCTGGTAGCCTGAGCGATAGAGGCGCATCATGAGCAACGCAATGGAAATGACCGCATCCCCCCCGGCCAACGCCGCGGCCGCACAGTCCGCCGGCGGCAGGGTCAAAAACAACTACTTCGACGGCCTGCCGGTGACGGGCCTGCACAAGGTCGTGTTCATCCTGATCATGCTGGCCTACTTCTTCGAGCAGCTGGACAACTGGAACTTCGGGTTCATCGCCCCGGCGCTCATGAAGTCCTGGAATCTGGGCATGCCGCAAATCGGCCAGATCACCTTCTTCTACTTCATCTGCATGACCACGGGCGGCATCGTCGGCGGCATCGTCTCGGACTTCATCGGCCGCCGCAAGACCTTCCTGCTGGCCATTCTGATCTTCTCCCTGTCGTCCATCGTCAACGGCCTCACCGACAACTTCGGCGTCTTCGTCTTCGCCCGCGGCATGACCGGCTTCGGCGTATTCTGCCTGATGGTCTGCTCCCAGGTGTACATCTGCGAGATGGCCCCGGCCGAGGGCCGCGGCAAGTGGCAGGGCCTGTGCGCCAGCATCGGCTTTCTGGCCGTGCCGGTCATCGGCGTGATTTGCCGCATGGTCATCCCCATGTCGCCCGAGGCCTGGCGCTACATCTTCTACTTCGGCGGCATCGGCCTTCTGGCCTTCCCGCTGGCCTGGAAGTACCTGCACGAATCGCCGCGCTGGCTGGTCTCGCGCAAGCGCGTGGCCGAGGCCGAGGCCGTGGTGCGCCACATCACCGGCCGGGACATCGACCTCTCCGACGCGGCCAAGACCTGCGTCCCGCGCGCCAGGTTCTGGGAAGCCGTCACCGGCATGTTCCAGCGCAAGTACATCTCCCGGACGTTGGTGCTCATCGTCATGTTCGTGTTCACGACCCCGGCCTCATTCACCATCACGGTCTGGGCCGGAACGCTGCTCCACGCCAAGGGCTTCTCCATCGCCGACAGCCTCATGGCCACGACGATCATCCAGATCGGCGTGCCCGTGGGCCTGTACATCAACGCCCTCGTGGCGGACAAGGGCGGCCGCAAAATCCCGATGATCATCATCTCGATCCTCTGCGGTCTCGCCGGCGCCGCCTTCGGCAACGTGGACGGCTACTGGCCGCTGATCATCACCGGCTTCATCAGCACGGCACTGGTCATGGCCAGCGGCTTCATGGGCTTCTCCTACTGCGCGGAGAGCTACCCCACGCGCATGCGCAACACGGCCACCGGCCTGCACAACGGCCTGGCCCGGCTCTCCGTGGCCGTGGCCCAGCCGATCATCCCGATCATCTACGCCAAATACAGCTTCGCCGGCGTGTTCGACGCCTTCGCCCTGATGATGAGCCTGCCCATGATCGTCATCGGCGTCTGGGGCATGCGCACGGGAGGCAAGGCCCTCGAATGCATCGAATAGGCCAGGAAATCCGGAGACGGACCGGCAGGGACGCGCCGGCCGCCGGCGAAACCGCGTGGACGACCAAGACCGGCCGCCTGCGACGTCCGTGACGGACATCTCCGGCTCCAGGTTCCGGCCGCGCACGACGGCGGCCGGAAGACGACGGCAGCGCGCCGGGGGAGGCCCCCTCTTGTGTTCCCCCGGCGCGCCACAGCAACGAACAGTCACAGCACTTCACCCTTCAGGGAGGTTCCCGTGTCCATCACCCTCTACACCGGGCAAAACTGCAACCGCTGCACCATCCTCAAGGACTACCTCACGTCCAAATGCCTGGCCTTCACGGCCTATGACTTCCAGGGCGACGGCGACGTGTTCAGCGTGTTCTACCGCAAGCACCGCGCCAAGCTGCACCGCGACTCCGAGAACCGCCTGGAGATCCCCATCTACGACGACGGCAAGGTCGTGCGGCAGGGCGTCGGCGAGGTCCTGGCCTATCTGCTCGCCGGCGAGGAGCTGGACGGCTGCGTGGGCACCTCCTGGATCATGCACGGCTGGATCTCCAACATCAACGTCTCGGCCTGCCCGACCGGCCAGGAGGAGCACTTCCTGGCCCTGCTGCGCCTGCTCACCGCCGGCGGGCTCAAGGTCATCCTCGACGCCGACGGCCGGCGGCCGGAGCTCCTGGAGCAGGTCCTGAACGCAGGCCTGGCCGCCAAGCTCCTGCTGAACATCGCCGGACCGGCGCGGCTCTACCCCGCCATCGCCGGCGGCCCGGTCACCCCCGGCGACCTCAAGAAGAGCGTGGCCCTGGCGCGCGCCTTCGCGGACAGCGTCATCCGCATCCCCGTGGCCGCCCACGCGGACGCCGCGGGCATGGCCGCGCGCATCACCCCGGCCGAGGCCGGCGAAGCCGCCGAGATGCTGCTGGCCGCCTCCGGCGACGCCATGCTGCCGGCCTTCGTCGAGGCCGGGCCCGCGGGCGCGCTGCCGCCCCTGACCGCCGAGGACATGCTGGCCTACCGTCTCGCCGCGCGCAAGTTCCTGCCCAAGGCCGAGATCCGCAAGCCCGAAACCCACTAGCCCGCAGGCTGAAACCCGCGCACATTTTCGAGGACAGCACAATGGCAGACCTGAAGTTTCCCGACGACCGCCGCTACCACGCCGGCCACCTCTGGGCCAAGAAAAACGCCGACGGCACTTGGCTCGTCGGCATCACCGACTTCGCCCAGCAGCAGCTCGGCGAGGTCATCTTCGTGGACCTGCCCGCCACGGGCGCGCATTTCGACCAGGGCCAGTCCTGCGCGGACATCGAGTCCGCCAAGGTCGTCTCCGAGGCCATCCTCCCGCTCTCGGGCATGGTCGTGGCGGTGAACGAGACCCTGGCCGACTCCCCCAGGCTGCTCAACAGCGACCCCTACGGCGCGGGCTGGCTGCTCCGCCTGGCGGCCGACGACACCGGCGAGGAGACCCTGGACGCCGCGGCCTACAAGGCCCTGGTCGCCGCCTGAGCCATGCCCCCCGCAACCCACTACTTCCGCTGCAATTTTTAACAAGACGCGCAAGGATACCGGAATGACGCAACGCATCACGATCATCGGCGGCGGGCCGGGCGGCTACACGGCGGCCTTCGCCGCGGCCAAGGCCGGCGCCAAGGTCACGCTGGTGGAGGCCGGCCGCCTCGGCGGCACCTGCCTGCACAACGGCTGCATCCCCACCAAGACCATCAAGGCCTCGGCCGACGCCCTGGAGGGCGCGCGCCGCCTGGCCGAATTCGGCATCGCCGGCGACTGCGCCGCGGCCCCGGACATGGCCGCCATCCGCGAACGCAAACGCCGCGTGACGGACGTGCTCTGCGGCGGCCTGGAGAAGACCTGCGCCAAGCTGCACATCCGGGTGGTCAAGGGCATGGGCCAGATCATCAACAGCGGCCTGGTCCGCGCGCATCTGGCCGACCGCGCCGTGGAGGAGATCCCCGGCGACCGGATCATCATCGCCACGGGCTCCAAGACCCTGAACCTGCCCGCCCTGCCCGTGGACCACCGGCGCATCATCACCAGCGACGACGCCCTGGAGCTGGACCGCGTGCCCGACAGCCTGGCCGTCATCGGCGGCGGGGTCATCGGCGCGGAGCTGGCCTTCATCTTCAACGCCCTGGGCGCCAAGGTCACGGTGGTCGAGGGCCTGGACCGGGTGCTGCCCGTGCCCTCCATCGACGCCGAGCTGAGCAGGCTGACCCTGCGCGAGATGAAGAAGCGCGGCATCGCCTGCGAGCTGGCCAGCACGGCCCTGGACGCCGTGGTCCTGGACGAGGGCTGCGTGCGCGTCACCCTGGGCCCCTCGCCCTTCGTGGACGTCGTGCCGCCGGCCGCCCAGCGCGAACGCACGCTCAAGGCCGACATGGTGCTCGTGGCCGTGGGCCGCACGCCCAACACCGCGGGCCTGGGTCTCTCCGAGGCCGGGGTCATCCTGGACAAGCGGGGCTGGGTCAAGGCCGACGACCGGATGGAGACCTCCGTGCCCGGCGTCTACGCCATCGGGGACATCCTGGGCCCGGCCCGGATCATGCTCGCCCACGTGGCCGCCACGGAGGCGCTGGCGGCGGTGAAGAACTGCCTCGGCGGCGACGAGCGCATGGACTACGGCGTGGTTCCGGCGGCGGTCTTCGCCTCGCCGGAGCTGGCCAGCGTCGGCCTCACCGAGGCCCAGGCCCAGGCGCAGGGTCTGAACGCGGTCTGCGCCCAGTCGAACTTCCGCGAACTGGGCAAGGCCCAGGCCATGGGCGAGCTGGCCGGGCTGTTCAAGCTCGTGGTCGATGCGGACACCGGCCGGGTGCTCGGCGCGCACATCGCCGGGGCCCACGCCTCGGACCTCATCGCCGAAGCCGCCCTGGCCATGCGCCTCAAGGCCACGGCCGCCGACATCGCAAGCACCATCCACGCCCACCCCACCCTGGCGGAGGGGCTGCTGGAAACCGCGCATCTCCTGTAGAAGAGCCACACACCACACGCCGGGCCGGCCCCTTCGCTTCCTGGGGGCCGGCCCACCCCGCCCGCCTCAGAACAGACAGTCCAGCAACTCCGCCGGGGAAACGCCGCGCAGGTAGGCGTCCAGGTCCACGCCGGCGAGACGTTCGGCCAGGGCCGCGCGCTCGTGCCGGCAGCCGACGAGGACGCGCTCCAGCTCCGCCACGTCGCGCTCGCCGAAATAGTCGCCCAGAAGCCGCGCCTCGCGGATGAACCCGGAGCACACGTCGAGGTGGGCCTCGACCATGCCCCCGGCCGTGCGCGCGGCGCGGGTGAAGCTGTAGGCCGGGGTCCGGCCGAAGTTCCACTCCCAGGTGCGGTATCTGGTCCGCGCCAAGTGCTCGATGCCCTCGTGCTCGGCCGGGGTCAGGGCCAGCTCGCCCCTGGCCGCGCCGCCCGAAACGTGGGCCATGAGCCGGTCCATGAACTCCAGCACGTCCATGCCCGGCGGCGGCAGGTGCTCGGCGATGTTGGTGACGCGCTTCTCCACGCTCTTGACGGCCTTGTCGCGGTATTTCAGGGGGTCCACGCGCAGCGCGCCGGTGAGGTCGGTCATGCCGGCGGAGAACAGCAGGGTGCCGTGGTGCAGCACGCGGTCGCCCCAGATGTGCTGGGCGTTGCCGGAGATTTTGCGGCCGTCCAGGGTCAGGTCGTTGCGGCCGTCGAAGGCGCAGTCCAGGCCCATGGCCCGCAGGGCCGCGATGACCGGTTCGGTGAACCGCGCGAAGTCCAGGCCGGAGCCGGCGGCGTGGTGCAGGCTGAGGAAGGTGAAGTTGACGTTGCCCAGGTCGTGGAACACGGCCCCGCCGCCGGAGAGCCGCCGGATCACCGGCAGGCCGCGGGCCCGCACGTAGGTCTCGTCGATCTGGGCCCGGGCGTTCTGGTTGCGGCCCACGATGACCGCCGGGGCGTTGCGCCAGAGCATGAACACGTCCAGCTCGGTGTGGCGCAGCAGCCATTCCTCCGCGGCCAGGTTGAAGGCCGGATCGGTGGATGTGTTGTGAATGTAGCGCACGGTTCGCCTCCGCCGTCTTCATGCCCGCCGCCGCGCACCGGCGTCAAGGCCGCCGGAACGGAAGGCCCCCGCCGCGTCCCGGGGCGGCGGGGGCCGGAGGGCGCAGGCGGAGCCACATGTCCGCCGCGCCGGCCTATCCGGCGTCGGGTCTGGCGGTCCCGGCGGCGGCCTTGGTCTTGTGCAGCAGCGTCGCGGCCTCGGGCTCCTCGTCGCCGTTCCAGCCGCCGCCCAGGGCCTTGTACAAGGTCAGCCGGTTGGCCTGCTGCGACAGCCGCGCGGTGATCAGGTTCTGGCGGGCGGTGGCGTGGGCCCGCTGCGAATCCAGCTTGGACAGGTAGCTGTCCAGGCCGTTCTCGTAGCGCAGGGTCGAGAGCGCGTAGCTCTTGCCCGTGGCCTGCGTGAGCGAGGTCTGCGCCGTCACCTGGGCCGCGAGGGAGCGGCCCTGGGCCAGGGCGTCGGAGACCTCCTTGAACGCCGTCTGCACGGCCTTCTCGTACTGGGCCACGGTGATGTCGCGGTCGGCCTCGGCGGACTTGACCCCGGCGCGGATGGCCCCGGCGTGGAAGATCGGCAGCGTCACCTGGGGGATGAAGGTCCAGGACTGGGAGCCGCTCTTGAACAGGCCGTTGATTTCATTGCTCGCGGTGCCGTAGCTGCCGGTGAGGCTGATGATCGGGAAGTACATGGCCCTGGCCGCGCCGATATTGGCGTTGGCGGCCTTGAGGCTGTGCTCGGCGGCGACGACGTCGGGCCGGCGGGCCAGCACCTCCGAGGGCAGTCCGGCCGGGACCGCCGCCAGCGGCGCGATCTCCGCCAGGGTCTTGGCCGGCGCAAGCTCCGGCCCCAGGGGCAGGCCCACCAGGAGGGACAGGGTGTTCTCGTCCTCCGTCACCTGGGCCTCGTACACGGCCACGCTCACCCGCGCGGTGTCCACGGTGGTCTGCGCCTGGGCCAGCTCCAGCTCGTTGGACACGCCGTTGCGGAAGCGGTCGTTCACGACCTCGTAGGAGGCCGTCTCGGTCTCCAGAATCTCCCTGGCCAGGCTCAAATGCTCGCGGTCGGCGGCCAGGGTCATGTAGGCCTGGCCCACCTCGGCCACCAGGCTCAGCTCCACGCTCTTGGCCGAGGCCTCGGTGGAGAGATACTGCTCCAGGGCCTGGGCCTTGAGGCTGCGGACCCGGCCGAACAGGTCCAGCTCGAAGGCGCTGAAGCCCAGGCCCACCGAATAGGCGCGCGAGGTGTAGGCGTAGCCCGTCGAGGACAGCGAGGCCGGGGTGCGGGACGTGTTCCCGGCGGCGCTGGCGTCGATGTGCGGGAACAAATCGGCCCGGCGGATCTCGTGCTGGGCCTGGGCCTTCTCGATGTTCAGCACGGCCACGCGGAGGTCCCGGTTGTTGGCCAGGGCCAGCTCGATGAGCCGGCGCATGGGGCCGTCCGCCACCACCTGACGCCAGTCCTGCGCCGCAGCGCCGGGCTGCGCGGCGACGGCGGGGCCGCCGCGCCAGTCCGCGGGCAGGGCCGGGCTGGGCCGTTCGAATTGCGGGGCCAGGGTGCAGCCGGAAAGCAAGGCCGGGAACAGGACGGCCAGACAGGCCGCCCGGAGTGTGCCGGACGCGTGACGCATCATTTCACCTCGCCGGCGGGGCCGGCAGCGTTGTCGTTGGCCGCGGAAGCGGCGTTCACGTCCCGTGCGCCGGCATCCGTCCGGACCGCGGCGGCGGCCCCGGGGGCGTCCTCCGGCGGCGAGGCGGCGGCGCCGCCCTGGGCCGGAGCGTCGGGGACCGCAGGCTCCGGCGGCGCGGCCGGGGCCGGGCCCGCCGGCAGCGCCACGACGACCGGGGCCGGCCGGCGGCGGCGCTCCACGGCGAAGCGGTACACCAGGACGAAGAACACGGGGACGAAGTAGATGGCGAGCACCGTGGCCGAGAGCATGCCGCCCAGCACGCCGGTGCCGATGGCCCGCTGGCTGGCCGAGCCCGCGCCCGCGGCCAGGGCCATGGGCAGCACGCCCAGCGCGAAGGCCAGGGAGGTCATGAGGATCGGCCGCAGCCGCAGCCGGGCCGCCTCCACCGTGGCCTCCAGCAGCGGCAGGCCCGACTTGACCATGGCCATGGCGAACTCCACGATGAGGATGGCGTTCTTGGCCGAGAGCCCGATGGTCGTGAGCAGGCCGACCTGGAAGAACACGTCGTTGTTCAGGCCGCGGGCGGAGGTGGCCAGAAGCGCGCCGATGATGCCCAGGGGCACCACGAGAATCACCGCCGTGGGCACGGACCAGGATTCGTAGAGCGCGGCCAGGCACAGGAACACCACCAGGATGGAGATGGCATAGAGCATCGGGGCCTGGGAGCCGCTCATGCGCTCCTGATAGGACAGTCCCGTCCATTCGACGCCGAAGCCCGGCGGCAGCTTGGCGGCCATTTCCTCGATGGCGCGCATGGCCTCGCCGGTGCTCCGGCCCGGCGCGGCGTTGCCCTGGATCTCCACCGCCGGCAGGCCGTTGTAGCGCTCCAGGCGCGGCGAACCGTACGACCAGTTGCAGGAGGAGAAGGCCGAAAAGGGCACCATGCTGCCCTGGCTGTTGCGCACGTACCAGAGGTTGATGTCCTCGGGCATCATCCGGAAGGGCGTGTCGCCCTGGACGTAGACCTTCTTCACGCGGCCGCGGTCCAGGAAGTCGTTGACGTAGGCCCCGCCGAGGGCGGTGCTCAGGGTGTCGTTCACGTCGGCCATGGACAGGCCGTAGGCCCCGGCCTTGGCGTGGTCGATGAGGATCTGGTACTGCGGCGTGTCCTCCATGCCGTTGGGCCGCAGGCCCACGATGACGGGATTCTTGGCGGCCATGCCCAGGAGTTGGTCCCTGGCCTTCATGAGCGCCTCGTGGCCCTTGCCCGCGCGGTCCTGCAGGAACATGTCGAAGCCGGCGGCGTTGCCGAGTTCGGTCACGGAAGGCGGCATGAAGGCGTAGACCAGTGCGCCCTTGATCCGGGAGAACAGGCCCATGGCCCGGCCGGCGACGCTCGCCGCACGGGACTCCTCGCCCTTGCGCTCGTCCCAGGGCCGCAGCTTGACGAAGGCCATGCCCGCGTTTTGGCCGCGCCCGGCGAAGCTGAAGCCGGCCACGATCTGCAGCGACTCCACGGCCTGCTTCTCCTTGGTCAGGAAGTACTGCTCCACCGTCTTGAACACATCCAGGGTGCGCTCCTGCGGGGCGCCGGTGGGCAGCTGCACCAGGGTGAACACCACGCCCTGGTCCTCATCGGGCAGAAACGACGTGGGCAGGCGAAGGAAAAGCACGCCCATGCCCACCACGAGCACCCCGTAGACGAGCATCAGGCGGCCGGTCCGGCCGAGCACCCCGCTCACCTGCCGCCGGTAGGCGCGGCTGGCCCTGTCGAAGAGCCGGTTGAATCCGCCGAAGAAACCGCCCTGGGTGTGGTGCTTGAGCTTGTGCGAGGGCCGGAGGAAGGTCGCGCACAGGGCCGGGGTGAGCACGATGGCCACCAGCACCGAGAGGGACATGGCCGAAACGATGGTCAGGGAGAACTGGCGGTAGATGACGCCCGAGGAGCCGCTGATGAAGGCCATGGGAATGAACACCGCTGAGAGCACCAGGGCGATGCCCACCAGCGCGCTGGTGATCTCCTGCATGGACTTCCGGGTGGCCTCCTTGGGCGGCAGGCCCTCCTCGCTCATGATGCGCTCCACGTTCTCCACCACGACGATGGCGTCGTCCACCAGCAGGCCGATGGCCAGCACCATGGCGAACATGGTCAGCATGTTGATGGAGAAGCCGAAGGCCGCCAGGGCCCCGAAGGTGCCGAGCAGGACCACGGGCACGGCGATGGTCGGGATGATCGTCGCCCGGAAGTCCTGCAGGAACAGGTACATGACCAGGAACACCAGGACGATGGCCTCGGCCAGGGTCTTGACCACCTCCTCGATGCTCACGCGCACGAAGGGCGTGGTGTCGTAGGGGAAGATGTAGCTGACGCCGGCGGGCAGGTTCCTGGAGAGTTCGCTCATCTTGTCGCGCACGCGTTTGACCGTGTCCAGGGCGTTGGCCCCGGTGGCGAGCTTGACCGCGATGCCCGTGGCCGGCTTGGAGTTGAAGCGGGTGACCGTGTCATAGTTCTCGTTGCCGAGTTCGATGCGCGCCACGTCGGACAGGCGCACCGAGGAGCCGTCCTGGTTCACGCGGAGGACGATGTCGGCGAACTGCTGCCGGGTCTGAAGGTAGGTCTGGGAGAGGATGGTGAAGCTCATCTGCTGGCCTTCCCGGGCCGGCGTGCCGCCGATCTGCCCCGCGGAGATCTGGGCGTTCTGGGCGGTGATGGCGTTCTTCACGTCCGCGGGGGTCAGCTTGTAGCTGTTCAGCTTGTCCGGATCGAGCCAGACGCGCATGGCGTACTGCGCGCCGAAGAGCATGGTTTCGCCCACGCCGTCCACGCGGCTGATGGGGTCGAGCAGATAGCTGGAGGCGTAGTCGCTCAAGTCGCCGCCGGTCGTCTTCGGGTCGTCGGAGGTCAGGGCGATGACCATGAGAAAGCTGGAGGAGCTCTTGTTCACGGTGACGCCCTGGCGCTGCACGGATTCCGGCAGCAGGGGCATGGCCAGGGAGAGCTTGTTCTGCACCTGCACCTGGGCGATGTCCGGGTCGGTGTCGGAGTCGAAGGTCAGGGTGATGGAGGCCTGGCCGGTGGCGTCGCTGGTGGACGACATGTAGCGCAGGCTGTCCAGGCCTTTCATTTTCTGCTCAATGACCTGCGTGACGGTGTCCTCGACGGTCTGCGAGGACGCCCCGGGATACATGGCGCTGATGGAGACCGCCGTGGGCGCGATTTTCGGATATTGCGACACCGGCAGCTTGAGGATGGAGAGGACGCCCGCCAGCATGATGATGATGGCGATGACCCAGGCGAAGACCGGGCGGTCGATGAAGAACTTGGCCATGACGCACGCCTCCGGCCCTAGCTGCGGGCGGCGGCGGGGGCCGTCTCCGGCTTTCCGGCGGGCGGCGTCTGCTGCGCCGCGGCCGCGGGCGTCTGCGGCCGGGCGGCCTCCACGACCTTGACCTTGGCGCCCGCGCGGGCCTTCTGCAGGCCCTCAACGATGATCCGGTCGCCGGCGGCCAGCCCTTCGCTCACCAGCCAGTCGTCGCCGATGACGCGATCCGTGACGATGGGGCGCAGCTCCACCAGACCGTCCCCCCGCACCAGCATGACCTGGGGGTTGCCCTTGGAGTCGCGAACCACGGCGGCCTGGGGCACGAGGATGGCGTTTTCGTCCATGCCCTCCTCCAGGATGGCGCGCACGTAGAGCCCGGGCAGCAGCATGTGCCCGGGATTGGGGAACAGCGCGCGCAGCGTCACCACGCCGGTGGACTGGTCCACGGTGATGTCCGAGAACTGCAGGACGCCCTCCTCGGGGTACGGCGTGCCGTCCTCCAGGAGCAGGCGCACCCGGGCCCCGTTGGCGGCGGAGTTCTTCAGCCGGCCGCTGGCGAAATCGCGCTGGAGCCGCAGGACCTCCGCGCTGGCCTTGGTCACGTCCACGTAGATGGGGTCGATCTGCTGCACGGTGGCCATGGGCGTCGCCTGGCTGGCCGTCACCAGGGCCCCGGGCGTGACCGTGGACTTGCCGATGCGGCCGGAGATGGGCGCCACGACCTTGGTGTAGCCCAGGTTGATCCGGGCCGTCTCCAGGGCGGCCTTGGCGGCCACGACCTCGGCGAGGCTCTGCTTGTACGCGGCCTGGGCGTCGTCGTTGTCCTGGCGGCTCACGCCGTTGGTGCGGAGGATGTTGGCGTAGCGCTCGGCCTTGAGCCTGGACGGCTGGGCGTTGGCCTCGGCCCGGACCAGCGCGGCCTTGGCGCTGTCGTAGGCGGCCTGGAACGGGGCCGGATCGATCTGGTACAGCACCTCGCCCTGCTTCACGTCCGTGCCCTCCGTGAACAGCCGGGACTTGATGATCCCGCCGACCTGGGGCCGCACTTCGGAGACGAGATGGGCCGAGGTGCGGCCGGGCAGGGCCGTGACGAGCTTCACCTGGCGGGGCGCGACGGTCAGCACCGTGACCTCGGGCTCGACGGGCTGAACGTTGCCGGCCTGGCTCTTCTCGCAGGCGGCGCAGGCCAGGCCCAAAAGGCCGCACAACAACACTGCCGCAAATTTCTTGTGGATGCGCATGAATCACACCTTGACTTGTTCAGAGGTTGCGAGAGCGGCGTAGGGCTCAACAGCCCTTCATGTTTCCGCCGCCGGCCCCCAGGCGGACGATGCCGCCCAGGGAAAATTCGAGGATGAAGCCGACGATGGCGTCGAGGTCGCCGGAATTGAACGCAAGGGCGGGGTCCAGAACGCTCATGGAGCTTCCGGCGAACCCCGTGAGCAGGCACTGGCCGACGATGCTCACCGCGCAACGCGACACGGTGGCCGCGTCGACCCCGGGGAGCATCGCCCGCAGGATCTCCAAAAGCATGGCGTGGGACGGGCGGCAGTGCCTTTCCAGAATCTTCCGGCACTGCTCCGAGGACGGCTCGATGAATTCATGGGTGACCAGACGGCCAAGCCGCTGCGACGTCAGGTCGGCTTCGTTGAGGAACTGCGACAGAAGGCTTCTGACGAAGCTCCGCAGGCGCTCCTCCGGCGGGGCGTCCGGCGCGGCCTCACGGTTATGCGGGAAGAGCTGCTGCTTCTGTTCCAGGTAGTCGCTGATCACGGCGAGATAGAGCCGTTCCTTGCTGCCGAAGTGATAGTTCACCGCGGCGACGTTCAACCGGGCCGAGGTGCAGATTTTCCGAATGGTGCCGTGCTCCGGCCCAAGTTCGGAGAACACCTCCCGCGCAACCTGAAGCAGGCGGGCCTTGGTCTCCGAATCCCGTTTTCCGTCCATGCCGCTGACTCCCCATGTGCCGAGCGCCCTCCGCGAATCCTTTTATGCTGCTGATTTGCATAAAAAAACCCCGCCGTTGGGGTGATTGCGTCGTACAGCGCTTCCGTGTAAACTGACCGTACAGTACGGTTCAATCTTTGTTTTGTCAACCCCCGGCTTGACGGGCTGGGACATTTCCGGGAGAAAAGAAATGGGAGGCGGATGCTGCCGATGATGAACGAACGAACAGCACGGGACAGACGCGCCGAGATTCTGGACATCGCCGGCCCCCTGTTCCTTGAGTACGGCTACCAGGGGACCTCCATGTCGCAGATCGCCGCCGCCGTCGGCGGCTCGAAGGGCACGCTCTACGCCTACTTCGACAACAAGGAGTCGCTCTTCGAGGCCTACATGCAGATGAGCGTGCGGCAGAAATCGGCGGACGTCTTCGAATTCCCGGCCAACCTGGACGACATTCCCGGCGCGCTGACCCGGCTGGGCCACAAGTTCCTCGAACTGGTGACGGAGGAAAGCTCGCGGGAGATGCTGCGCCTGCTCTACCACGAGGCCCCGCGGTTTCCGGAGATCGGCCGGATCTTCTACGAAACCTGTTTGCTGCGCGGCAGGTCCCAGCTCACGGCCTTTCTGATCCGGGCCAACGACGCGGGCGCGCTGCACGCGCCCGATCCGGAGCTGGCGGCGGAGCAGTTTCTGACCCTCTGCCAGGCCAAGCTGGTGATGCCGGTGATGCTCTGCGTCACGCCGAACATCGGCCCGGACGAGGCGGAGGCGGTGATCAAGGCCGCGGTGACGATGTTCCTGGCCGCCTACGGCGCGCCGCAAAGCAAGGCCTAGGGGGCAGTCATGGGCAGACACGCCTACAAGATCAGCATCGAGGCGCTCGGCGCGGACTCCGGCCGGCTCGAATTCGAAACCGAAAGCCACGACGACATCCTGGCCCTGGCGGCCAGGATCGCCAAGGGCGACGCGCGCACGCTCCGCTTCCTGGTGGGGCTCAAGCTCTTCGGCGAGGCCCTGCGGGAGGAGCGCGACAGCCCGCTGTACCGGGATTTCCTGCCGCACTTCGGCGAATTCATCAAAAAGCTCAAAACCTCCGCGGTGAAGCTGGCGTAGCCGCCAACTTCGCCGGCCCCGCCGCTCAACGGTCGGCGTCGGGAGAGATCTGGACCGCCGGAGCCTCTCCCAAGCCGCCGGACGCCGCGTCGGACCGGGCCGCCGGCTTGGCCCGCCGGGTCAGGCGGTATACAAGCACGAAGAACACCGGCACGAAATAGATGCCCAGGACCGTGGCCGTGAGCATGCCGCCAATGACGCCGGTGCCGATGGCCTTCTGTCCGCCCTCCCCTGCGCCGTGGGCCAGCGCCAGAGGCAACACGCCGAGGATGAAGGCCAGGGAGGTCATGAGAATGGGACGCAGCCGCAGCCGGCAGGCCTCGACTGCGGCGTCGAGCAGATTCGCCCCCTTCTCCACGAGCTCCCTGGCGAACTCCACGATGAGGATGGCGTTCTTGGCCGAAAGCCCGATGGTGGTGAGCAGGCCGACCTGAAAAAACACGTCGTTGGTCAGTCCCCGGCCCAGGGTGGCCAAGACCGCCCCCACGACGCCCAGCGGCACCACCAGAATCACCGCCGTGGGAACGCTCCAGCTCTCATATAACGCGGCCAGGCAGAGAAACACCACCAGGATGGAGATGGCGTACAGGGCCGGAGCCTGCGCGCCGCTCATGCGCTCCTGATAGGACAGGCCGGTCCACTCCAGGCCGATGCCGGCGGGCAGCTTGGCGGTCATGGCCTCAATGGCGGCCATGGCTTCGCCCGAACTTTGGCCCGGCGCCGGCGCGCCCGTGATCTCCACGGCGGGGAAGCCGTTGTAGCGTTCCAGGCGCGGCGAGCCGTAGGTCCAGCGGCCCTCGGCGAACGCCGCGAAGGGCACCATCGCCCCGTCCTGGTTGCGCACGTACCAGCGGCCGATGTCGTCGGGCTTCATGCGGAACGGCGCGTCGCCCTGCACGAAGACTTTCTTCACCCGGCCGCGGTCCACGAAATCGTTGACGTAGCTGCCGCCGAGCACCGTGGACATGGCGTCATTGATGGCCGCGTGGGACAGGCCGAAGGCCCCGGCCTTGGCGTGGTCCACATCAATCTGATACTGCGGCGTGTCCTCCTGGCCGTTGGGCCGCACGTCGACAAGGCCATGATCCTCGCCGGCCATGCCGAGCAGCTGGTCGCGGGCCTTCATGAGGACCTCATGGCCCAGACCGGCGCGATCCTGGAGGAACAGATCAAAGCCCGTGGCGTTGCCAAGCTCCATCACCGCGGGCGGAATCAGCGCATAGACCATGGCGTTCTTCAGTTGCGAAAAGGCCGCCATAGCCCGCCCGGCAATCGCGGCAGCGCCGTCCTCCCCGCCCCGGCGCGCGCTCCAGTCCTTGAGCTTCACAAAGGCAAAGCCCGTGTTCTGGCCGTTTCCGGCGAAGCTGAAGCCGGCCACGGAAAAGACGGACTCCACGTTGGCCTTCTCGTTGCCCAGGAAGTAACGCTCAACCTGCCCGATGACCTCCAGGGTCTGCTCCTGGGTGGCCCCGACGGGAAGCTGGATCATGGTGTACAGCACGCCCTGATCCTCGTCGGGTAAAAAGGTCGATGGCAGGCGCAGAAACAACGCCCCCAGCGCGGCGACGATCAGGACATAGACGGCCAGGACGCGTTTGGCGCGCCCCAACAGCCCGCGCACTCCGCTCACGTAGCCGGCGGAGCTCCTGGCGAAGAGCCGGTTGAACCAGCCGAAGAACCCCTGCGATCCGGGCTGGCGCGCCTTCAGATCCAACGGCTTCAGGAAGGTGGCGCACAGGGCCGGGGTGAGCACGATGGCCACCAGCACCGAAAGGGCCATGGCCGAAACGATGGTCAGGGAGAACTGGCGGTAGATGACGCCCGTGGAGCCGCTGATGAAGGCCATGGGCACGAAGACCGCCGTGAGCACCAGGGCGATGCCCACCAGCGCGCCGGTGATCTGGTCCATGCTCTTCTTGGTGGCCTCCTTGGGCGGCAAACCCTCCTCGGCCATGATCCGCTCCACGTTCTCCACGACGACGATGGCGTCGTCCACCAGCAGGCCGATGGCCAGCACCATGCCGAACATGGTCAGCGTGTTGATGGAGAAGCCGCAGGCCGCCATGATGCCGAAGGTGCCCAGCAGCACCACCGGCACGGCGATGGCCGGAATAAGCGTCGTGCGCAGGTTCTGCAGGAACAGGTACATGACCAGGAGCACCAGCAGGATGGCTTCGGCCAGGGTCTTCACCACCTCCTTCACGGAGGCGCTGACGAAGGGCGTCGTGTCGTAGGGGACGACGAGCTGCACGCCACGGGGAAAGGTCTTGGAAAGCTGGGCCATGGCCGCGTTGACGTTCCTGACCGTGTTCAGGGCGTTGGCCCCGGTGGCGAGCTTGATGGCCAGCCCCGTGGAAGGCTTGCCGTTGTAGCGGCTCTCGTAGTCATAGCTCTCGCTGCCCAGCTCCACGCGGGCCACGTCGCCCAGATGAACGGCGGAGCCGTCGCGGTTGGAGCGCAGCAGGATGTTGCGGAACTGATCCGGCGTCTCCAGGCGCTTCTGGGACAGGATGGTGAAGTTCATCCGCTGACCGCGCACAGCCGGCGCGCCGCCGATCTGCCCCGTGGAGACCTGGGCGTTCTGCGCCGTAATGGCGTCCTTCACGTCGGCGGGCGTGAGCTTGTAGCTGTTCAGCTTGTCCGGATCGAGCCAGATGCGCAGGGCGTACTGCGCGCCGAAGAGGGTGGCCTCTCCCACTCCGTCGACGCGGCTGATGGGATCGAGCACATCGGAGGCCACGAAGTCCGCCAGGTCGTTCTCGGTCATGCTGTCGTCCTCGGAGACGAAGCCGAGGACCATGAGGAAGTTGCCGGCGCTCTTGGTCACGGAAATGCCCTGCCGCTGCACTTCCTCGGGCAGAAGCGGCGTGGCCAGGGCCAGCTTGTTCTGCACCTGCACCTGGGCGATGTCCGGATCGACCGACGGATCGAACGTGAGGGTGATGAGTACCTGCCCGGTGGCGTCGCTGGTGCTGGACATGTAGTTCAGCCGGTCCAGCCCGTGCATTTTCTGCTCGATCACCTGGGTTACGGTGTCCTCCAGGGTCTTGGGGGACGCGCCGGGATACGCGGCGGCGATGTTCACGGCGATGGGCGCGATGTTGGGATACTGCGCCACGGGAAGGCGCAGGATGGCGAGTCCGCCGGCCAACATGATGATGATGGCGATGACCCAGGCGAACACCGGACGATCGATGAAAAAACGTGCCATTGCGGGAATTCCTTTATTGCGGCTCCGCCGCGAAGGGCGCGGCCGCTCGACGTGTCCGATCAAGCGCCGCCAGCTGCGCGGCGAAACGTCCGGCTGTCAGCGCAAACGCCGCCAAGGCGCCAAGCAGAGCCGGAGCACGCGTGACTGCGTGACGGGCGATTGTCATGAACGACTGGCGATCCGAAAAGCTCTCCTGGTCTTCGGCCCGGTCCGCTTGGCGCGCAGACGGTCCAGCCCGCCCAGGGAGAACTCCAGGATGAAGTCGGTGAAGGGCTCGAGGTTGTCGGCCTTGAGCTCCATCTCGGGCATAACGCGCGAGAAGGCCTCCTGCCAGTCGAAGACCGTGCACTGTCCGATGATGCACGACGCCGCCCGGGACACGTCGCTTTCGGCCGCCGCCGGCAGCAGGCGGCGCACGAGGACGAGCAACCTGTCGTAATAGGGGCGGCAGTAACGTTCGTACAAGGCGGCGAAATGCTGCGAAGGCTCAATGAATTCCCTGGTGAACAGGCGGCCCAGCCCCTTGCTCACGGGATCGCCGTCGCCCATGGTCTGGAGCAGAAGGCTCCGGACATAGGCGCGCAGGCAATCCTCCGGCGGGCTGTCCGCGGTCACGCCCTCGTCGAGGGGGTACCGGCTCGTCATTTCCTGCATGAAGTCATCCAGCACGGCGACATAGAGGCCGTCCTTGCCGCCGAAATGGTAGCTTACGGCCGCCATGTTGGCCTCGGCCAGCTCGCAGATGTCCAGGACCTTGGCGTCGGGTCCCTGGGCGGCGAAGACCTCCCGGGCAGCCTGAATCAATTGCCGTTTCGTCGCGTTCTTTCTGGTCGGTTTCAAGTTCCGCCCCCTGCAAAAATCAAATTCATTTTTAATTTAAATTTAATTTTCAATCATGTCAATGATCGCCCGCCGCCCTGCGCCGATACCCAATTTACGTAGCAACTCCGCAAGAATCCTTAAAGATTCTCCCTAATGCAAAGCCGCCGGCGGACGATATGTGGGGCTGGAGTTCGTCATGCCGCTCGTCATCAATCACAACATCATGGCCATGGCCACCAGCCGGAACCTGGCCCAGGCCTACAGCCAGATGGCCCTGTCCACCAAACGCCTGTCCTCCGGGCAGCGGGTGATGAGTTCCTCCGACGACGCCGCCAGCCTGGCCATCCGCACGCTGATGCGCACCGACATCACCTCGCTCAACCAGGGCGTGCGCAACGCCAATGACGCCGTCTCCCTCGTCCAGACCGCCGACGGCGCGCTCGGCGTCATCGACGAGAAGCTGATCCGCATGAAGGAGCTGGCCATGCAGGCGTCCACGGGCACCTACTCGTCCGACCAGCGCCTGATCATCGACTCCGAATACCAGGCCATGGCCTCGGAGATCACCCGCATCGCCAAGGCCACGGACTTCAACGGCATCCACCTGCTCAACGGCAACCTCTCGGGCGACGTGCACAACGGCTCGGGCCTTACCGCGACGGGCAAGCTGAAGGTGCATTTCGGTTCCGGCAACGACTCCAACGAGGACTACTACTACGTGGCCATCGACAGCGCCACGGCCTCCGCCCTGGGCGTCGGCCTCTCCGCCTCCGGCGACGGCAAGTCGATCAGCACGCAGAGCCTGGCGCAAAAGGCCCTGGAGGCCCTGGACCACGCCATCGTGTCCAAGGACAAGATCCGCGCCAGGCTGGGCGCTTTCCAGAACCGCCTGATCAACACCATCGACAACCTGCAGAATCAGGCCCTGCGCCTGCAGGCGGCCGAATCGCAGATCTCGGACGTGGACGTCTCCACGGAGATGACCGCCTTCACCCGGAACCAGATCAGGGCCCAGGCGGCGGTGGCCATGCTCTCCCAGGCCAACAGCCTGCCCAAGCTGGCGCTCCAGCTGATCAGCGGATAATCGCGGAAGCCCGCACGCATGGCGCGGCCGCGGACGACGAAAAGGGCTTGCGGCACAGGTCCCTCGCCGGCAGCATTCCTCACATTTCAGGATATCCTCAAATATAAGGATACGCCCCGCCCACGCCTGCGGAATTCGGCGCGCCGCCATCAGCTTACCCATTGATATTCCGGCATGTTCTCCCGGCGATGCGCCTGTCCGGGCATGGCACGCTTTGTGCTCATGAAGCACATCGTCCGCCAGCACCTGCGCCAACGACGTAACAACCTGGAGAACACCATGCACAAACCCGCCACTGACGTCACACGAAAGGTCAACGCAGAATTCCTGAAACAACTGCCATTTGAAAACACACAGGATTTTGAGGACATCCGGCGAGGGCTCATCGCGGAGACGCCGGATTTGGCGATCCGCGACACGTCCGGCAACGTCGTCTGGGACATGAAGAGCTATTACGGCTTCATGGGAGGAGACGCCGCGGCTCCGGACACGGTCAATCCGAGCCTCTGGCGCCACGAGCGCCTCACCACCCTCGCCGGCCTGTTCAAGGTCGTGGACGGCATCTGGCAGGTCCGCGGGTACGACATCTCCAACATGACGCTGATCCGGTCCGACTCCGGCTACATCATCGTCGATCCCCTCACCTCAGTGGAGACGGCCCAGGCGGCCCTGGCGCTCGCCTTCAAGCACCTCGGGGCGAAGCCCATCGTCGCGGTCATCGTCACCCACAGCCACGCGGACCACTACGGCGGACTGGAGGGGGTGGTTTCCGCCGCGGACGTGAAGTCCGGCGCGGTGCGCCTTGTCGCGCCCGACAAATTCGCCGAAGAAACCGTCAGCGAAAGCATCCTCGTGGGCAAGGCCATGGCCCGGCGCGCCTGCTACCAGTTCGGCACCCTGCTGGACCGCGGGCCGCAGGCGCAGGTGGGCTCCGGCCTGGGCAAGGACACCTCGACCGGCAGGGTCTCCCTGCTGTTCCCCAACACGACGATCACCAAGACCGGCGAGACGCTGAACATCGACGGCGTGGACTTCGTGTTCCAGATGACGCCGGATGCCGAGGCCCCGGCGGAGATGTGCTTTTACCTGCCGCAGTTCAAGGCCCTGTGCATGGCGGAGCTGGTCAACAGCCACCTGCACAACCTGCTGCCCTTCCGCGGCGCGAAGGTCCGCTCCGCCAAGCAGTGGGCGCACCACCTGCAGGAGGCCCTGGAGATCTTCGGCGGCAAGACCGACGTCCTGTTCATCACCCACCACTGGCCGTGCTGGGGCCGGGACAACGTCGCCGTCTACCTGCGGAAGCAGCGCGATCTGTACAAGTTCATCAACGACCAGACCGTGCGGCGGATCAACCATGGCCAGACCATGATCGAAATCGCCGAGGAGTTGAAGCTGCCCGAGGGGCTGGACAAGGAGTGGTTCAACCGCGGGTATTACGGCCACCTGAACCACAACGTGAAGGCGACCTACCAGTGGTACCTGGGCTGGTTCGACGCCAACCCCGCGCATCTGCACGAGCTGCCGCCCGTCGAGGCGAGCCGCAAGTACGTGGAGTACATGGGCGGGCCGGACGAGGTGCTGCGCAAGGCCCAGGCGAGCTTCGCCGAGGGCGAGTACCGCTGGGTGGCCCAGGTGGTGAACCATCTGGTGTTCGCCTACCCCGGGAACGAGGCCGCGCGCGCGCTGCAGGCCGACGCCCTGGAGCAGATGGGCTACCAGTCCGAGGGCGGCACCTGGCGCAACTGCTACCTCACCGGCGCGCTGGAGCTGCGCGGGGAAAGCAAGCGGAGAGCCGCGCTGGGCTCAGTCAACGCCGCCGCCCTGACGAACCTGCCCACGGAGCTTTTGCTGGACTATCTGGCCGTGCAGTTGGACCCGGCCAAGGCCGAGGGGGTCGCGCTCCGGCTCAACCTGCGCTTCACCGACGTCCAGGAAAACTGGCAGTGGACGCTGCACGACGCGGTGATGAACTGCTGGGCCGCGCCGCTGCAGGACGCGGACGCCGAATACACGCTCTCGCGCGACGCCTTCAACGCCATCGCCTGCGGGGCGACGAGCGTGGACGCGGCCATCGCCTCCGGCGCGGTCGTGGAGATCGGCCAGGCCGGCGCGTTGCAGCGGATGTTCGCGGCGCTGGAGCAGGACGGGCAGTGGTTCAACATCGTGCTGCCCTAGCCTGACGCCGTCTTCACCGTCAGCATTCCACCGCCTTGGGGAGGGCGCACCCTCCCCGGGGCGGCGTGGCGCAGGCCGCCGGAGCCGGGGGCGGGGCGCTATTGACAGGTCTCGCCGGGCAGATCTAACAATTATCGTACCGGGATACGATTACGGCCGGGGTGCCGCCGCAGGCGCGCGGGACGGATGAATGAAGACAGGCAGGTGCGCCATATGTCCGATACGCATGCCCAATCAGCCGAATTCGAGCGCATGGCCACGGAACTGGCCGTGACGTTCATCAATCTGCCGCCGGAACAGATCGACGCGCATATCGAGGGCGCCTTGCAGCGCCTGGTGCTCTTCTTGGGCTGCGACCGCTCGACGCTGACGCAGTATGATGAGCAGGGAAACGCCTCAGCGACGCACTGCTGGGCCAAGCAGGATTATCCCCGGCGCATCCGCTACGACCCCTTGGATGAATATCCGTATATATCGAGTATATTGGAAACGGCGGAGACCGTCAGCATCGTCAAGCTGGACACCCTGCCCGCCAATGCGGAGAGGGACAGGAAAACGATGTTGAATTACGGCCCGCGCTTCATGATCTGCATGCCGCTGCGCGTCGAGGGCAAGTATATCGGAGCCATCACCATCGGCAGCTTTACGCAGACATTCGACCTTCCGCAGGAAATGCTCAACCGCCTGCCGTTGCTGAGCACGATCGTCGCCAGCGCCTTGACCAAAAAGCGGATGGATTTGAACATCAAGAAAGCCTACAATGAAGTGAACCGGCTGAAGAATCTCATTGAGGCGGAGAACTGCATCCTGCAGGACGATCTCGACAGGTACTGCCTGTCCCAGTTCAACATGGTTGGCGCGAGCCGGGCGTTCAAGCAGCTCCGCCGCCAAATCGCGCAGGTGGCGGCCACGGACGCCACGGTCCTCATCCTCGGGGAGACCGGAACGGGCAAGGAACTGGTGGCGCGCAGCATCCACAGCATGAGCAGCCGCGGCAAGCGCTCCATGATCAGCCTGAACTGCGCGGCCTTTTCCCCGGAGCTCATCGACAGCGAGCTGTTCGGCCACGAAAAGGGGGCCTTCACCGGGGCCGTGTGCAAGAAGCTGGGGCGGTTCGAAATCGCCGACGGATCCAGCCTGTTTTTCGATGAGGTCGGCGAACTCACCTCCTCGGCCCAGAGCAAACTCCTGCGCTTCCTGCAGGAGAAGCAGTTCGAGCGGGTGGGCTCCGCGCGGCCGATCCGGGTGGACGTGCGCGTCCTGGCCGCGACCAATCGCGACCTGACGGCGGAGATGCAGAACGGCCGTTTCCGCGAGGACCTCTTCTACCGGCTCAACGTGTTTCCCATCCAGGTGCCGCCGCTGCGCGAGCGCCTGGACGACATCCCCCTGCTGGTCAACCTGTTCATCTCGGAATTCGCGATCGCCATGCGCAAGGACGTCCGGCAAATCAACAGCAGCGACCTGCAGGCGCTGCAGCGGTATCCCTGGCCGGGCGACGTCCGCGAGCTGCGAAACGTGGTGGAGCGCGCGATGATCCTGAACAACGGGCCGACCCTGCGCATCTCCCTGCCGGAAATGACGGACTGCGCGGCCAACGTGGGCAGTCTTCAGGACGCGGAGCGCCAGCACATCCTGGCCGCCCTGGAAAGGACGGAATGGCGGGTCAGCGGCAGCAAGGGCGCGGCGAGAATCCTGCAAATCAACCCCAAGACCCTGGAGTCGCGCATGCGGCGGCTCGGCATCTCCCGCGCAACCCGCGGAAGGCTCTGCCTGCTCAACTGACGGACCGCGCGCCCCGACGCGCGACGCACCGGAGATCCCTTTATTTCAGGCCATCCTGAAATGGAGGGATTTTAGCTGCGCCAGCGCCGGCGCAAGCGCTGTCCGCATTCTTCCAATATCGCAGAATCACACGAGAAAATACGCAGTCCGCCGGCGACGGCCGTCCGGCACGGGGCATGCTAGCATCCCGTCGGAGAATCGCGCCACAACCTCAAGGGAGAGCCGCATGCACAAGCCAGCCACGGAGACGACGCGCAAAGCCAACGCGGAGTTCTTGAAGCACTTGCCGTTCGACGACGTCCGCGACGCCGAGGACGCCCGGCGCGGACTCATCGCGGAAACCCCGGATCTGGTCATCCGCGACGACGCCGGGGGCGTCGTCTGGGACATGAAGTCCTATGCCGACTTCCTCAGCGCGGGGCGGGCGGCCCCGGACACGGTGAACCCGAGCCTCTGGCGGCAGGAGCGCCTGTGCACCCTGGCCGGGCTGTTCGCGGTGACGGACGGCGTCTGGCAGGTGCGCGGCTATGACCTCGCCAACATGGCCGTCATCCGCTCCCGGTCCGGCTACATCGTCGTCGACCCCCTCGGCACGGTGGAGACGGCCCGCGCGGCCATCGAACTGGTCTACAGGCACCTCGGCAGGAAGCCCATCACGGCCGTGGTCATCACCCACAGCCATGCGGACCACTTCGGCGGCCTTGAAGGCGTGGTTTCCGCTGCGGACGTGCTGTCCGGCGCCGTGCCCGTGATCGCCCCCCGCGGGTTCAACGAAGCGGCGGTCAGCGAGAACATCTTCGTCGGCCGGGCCATGAACCGCCGGGCCTGCTACCAGTTCGGCCCGCAACTGCCGCGCGGCCCCCGGGGCCAGGTCGGCACGAGCGTAGGCAAGAGCCTCCCCACGGGCAGCGGCAGGCTGGCCTTTCCCAACACCTTCGTCCGGCGCACCGGCGAGCGGCTGACCGTCGACGGGGTGGAGTTCGTGTTCCAGATGACGCCCGACACCGAATCGCCCGCGCAGATGTGCTTTTACCTGCCGCAGTTCAGGGCCCTGTGCATGGCCGACATGATCCTGCGCACGCTGCACAACCTGCTGCCCTTCCGCGGCGCGCAGGTCCGCTCGCCCAAGCTCTGGGCCCGCTATCTCCACGAGGCCCTGGAGCTCTTCGGCGACGAGAGCGACGTGCTGTTCATCTGCCACAACTGGCCGTGCTGGGGCCGGGACAGGATCGCCGACTTCATCGGCAAGCAGCGCGACGCCTACAAATTCATCAACGACCAGACCGTGCGCCACATCAACCACGGCCAGACCATGACCGAGATCGCCGAGGCGGTCGACCTGCCCGAGGCCCTGCGCCGGGCCTGGTTCAACCGCTATTACTACGGCCACGTCAGCCACGACATCAAGGCCGTCTACCAGCGCTACCTGGGCTGGTTCGACGCGAACCCGGCGCACCTGCACGAGCTGCCGCCCGTGGAGGCCGGCCGGCGCTACGTCGAGTTCATGGGCGGGGCGGCGGAGGTCCTGCGCAAGGCCCGCGCGGCCTTCGCGAAGGGCGAGTACCGCTGGGTGGCCCAGGTCGTGAACCACGTGGTCTTCGCCGAGCCGGAAAACCGGGAGGCGCGGGAGCTGCAGGCCGACGCCCTGGAGCAGATGGGCTACCAAGCTGAGAGCAGCACCTGGCGCAATTGCTACCTGAGCGCCGCCATGGAGCTGCGGGAGGGCGTCAGGAAGATCGCCATCGCTCCACTCAGCCTCTCCATGGTGTCCAACATGCCGACGGAGCTGCTGCTGGACTCCCTGGCCACGCTGGTCGATCCGGCCAAGGCCGGGGACACGGCGACCCGCCTCAATCTGCACTTCACCGATCTCGGGGAAGACTGGCAGTGGACCCTGGAAAGCGCGGTCATGAACTGCTGGGCCAGGCCGCTGCCGCAGGCGGACGCCGAATGCACGCTGACCCGCGACACGTTCAACAAAATCGCCTGCCGCCAGCTCCCCGCGCGGGAGGCCATCGCCTCCGGAGCCGTCCGGACGCGCGGCGACAGGGACGCCCTGGCCCGGATGTTCGGCGCGATCGAGGACCAGCCGGACTTCTGGTTCAACATCGTCACGCCGTAACCCAGCGCCGCGCGCGGCGGCCCCGCGAATGTCCCGGCGACGTTCGCGGGCCGCCCGCCGGCGTCCTGCGCTCGTTCCCGCCCTCCAGCCTCCCGCCCCACTACGTCCCCCGCCACCCGCTCGCCGCAACGCCTGAAGTCCTGCCGTCCCGCCGCCAAACCCGGCGGACGGCACGGCGGTTCATCACGCCTCACGCCGGCATGGAATTCCTCACATTTCAGGACATCCTGATATGCGAGAAGTCCGGCCTTTCCCAACAACGCGCCGGCTGGAAGCGGCGCATACGTAACGCGCCGATTATTTGGGAATTAAATCACAAACGCCGGCCGCCGGCCCCCTGGCATGGGACTTGCGATTCTTCAGCGGATGCTGGCGGCTGTTCCGCCGCCAGGCGCACACCGGAAACAATCCCAGGAGAACATCATGCCGAAACCCGCCACCGCGGCCACCAGACAAGCCAATGCGGCCCTGCTGAACAGGCTGCCGTTCGACAACACCCAAGACTACGCCGACGCCCGGCGCGGGCTGCTCGTCGAGACGCCGGACCTCGTCATCCGCAACGAGGCCGGCGAACCCTTTTGGGACATGAAGTCCTATTACGATTTCCTGGGCGGCGGGGCCAAGGCCCCGGAGACGGTGAACCCGAGCTACTGGCGTCACGAGCAGCTCGGCGCGCTGGCCGGCCTCTTCGAGGTCACGGACGGCGTCTGGCAGGTGCGCGGCTACGATCTCGCCAACATGACCCTGATCCGCTCCAACACCGGCTACATCATCATCGATCCGCTCGGCGCGGTGGAAACGGCCCGCGCGGCCCTGGCCCTGGCCTTCAAGCACCTGGGCAAGCGGCCCATCGTGGCCGTGGTCATCACGCACAGCCACTTCGACCACTTCGGCGGCCTCGAAGGCGTGGTCTCCGTCGATGACGTGGTGTCCGGCGCGATTCCCGTGATCGCCCCCGACGGGTTCAACGAGGCGGTGGTCAGCGAGAACATCTTCGCCGGCCGGGCCATGAACCGCCGGGCCTGCTACCAGTTCGGCCCCCAGCTGCCGCACGGCCCGCAGGGACTTGTCGGCACGAGCATGGGCAGCGGCGGCAGATCCGGCCTGATCTTCCCCAACACGTTCGTCCTGCGCACCGGCGAGAAGATGACCATCGACGGGGTGGAGTTCGTGTTCCAGATGACGCCCGATTCCGAGTCCCCCGCGCAGATGTGCTTTTACCTGCCGCAGTTCAGGGCGCTGTGCATGGCCGACATCACCGTGTACACGCTGCACAACCTGCTGCCCTTCCGCGGGGCCCAGGTGCGCTCGGGCAAGCTCTGGGCGCACCACATCCACGAGGCCCTGGAGCTCTTCGGCGACGCCAGCGACGTGCTGTTCATCTGCCATCACTGGCCGTGCTGGGGCCGGGACAAGATTGCGAACTTCCTCCGCAAGCAGCGCGACATCTACAAGTTCATCAACGACCAGACCGTGCGCCGGATCAACCACGGCCAGACCATGACCGAGATCGCCGAGGCGGTCGACCTGCCCGACGGGCTGGGGCTGGAGTGGTTCAACCGGAGCTACTACGGCCACGTCAACCACGACATCAAGGCCACCTATCAGCGCTACCTGGGCTGGTTCGACGCGAACCCGGCGCACCTGCACGAGCTGCCGCCCGTGGAGGCCGGCCGGCGCTACGTCGAGTTCATGGGCGGGGCGGAGGCGGTGCTGCGCAGGGCGCGGGCCTATTTCGACGCGGGCGACTACCGCTGGGTGGCCCAGGTCGTGAACCACGTGGTCTTCGCCGATCCGGAGAACCGGGAGGCGCGGGAGCTGCAAGCCGACGCCCTGGAGCAGATGGGCTACCAGGCCGAAAGCAGCACCTGGCGCAGCTGCTACCTGAACGGGGCCATGGAGCTGCGCGAGGGCGTCAGGAAGGTCCCCATGTCGCCCATCGGTCTTTCCGCCGTGGCCAACATGCCGACGGCGCTGCTGCTGGACTATCTGGCCACGCAGGTCGACCCGGCCCGCGCCGGGGACAGGGCGCTCCGCCTCAATCTCCTGTTCTACGCCCCCAGGGAGGACTGGCAGTGGACCCTGGAAAACGCGGTCATGAACTGCTGGGCCAGGCCGCTGCCGCAAGCGGACGCCGAATACATGCTCACCCGCGACACGTTCAACAAAATCGCCTGCCGCCAGCTCTCCGCGCGGAAGGCCATCGATTCCGGAGCCGTCCAGGCGCGCGGCGACAGGGACGCCCTGGCCCGGATGTTCGGCGCGATCGAGGATTCGCCGGACTTCTGGTTCAACATCGTCACGCCGTAGGCGCCGGTGCGCGCAATGAGCCTGTGGCTGGCCTGTCCGCCCAGCCAGGGGAACCGAGTCCACCCGGTCGGCCGAAGCGAGCCGAGCCGTTTGTCCCAATCCCCAGAACCTCTTACCCGGCTGAGAAGGAGTCCCGTATGCGCACGAAACGACACACCGCAGCAAGTGTTTCCCTGGCCTGGCTCTTCTTGATGCTGCTCGCGTTCCCGTCTTTTTCCCAGGCGGATGACGACGATGCGAACCGCAAGTTCGGGCCCATGCAGGGCGTTCCGGCCAGCGTCTCCCTCGGCGGCGGCGGTCTGCTTCCCGAGGGCCGCCTCACCGCGGCCTACAACGTCAGCTACCGCTCCAAGTACGAGTCCCTTGCGGGCAGCGATCAGACGAACAACCGGAACATCGACAACACCACGTTCATCAACCTGCTCAAGTTCCGCTACGGCGTCACGGACCGCCTGGAGATCCAGACGGTGACCCCCTACACGTTCTATGATCCCAAGACCGGCCGCGATCTGGACAGCTGGGGCGACTCCCTGCTCGCCGTAGCCTACGGCTTCCTGCAGGAAAAGCTGGGCGATCCTTTGAGCCTGACCCTCAACGTCAAGGCCGGCCTGCCCACCGGCGGCATGGGCCCCAGCGCCCTGCCCGGCGGCGGCGTCTGGAGCGGCCAAGCCTGGCTCGGCCTGACCAAGACCATGGGGCTGCATCAAGTGTCCTTCGACCTCTGGGGCGCCGCGCCGTTCGAGGAAGGCAACCAGCACCTGCGCAAGGGCGACAGCTGCGGCTTCAACTACGCATACAAGTACGCGCTGACCAAGAACCTGGACATGGGCGTCGAGGGCACCATTGAGCACGCCGACCGGGGCAAGCGTTTGGGCGTCGAGGTCAAGAACGATTACACCGAATGGTACACCGGCCCCGCCCTCACCTACAACATTCCGGGAACGACCGTTGACCTGGCTTTCGGGGCCTATCTCCCGGTGTATCGCAGCTATGGTCAGAACACGTCTTCCGACAGCGTCCGTTGGGACGGCAAGATCTTCATCCTGTGGTAACCCAAAGGGAGAACAGAATGAGCACCCCAGCCAGCGCGCTCCCGATAACTCAGGACATCAGCGCCGGACTCGGCGCGAAACGCATCAAGAACAACTACTTTGACGGCCTGCAGACAACACTGCTGCATAAGTGCATTTTCTTCCTGATCATGCTCGCGTTCTTCTTTGAGCAGATGGACAACGCGAATTTCACGTATATCGCACCGGCGCTTATGAAATCCGCCAACATGAGCATGACCGACATCGGCCATATCACCTTCTGCTATTTCATCGCCATGACGGTTGGCGGCCTTCTGGGAGGCGTTCTCTCGGACTTTCTCGGCCGGCGGAAGGCCTTTCTGCTTTCAACCCTGATCTTCACCGTCGCTTCGGTGATCAATGGCTGGACGGACAACAAGATCGTCTTCATCATCGCCCGGGCGATGACGGGATTCGGCATCTTCAGCCTCATGGTCTGCGCGCAAACCTACATGACCGAGATGGCCCCGGCGGAATGCCGCGGGAAGTGGCAGGGGCTCGTGGCGTGCGTGGGCTTCTGCGCCATGCCCTTCATCGGGTTCATGTGTCGGATGGTCATCCCGATTTCGCCGGAGGCCTGGCGGTATATCTTCTATGCCGGCGGCCTCGGCTTCATCGCCTTTGCAATGGCCTACTTCTACCTGCCGGAATCCCCGCGTTGGCTTGTGGGCAAGAAGCGGCTGGCGGAAGCCGAAGCCGTCGTCAAAAAGCTCACCGGCATAAGCGTTGACCTCAGCGAGGTCGCGGCGGCGAATACCGAGCCGCACGCCAAGGTCATGGACGTCCTGCTTGGCATGCTGCAACCGAAGTACATCAAGAGAACGCTCGTCATACTCATTTTGTTCCTTTGCTATACGCCTCCGGGCTTCATGATTTTCGTGTGGACGGGCGTCATTCTCAAGCAGAAAGGCTACACGATGAACGATGCGCTGACGGCGACGATGATCATCCAATTCGCCCTGCCGGTCGGCGCCTACTTCTCGTCGTTGATATCGGACCGCGGCGGCCGCAAGGTGCCGATCATCATCACCCTGATCGTGATGGCCATTACGTTCCTCGTGTTCGGAAACAGCGACCAGTATTGGCTGATCGTCGGGGCGGGCTTCTGCACGCAGATGGCGGCGACGGTCATGTTCCTGTTGTACTTCACGTATTGCTGCGAACAGTATCCCACAAGGATGCGCAATACCGCATCCGGCCTGCAAAACGCAGCGGGACGGTTGGCCACGGCGGCATACCAGCCCATCGTGCCGATTGTCGTCGCGGCATACGGTTTTTCCGGGATGTGCGGGCTCAACGCGGCGTTGCTCATCCTCCCCGCGATTGTCGTCGCGATCTGGGGCGTCCGCACCGGCGGCAAGTCTTTGGAAGAAATCAGCTAGCGTCGCCCCGTGATCTTGCGGGACCCTTCCCGGGAGCCGGCTGCGGTCCGCGACCGTTGGCCGGCTCCTGTGCGCAGGCGCAAAACCGGCGCGCCATTCGGCATCGGCCGTTCTTCCGTGTCGTCGCGTCCCGCTGATCAAAAACAGGCGTCGCGCTACAGGCTGGGGGACAATAGGGGAGCAAACAGAAAAAGGGCTTGCGGCATCTCTGCTGCAAGCCCTTGATTCTTTTGGTAGCGGGGGCAGGATTTGAACCTACGACCTTCGGGTTATGAGCCCGTAAGTTTATAATTCCTAACCATTTCCTAACAAGTTTAACTGAGCCCTAACACCCCATATTATCATTGACTTATAACACACACATCGGGTAATCAACCCATAGGGTGTTTAACCATTTTTTGCCATATTTATGCACTTGGTTAGGAATAGGTTAGGAATTTGGAGCTGCGCTCAGCAGGTGATACCAGCAGGTTACGACACAAAATTCAGCGGGTGGTTAGGAATGGCGACGAAGTATCAACGTGCGGATCATACCCGTTGGCCAGGCGTGTACCTCTACGAAAGCCAGGAGAGGAAACACCAAGGGAAGCCGGACGCCTGCTATGTCATTGCCTACAGGATTGACCGCAAGCTTCGCTGGGAGAAGATTGGCTGGAAGTCCGAAGGCTACACGCCGCAGGTTGCGGCAGAGCTACGCGCCAACCGCATGAAGCAAATCCGCCACGGCGAGGAAGTGAAGACTTCAAAGGAGATTCAGCGTGAAGGCCGCGCCAGGGACCGCACCATTTCCGACATTGCCGAGGCCTACTTCCACTCAAAGGGCGATTCCCTCAAAGGGCTGAAAACTGACCTCAACCGCTGGGAGAAGCATCTGCACCCGATGATCGGCGAACTCGCAGCGAGCCGACTATCGGACTTGGACATTTCGAAGATCAAGCGTTCCATGCATGGGCGCGCACAGGCGACAGTCTGGAACGCCTTGGAACTCCTGCGTCGAGTCGTTAACTTTGGAGCCCGCTCAGGCCTCTGCCCTCCTCTCAATTTCGTGATCAACATGCCTCACAAGGACAATGAGGTGGTTGAGTACCTGACAAAGGAAGACGCTGCTCGCCTACTCGAAATATTGGCGACATGGCCGACGCAAGATGTGGCGCGCATGCTCAAGTTGGCAATGTTTACAGGTATACGACGCGGTGAAATCTTCAAGCTCCAGGATCGCGATTTGGATTTTCACGCAGGGTTCATCACGCTCCGTTCTCCCAAAGGTGGAAAGACCGTTTCAGTGCCAATGAACCCCATCGCACGTGAGACACTGAGAGATCAGCTACAGTGGCGAGACGAACACCATCCGGGGAGCCCCCAGGTTTTCCCTGGCAGAAATGGCGGCCAGAGAACGGACTCCAACGCGGTTGATCGAATCAAGGTTGCCGCAGGCCTGCCTAAGAGCTTTCGTATCTTCCATGGACTCAGGCACCACTACGCCGTGACCCTAGCCAACTCTGGCAAGGTGACGCTCGACATGATAGGTGAGTTGCTGACTCACAAGAGCGCGGCAATGACAAAGCGATACGGCCAATTCTTGCCCGACGCCATCAAGGAAGCTGGAAATTTGGCTGCTCAACTTGTTCAAGCTTCCGCCGAGCCTAGCAGCCACAGCCCTGCCGACGACGAACGGAAATGCAGTAATGGTAGCAATTAATAGCGAGGAAAAGCTGTTGAACACTGGCCGCGGCATAGCTCAAATCGACTTCACACTAAAAGCGATCATCACCTGTGAAGAGCTTTTCAAACGCTGGCTTGGGGTCTCAGCTCAACAATTCGCCCAGATGGTTAACGTTGGCAAACCAACGCCATATATTTGCGAAAGAGAAACATCTAAAGGCGAAACTGAAAAATCATATACCTGCCGCGTAGCGACATTCGACGCAAAGCTGCCACCCTACCACGACGGCTTTAATGGCTTCTGGCTTTATAGAGATATTGTATTCTCAATCGAAGACGTACAGCAGATAGAGGAACTCATGCCAGCCTTGCTTTCAGAGACTCAAGCCTCACGAAATGAGTATATCCATGCAAATAGTAGAGAAGGCATTGAAAATCATCATATCGAGTGCAAGGAGCTTGTGGACAGGTGGTGTTGCAGTGAAGAGTCAGTTCTTCTTATCATCGCACTATTAGGAGATGAGTTTCCGGTATCTATGCGCGACGAGTTAACCAACAACATGTCAATAGACAACTACTACATGTCTTTTTATGATCTACTCGACTGGGAGTCAACACATGCAGAAAAAATACACACAATAAAACTACTATTTAATCTAATAAACTTGCGCAATACAAGCGACAATAACAAGAAGAAACACAATGAACAAAGTGATACGACAATATCTATTGCAAACACAAGCATGCATTTATGCGCAGATAGACATATCACAACTGAATCAATTACACACAAGAAAACAGATAATGCAAGCATAGAAATTCTGAAGAAGGCTTTAAAATCAGTGAAAGTCGACCTTTGTATCGCCGTATCATTAGCATGTACGCTTGCCAAAGATTGCAAACCGCTCTCAACATTAGCGCACGCCAAGATGTGGGCTAAGATGTGTGCTGAGGTCTACGGTGTTCCAGAAAACTGCAATTTTCGAAGAGATTCTTTTCGCGCTTTCAGAAGGGGACTGCCGGACTATCTCAAACTCAAAAACAAAGCCAAAAGTTAGTAAGCTAAGACTCTCCCCCCCTGGCCCAAGACGGAAAACCAACATCCGTAGAGGGGTTCCTTGGTGTCCCTCCGGCGAGGTCGTGGGGGCTCCTCACCTTCCAACGGTCTCGCACACCCGCCCTTAACGGTCTCGCACGCATGCCACCCACGGTCTCGCACACTTACCGCAGGCCGTTTCTTATCCCCAACGAATTTGCACAGATATACATTTCACCCCGGTTCTGAAATAGGCTGTTCCTGATGCCCAACGGCACTAGGAGGCCTTCGCATGACCAACAAACTCAACACGCGGGAAGCAGCCGCGTACCTTAATCTCTCCCCCGGCACCCTTGAGGTTTGGCGCAGCCAGGGGCGCGGCCCCATGTACGCCAAGCTCGGGCGTCGCGTCGTCTACGATAAGGTCGACCTTGAATCATTCGTCGCAAGTCGGAAGACCTTCACGACCGACGCCATGCCGAGCTAGGGACGGGACATCCATGTTTGCGCACCTCCCCTTCCTCGCGATTAACGGCTGCTGCGACATGCTTGAAGCGGCGCTCACTTACGCCCGCCACGGCGTGCCCGTCTTCCCGTGCCGCCCTAACAAAGCCCCGCGCACCTCGAACGGACACAAAGGCGCGGCTACGCTTGAGCTCACCATTACGGAGTGGTGGACGCGTTGGCCTGACGCGATGATCGGGATGCCTACGGGTCGGGCCAGCGGCGTCTGGGTTCTCGACGTTGATCTTCCCGAGGGACCCGCCAGCCTTGAGGCCATAGAGGCCCAAATTGGCCCGCTCCCCAGCACGCTGAAGCAAGTAACCGGTAGCGGCGGACGGCACCTGTTCTTCAAGGTGGAGGCAGGCGTCGAAGTCAGGTGCAATGTGAAGGCACTTGGGCCTGGCTTGGATGTTCGCGGTGAGGGCGGCTACGTGATCGTTCCCCCCTCGATGCACCTGTCTGGGAGGCGCTACCAATGGAACCCTCCGGACAGTTGCCGTGAAACGCCTTCGCAGCAGGAGGTGTCCCTGTGATCGCGTCAGCCCCCCAATCGTTGTTGGTTCTCGTCACAGCCTCGAAACCCAAGGCTACTCACCTGAAGGCACCTGCCGCGCAGCAGCAGGTTGGCCCAATCCTTAAGGGCTTGTCCCCCTATCTCTCGGCTGCGTTTGCGCGCGAGGTCGCGAAGGTTGCCCAGGCGAGCGAAGGAACCCGCAACAACACGCTGAATACCGCTGCTGTCAAACTTGGACATTACGTTGGCAGCGGGGCGCTTAATGGGGATGAGGTTACGCGCGAACTGCTTCGCGCCGCCACATCCACAGGCCTCCCTGAGACTGAGGCGATGAAGACCATCGCCAGCGGGCTCGCAAAGGGCATGACTGAACCGAAGACGCCGCCGCCACCTACGAAGAATCTGTCTGCGCCTGCGAACTACGTTCTCACCCGACCGCAAAGCAGCACTGTTTCACTCGAAGCCATAATCCAGGCCGCTGGCGAACATGAGCAGGGCGCTGCCACCTTGTTCAAAGCCCTGTTCAAGGACAAGTGCGCCTACGACCACGGAGAAAAGCAGTGGTACGTCTTCTCTGGGCATAGCTGGCACCGAGACAAAGTCGCGCAGGTTCTTGCCTTCGCAGATGAGGTCCAGGCCCTCTTCAAGGCGGCGCACAGGGAAATCGTGGGCAAACGCAGGGCGCTTGTTTCCCAGATTGCCGAAGCGCAGGTGGATGCCGCAAGCACCCCTGATGGAAGCAAGGGCAGCGCAGACCATCTCAAGGCGCAAGACGCCACCCTTAAGGCGCAGGATAAGCTCTGTATCAAGGCCATCAGCATGCTCCAGGCAAGCTTTCACCGGGAGCAAGTCGTTAAGCTCGCGGCACAGGGCAAGGACAGCCTCGGCATCAGCGGCGAGGAGTGGGACCAAATCACCGGCGTCTTGCCGTGCAACAACGGCGTTGTCGACCTTGAGACCGGCACGCTGCGCCCAGGTATGCCCTCAGACTATCTTCGGAACGCCGCTCCAATCGATTACGACCCGAAAGCGCCTTGTTCCGAGTTCGAGAAGTTCCTCGCCACCGTCATGGGCGAAGACCAATCGATGGTTTGCTTCCTAAAACGCCTCTTTGGCCATGCGATCGGAGGGAACCCCAGCGAAAACATCTTTGCGGTGCTCGTTGGGCCGGGAGGAAACGGCAAAAGCATCCTCGCCTTGCTCCTTGCCCATGTGCTCGGCGAGCTGGCTTGGTCTGTTCGAGCTGAGTTCTTCCTCGACAGTGGACGGTTTGGCACCGCTGACGCTCCCTCGGCGAGTTTGCTTTCTGTTCGTAGCAGAAGGCTAATCATTGCCAGTGAGCCTGCGGAAGACCGCGCCTTTGACCTCGCAAAGGTCAAGCTGTTTACCGGACGTGACAGGCTGACGTGTCGTGCCCCTTACGCAAAACACGAGATCAGCTTCACTCCAACGCATGTGCCGTTCCTTCTCGCCAACACCAAACCCGCTGCCTCTGCGGGTGATGATGCGTTTTGGCGGCGCACCATCATCATCGACTTCCCCATCTCCTTTGTCGACAACCCGGAGAAGCCCAACGAACGGCTCCGTGATCGCAACATCCTCGACAAGCTCAAAGCTGAGGCTCCGGGCATTCTCCGGTGGTTGGTCGAAGGGCACATCGAGTGGCGAACGAACGGGCTCCAGGTTCCAGCCAAGGTGCGCGCAGCGACGGCGGAGTACCGCTCTGAGTCTGACGTAATACTCCAATTTGTCGACGAGCGATGCAACCGTGCAGAAGGGGCGAAAGAATCCTTCAGACTGCTGTACGAGATGTACAAACGCTGGGCCAGCGAAATGAAGCTGCCAATATGGACTCAAAAGAAATTTAGCATGCAGCTTTCACGGCACTTTCCGAAGGGATATGACAGCAACAAGAACGTGATCTTCACTGGCATTGTCGTCATATCTGATAATCTCTTCATGAATCAATACCAAGAACGCCATCGACAGGCGCTCAACCTCCTCCATGAAGCAATAGAGGTCGAGGCTGAGGCGAAGGCATTATCAAGTAACTCTAGCAAGTTGCAGAAGCAGGGGCATATTTCCCTGCCACCTGGCGGGGAGGTGGCCGGATGATCCGGATGGTTCACCCCGTTTTTCAAGACCTCTCTATAGGCGCTTTTGCTGAATGCTATGGAAAGTTCCTGTCTGGGGCCTCCAACCGTCCGGACCGTCCGGAACACCCGCCCACCATGGCAGGCTGGCAGGCTGGCCCTCTCGATCAGTGGGCCAGAGCCGGAACGCTGGAGGTGCATACTGCTAAGATGGTTCGAGGTCCGCCAGCCGTCGTCAAGGCAAGCAAAGAGACAGGACACCAATCGAACGCGTAACACCAAGGTGTTAAAGGAGAAAACTGTATGAGCAAGCCGACTATGTTTGATGGATACTACACCAAAAAGGAACTCTGCGAGCGCGGCTGGACGATCAAGATGTTCAAGGATCACCTGCCTAAACCTCACAAGCGCATCCCTAACCCTTTCAACCCGAACTGGGGGGAGATTTGCCTGTACGAAAAGGATATAGTTGAGCGTATCGAAGCTGAGCCCAAATTCCAGGAGTACATGAAGTGGACCGAGGAGAAGTTCCGCCCCATCATGAGGGAGGTCGCGAAGAAACGTGCTACGAAGCAGCCTTGCAGCCAAAACAGCGCGAGCAAGCCGTAACGGCTAACGACCTCACACAGTAAACATAAAAAGGTAGGGACCATAGGCCCCTACCTTTTTTGTGCGTAGATTGAACCCCTGACTATTCGCTTCATCAACCGCTACTCTAGACGTCTTCTTTAGCACCGATGAGGCGAGCCTCATTTCGCCCCTTCAGCATGTCAGCATACCAGCGCTGCCACTCGTCCATGTCCTTCGGCGCAGGCGGCATCCCCGCCAGCCCCGCCGCGAGCTGAACCGGCCCCCCCTGCGCCCCCGTCAGCTCGACGTTCTGTTGATCCCGCCACCCGAAGTTATTCTTCAGGTCGAAGATCATCCCTGCCGGGTTGCCCCTGCACGTCACAAGCGCCTCGACTCGTTGAGCCTCAATGCGCAGCTTGGCCTTTTTGATCGTGGCCGCAAACTCTTCGTGACCAGCATTGCGCGTGGCGTAATCGAACAGCGAAGAGCGCGAGCTGAAGCCCAGCGCAAGCGCCAAGCCGGGCACAGTGTAGGGCCGCTTCGTTTCGTCACACGCCGCAAAGTACGCTTCGATGAGCGCATGCATCTCCTCGGGCGTTTTGAACTTAGGCGGGCGTCCCACCTTGGCGGGGGCAGGAAGGAGCTGGGCGGGCTGCGGGCAGGTCATGGCGGGCCTCCATTCATTGTGTGTACAAGCAATAAATGTATTTTGGCCACAAGTCAAACGTCCAGGGGCCTCAGGGTCTCTTGCGCGGAGCCCATATATGCGCGCGGCAGCATAATACCTTGATGCGTTATATGCGGGACTCCTAATACTTCATTAGGGGGGGGTGCTTTTTGCTTCTGTGTTCTTGTTTGCTAGTTCTTCTGCTGTGTTCTTTGTGATGCCTTGTGCTTTGTCTTTGCTGCTGTGCTACGTGATGTCTTTTGTTTTTCTGGCGCGTCTGTCTGTGGTTTCTTCTTCTGTTGTGCTTTGTGCGCTTGCTTCTTGATTGTAAAATTGAGGAGGTAATTCGTGAACAGAGCGCAACTGATTGGACGTGTTGGGGCAGAGCCGCGCGGTGGCGTGGCCAATGGGCAAACGTTTAGCAACCTCGCCATCGCGACGAATGAGTCGTTCGTTGATCGGAGCGGGATGGAGGTGAAGCGGACCACATGGCATCGGGTCGTGTGCTGGCGTGGCATGGCGGACTTCGCGAACAACTACTTGATTACGGGCCGCTTGGTTTACGTCGAAGGACGCATCCAGCACCGCTTCTACGTTGACCAGTACGGGCTTGAGCGGTGTTCGACGGAGATCGTGGCGACGCTGCTCCGTGCCCTTGATCCTCGGCCTGAGCATCTGCCCGTGTTCGCGACGATGCCGACCAGCTTCCCATGCACGAATCCCAGCAGCACCCCCAGCAGGTAGGAGGGCAACATGACGGATCATAGCCTTTGGGAACTTGAAGTCGAGTACCTGGCTCAGCAGTGGCACCCGCAGGAGATCAAAGATGTCCTGCGCTACTTCCACAGGCGGCGCGACAGCCACCGGTCGGACAAGGCAGCGTTCGTGGACGTGTACGAGCGCTATTTCCTCAACCCCAGCGCGGAGGGAGCGCAGAGATGAACCCTTCAAGTGTGCGGCAGCCCGCCGCCGACAGCCCCGGTTCGCAAGAGCCGGGGCTTCGTCGTTTCTGGGACCAAGGGCATTGCGCCCACAGGACGCCACGGGCCTTTGTAGCGCGCCTCTTAAACCCTGAAGAGCTTGAGAGGGTCTGCCTCCTGCTGAGCTGCCCCCAGCGCTTCGCCAGGGCAGACAGGCGGCTCATGGACCTGGGCCTTGCCGTCATCGTGCAAGGCAAGGTCGTGCCGACCCAGACAGCCAGGGCGAGCTTGTGGCGCGAGCGCTTTGAGCTTCGGCGCGGCTCGGACGTAAGGCGGCTTGCTGTGGTGGGCCGCTTTGAGGCGGACTCAGCCCCGGAGGCCCTTGCCAAGGCCTTTGCCCTGGCCGGCGTCACGTCGGCAGCGTCTGGGGAGAGCGGCTCGCCAGGATGGACGGCGAGGACCGCTGGACGATCTTCCTGCCACCGCCGAGGGCATGGCTGGGCTCGACGATCCGGCCCTACGTGCTGGAGCTTCGCAAAATCCGGCCATGAGAGAGGCGGA